>Ga0209299_1000603_pt1 | contig 20508 bp, 13 predicted proteins | sample S_140806_MF_Meta_FD_187326 | JGI IMG/M metagenome (GOLD analysis project Ga0209299, IMG submission 187326) | Freshwater microbial communities from Lake Simoncouche, Canada to study carbon cycling - S_140806_MF_MetaG (SPAdes) (version 2) | ecosystem: Environmental > Aquatic > Freshwater > Lake ...
TGGGGACTTTTTATTCTTCATGGATGTTGTGCAGAAATGATGAATAAACTAATCATGGGATTCAATAGCTTTACACTCCGTAAAAACGTATGAACAACGAGCGCCTGAAACCCTCTGATGCCAGAGTGGATTTGGCATTTAACAAAAACGAAGACGCCAACTTTGAGTTGATGCGTAAACTTCAGGATAAGTTGAAGGCTGTCTATAAAGGAGGTGGAGAAAAAGCTGTTGCCCGCCATAAGGAAAAAGGGAAATGGACTGCACGGGAACGGATTGACTATCTACTGGATGATAAACATGATTTCATAGAAATAGGTGCTCTGGCAGCTGATGGCATGTATGCCGAAGAGGGAGGTTGTCCTTCAGCTGGTGTGGTAACAGGTATTGGCAGGGTGAGCGGCAGAATGTGCATGATTGTAGCCAATGATGCGACTGTGAAAGCCGGAGCCTGGTTCCCGATGACTGGGAAGAAAAACCTGAGAGCCCAGGAAATTTCCATGGAAAACCATCTGCCAATTTTGTACTTGGTGGATAGTGCCGGAGTGTATTTGCCTATGCAGGCTGAAATTTTTCCAGATAAAGAGCATTTTGGAAGAATTTTTAGAAATAATGCCCGCATGAGCAGCATGGGTATTCCCCAGATTGCTGCAATTATGGGACCCTGTGTAGCTGGTGGGGCTTATTTGCCGATTATGAGCGACGAAGCTCTGATAGTGGATGGAACAGGTTCGGTCTTTCTTGCAGGTTCCTATCTGGTAAAATCTGCAATTGGAGAGGATGTTGACAATGAAACGCTGGGTGGAGCATTGACCCATTCTGAAATTTCCGGAGTAACAGATTACCGGATGAAGGATGATCAGGCTTGTTTGGATAAAATCAAAAGCTTGGTATCTATGTTTGGAAATAAACCAGTATCACCTTTTGATCGCATTCCTGCAATTGAACCTAAAACACCGACTAAAAATATGCTCGGTATTTTACCTGCCGATCGTACTAAACCATACGATGTACGGGAATTACTACAGTGTATTGTAGACGATTCTGTACTCGAAGAATACAAGGAAGGATATGGAAAAACCATCATAACAGCGTATGCAAGAATAGACGGTTGGGCTGTGGGTATTGTGGCAAACCAAAGGTTAATTTCTAAAACTAAGAAAGGCGAAATGCAGATCGGAGGGGTAATTTATTCTGATTCTGCAGATAAAGCAGCGCGATTTATTATGAATTGCAACCAGAAGAAAATTCCTCTGGTGTTTTTTCAGGACGTAACCGGCTTTATGGTTGGTAGCAAAAGTGAACATGGAGGCATCATTAAAGACGGTGCCAAAATGGTAAATGCTGTGGCTAATTCTGTGGTTCCAAAAATTACCATTATCACTGGAAATTCCTTTGGAGCTGGTAATTATGCAATGTGTGGTAAAGCCTACGATCCGCGATTTATTTTTGCCTGGCCTTCGGCTCAGATTGCTGTTATGGGAGGTGCCCAGGCGGCAAAAACACTTTTGCAAATACAGGTTTCTGCCTTAGAGAAAAAAGGAGAAAAGATATTACCGGAAGTTGAAGCAGCTTTGCTGGAAGAAATCACCAAGCGGTACAATGACCAAACTTCCCCATACTATGCAGCAGCCAGACTTTGGGTAGATGGATTGATTGTTCCTACTGACACACGTAGAATAATTTCCCGTGCCCTTGAAACTGCCAGTCTAAATCCTGAAATTCCACCCTTTAATGTTGGTGTAATTCAAACTTAATGGAAGAGAAAAAATTTCTTGCATTGGTCAGTCTCCTTGAGGATGACGATCCCGGAGTTTCAAACCATGTGGAGTCTGTTCTGCTTGACTTTGGCATTCAGGGGATACTGAGATTGGAATCTGCTTGGGAAATGAATGCAGATCCAAAGGTTCAGGAAAGGATCGAAGATATCATTCAGAAAATAAGGGTTAAAGACCTCTCAGGTAAACTTATTGATTGGAAAAACAGCCCGGAACAGGACCTTTTGAATATGTGGCATATTGTGTCTGAGTTTCAGAATCCAGAGCTCGACCGCGATAAATACATTTCCAATATCAATAAGTTGACCAATAAAATATGGCTTGAATTAAATGACAGAATGAGCATCTATGAAAAACTAAAAATTATTAACTATATGATATTCAGTCTGGAAGGGTTTAAACCTGAACCAGATAATTCTAAAACGCCCGGAGCTCATTTTATAAGCACACTTATGAGCAATAAAACCGGTAATGTTTTCAGTCTTGGGTTATTGTACCTGATAATTACCCGCAAACTAAATATTCGATTATACGGAATTGCATTAGAAGAATATTTTCTATTGCTTCAACCTGATATGCCTGGTCCATTTTATATTGACCCCATGCACAGGGGAGTGTTTTTTACTCCCAGAGAACTAGAAACCTTTCTTTCCAAAATCAAGGTTCCTATGAGCGAGTTGTTTTTAAAACCCTCAGATCATGTGTTGCTTGCCAAGTCCATGTTGGAAAGTCTTAAAAAAAGCTATAGTTCAGGGTTTAAACCTTCGAAAGCCGAAGATATTGCACAGTTGATTAACGTGCTTTAATCCAATTCCTCATCCCCGGAAAGATATACTTCTATAAGGCCATCCGGGAGGTTGGTATACAATTCCTTTTTTTCTGTATCCAGATTGAGAACAATTTGACCTGTTACCGGGATCAATATTTCAGCGTTTTGGTACAACATAGCCAGGACATCTTGTCCCGAGGAAACGTAAAAATCAGTTATAACACCCAGAGTGCCTGCTTTTTGATCAACAACAGTTGCACCAATGGCATCATGGTAATAAAACTGATCTGGTTTAAGTTTGGGAAGGTAGGAGAGAGGTAGAAATATTTTTTTACCTACCAGATTTTTAGCTTCTTCGGGCGAATTGATTTCCTCAAAAAAAAGAATCGCCTGGTCGGGTGGGACCGGGCGAAACAATTTAAGTGTAACTGGAATCAGATGTTCGTTTTTCTCAATGAACCAGAATTTTTTTCTGCGATAGGTATCTAAATGCTCAGAATCAAAAACAGCTTTTACTTCTCCTTTAATCCCGAAAACCTTTGAAACATATCCCAGTTCAAAACACTCGGATTTGAGCATGCTTATTCTTCAGTAGCTTCGGCAGGTGCTTCTTCAGACTGAGGAGCCTGACCTTCAAGGACTACTATTTTTTTAGCAGCAATTTTAGCAGCAATAGCTTCCTTACGTACTGTTTCGTTTTTCAACATTTCGCCTTTAAGCGCTTTTTTGCGATTAAGGACATCTTCCTTGCTCTTATTGATTTTGGATGCTTGTTCAGCACTCCATTTTTCATATTCAGCAGTTATCTCATCTTCAGTCTTACCTTTTCTAAAAAGGTGAAACTTCAACAAAACACCGGTGTAACTTAGGATTGCATTCACAGTATCCGTTGGTTCAGCACCGTTTTTCAACCATTTTAGCGCAATCTCATGGTCTATAGTAATGTTCGCAGGTATCCTGGTAGGGTCATAGGATCCAAGTTTTTCGATGTATTTTCCATCTCTGGGAGACCTGGCATCGCTAGCAACGATGTGATAATAAGGCGCTTTCTTCCTCCCTTGTCTTCTCAGTCTCAGTCTAACCGGCATTCGCTTATCGTCCTTTAATTTTTAACGAACTGCAAAGGTAAATTAATTTCATCAGTCTGCAAAAATTATATACTTATATCCGAAGTTGAGGGCATATTTTTTTTAGTAAATTTGGGTATGATTAAAAAATTATTGTTCCTACTGGTAATTTCTGCGCTTTATTCTGGTGTTAATGCCCAGCATGCAAGCCAGAATATCCTACAAATGTCGAATTGGTACGACACTACTGTTTTGGCAGAGCCTTATTATGGAATTAAATATTCCGGTGTTTGGGGTTGGGTAGATCCTGCCGACAATAAAGAATATGCCATTATTGGTTCAACAGCAGGCACTTATATTATTGAAGTAACTGATCCATACAATCCAGTTCAACGTGCTTATGTAGCAGGTCGTCGTGACCAATGTATCTGGAGAGAAATCAAAACCTATGAAAATTACTTGTATTTGGTAAGCGATGATCAGGTGCCAAACAGCTTCCAGATTGTTGATTTGTCGTATTTGCCAGATTCCGTTCATATTGTCCATGACTCTGATACCATTTTTGCAAGAAGTCATACCATATATGTAGACAATGGAAAATTGTATTGTGCCAGCGTTACCCGTCCAAGTATAGGATATTACTCAATGGCTGTCTATGATTTGACTGCTGATCCAACCAATCCAACATTGTTGAGAACATTGAATCAGGATTATTCCTCTCCGTCAACTATGCATGATATGTTCGTGAGAAATGACACGGTTTATGGTTCAGCTGGTTATGATGGTTTCTTTGTGTACAAGGAAGATTCTATAACGCATGCATTCTCCCTGATAGCTTCACTTACTTCTTATCTTGATCAAGGATATAATCACAGTAGCTTTATTACTAAGGATGGTAAGACTTTGATATTCGTAGATGAAGTGCCAGCAGGAATGGGCGTTAAAACTTATGACATTTCGGATTTCTCCAATATGCAATTCCAAAGTCTTTTTTACGCTAATACAGGTGCTACACCTCATAATCCTTATTTTACCAAAGATGATATGTTGGTAATCGCCTATTATGCAGATGGTTTGGTAATTTATGATGTAAGTGATCCTGTGAACCCCGTTCGCGTAGGATATTACGATACCAATTCAAATGATCCTTTTGGAGGACCTTATACCAGCCCGGCATATCAGGGAGCATGGGGAGCTTTTCCAGATTTGCCTTCCGGAAATATTTTGGTTTCTGATATGCAGGAAGGATTATTTGTGTTAGATGCAGACGTTGCTTTAAGCAGAGCTAATACTGCAACTTTTGAATCTCAGGTAAAGGTATTTCCAACTGTATTTACCGATCAATTGTCTGTAACTCTTGCAAGAAAAACAGAATCACCTGTTATATGTACTTTAACCGATATCTCTGGTAAAGTAATGGTATCTAAAACCTATTCCGGAAGTAATATTTCAATGAGTATTCCAACTGAATTAAGTTCCGGTTTTTACTTCCTGCAGGTGACTGAAGGAAATAATTCTGCAACATTTAAGGTTGTGAAGCAGTAAGAATTATTGGTACCCTGTTCTGAAATTATTTTACAGAATAGGGTATTATTTTTTTGCTGTAGCGGTTGTTGCCGAGGAACAGGTTAATAATCACCAGGCTTGAGTTAAAACTATCAAAAGGAACAGGAATGGTTAAAATCGAATCATTACTTGTTCCTTTTGCATTAAATAATGTCTTGCCTGAAGAATCAATGATCTCAAGAACGTATGGTTGATTGGATGCTGAATTGGCAATAACGTAAAGGGTATTTGTTCCTGAGTCAAAAACATATTCAAATCCAGTATTGAAATTCTCTAAGGTAATTTCCTTTGTAGAGGTTGCTATTATTTTTCCATAATTGTCTTTAGCAACAATTTTGTAAATAAAATTTCCCTGGCCCGGATTTTTATCCAATATGGAATTTGATTTATCTGTAGAACCAATATTCACTGGAATTTCGACAATAGTTTCAAAGCTTTCTCCCCTATTGCCAGATCTTTTAATACTGTACTCTGAAATCAGAAATTCATTTTCGGATTCCCAATTGATAAGTACATCTTTTCCTATGGATTGAAGGGTATATTTTGTAATTAAAAAAGGGAGGACAATAGCACAATTTACCGAGTCATCTACAATTACTTCAACAGTATAATTAACCATATTACTTGAGCCGCAAAGGTCATCAGAAATAAACACCTGAAAATAATTGCTTCCAACATTCAATTGAGGTGGTGTCCAGCAAACCAATGCGATAGGGTTATTTCCATTCAGACTATCCATTTGAACCAATGAAGTATCAGTAAAATCCATACCAATAATTGACTGATCCCATAGATAGTTTAGATTTTGTGTCATTGAATCCGCATCCAAAGCAGGAAGTTCAAAACAAAAAGGCATTGTTGCGCAGGCATTATAAACAAAGGAACCAGAGCCATTAATACCTGTACTATATGGAAGGTTATTTAAATGAACAAATATGCTGTCTGAACAAAAAGCGCTATCATCCATAACCGTTAACTGATACTGGGTATCGTTGGCCGGGCTAACCACAATGCTTGAAAGCGTATCTCCAGTTGACCATTGATAAGCTGCATTTACATACTGTTGTGCTGTTAAAGAAAGAGATGAAAAAGCACAAATGGTTGTATCCGATTGAAGAATATTTGCCTCAATGTTCCGTACAAAAACGCTGTCTGAAGCTATACAACCACCTTGCGAAATTTCACAATTATACCAGCCTACGGAATCAACAGAAATGGTTTGGGTTGTATCTCCGGTTGACCATAAATAGGAATCATAATTTGATCCGGCATCCAATGTTACTGAAGTATTAGGGCACATGGATATTTCATTTTCCATTCTGAAGGCATTATAATCAGAAAAATATCCATATCTGCTTCCTGAATTATAATCACCATTAATAAAACCAAAATGAAAAATACCGGTACTATTATTTATAATACTTGTTGCATTTACTGGTACATTGGTTGTGTTAAATTGAATCTGAGCAGCAACCCAGTCTCCATTAGTACCTGGAACTGCCTGAAATGCACTTGCAGGCACCAAAGTGTTGTCTCCATTGAGTACGAAATCACCTTCATGTCCTGATCTGGTCATGACATTTATACCAAAAGGCTCTGTTGTAGAGCGAACGAAGTACACTAAAGAAGAGCCGGTACAATTAATTGGAGGCAGTAAAGCTGAGGCCATTTCACAACCATATCCACTTGCATGTAATACATAAATGTTGTTGTTGGACGTAACGTAGTGTGAAGGGTTGGATATTGGATAAGCAAAGGTTTGACCTGCATTTAGGGTTGCAGAAGGAGTAGAATTGCCATCGATAAAAATGTCAGTATTGTTCTGAGTTGCAAGAATAAAAATCTGTTCATTTGCATTGTTATATAAAAATCCTTTCATAACAATATACTCATTACCAATTATATTTATAGGTACAATTTGATCACCCATCATATCATGGCATCCGTTATTGCTGACAGAATCATCTTTAATTGTTATGGCTATAGGTTTATCTGAAGTGATATAGGAGCCACCCAGATGTCCCCCAGCAGAACTATTCACAGCTGCTGCGGAATAGGTTTCTCCTTTGTTAAGGGTAATTTGAAAAGCAACGTTAGCGCTGTGGCCAACAATATCCTGACTTGGAGTAATTGTAACAGTAGTTCCGTCTTCGGTAGCTACAATTTCAAAAGAAGAATACGGTGTTGGGCTGTAGCTGGCATTATTCCAGGAGTTTTGAAAAGGGGTATAGAAAGTAGTGCCCAAAGCATTTCTTCCTTTAAGCGCAAAAATCTCAGGATTGCAATTGCACGAAGTATTTATTTCATAATAGGCAGTAATATCCTGACTAGATGTAATATGTAGACCATAATTTAATATCTGGTTTGAAGGTTGGTTTTCAAGAACAGATAAAAAGGACGACAGGTCATACGATAATGAAGTGTTTGCAGGAATATTTAAAACGATAGGGGTAAAGCTAAGATTTGCGGGTTGTTCAATGGTAACTGTGGCAGCTTGATTTAATGCTGCAAGTCTTACTAAAACCGGACTGTCACCATGACCAGAACTTGCTTCTGGTGCAACAAACCAGAATTCAGTATCTGTTTGAGCAATAGCTGGAAGGAAATGAATTAAGGCAAATATAAAAATCAGGTATCTTTTCATTTTTAGAACAAACCCTAAATTTAAATGGAATGTATTAAGTTATTGTGAAATCTATATTAGCTTTTTAACAGAAATACAATTTTAAAAATTTAGTTATTAATATTGGTCTTTTGATTTCAAAGTACATCGTATGAAAAATCTGTTCTTTTTATTGTTTTTTTTGATCCAAACTATCGGGGTTCTAACAGCTCAAAACGCTAAGTTGCTTTCAGGTCCGATGTTGGGAAATGTGTCGCATCGCAATGCAGAACTGATAATAGAAATAGATAAGCCTGAAGCTGAGATAAGGATAGAATATGAAGATTCTAAAGCAAATGATTTAAGTAAAACAAAAATAATTCGATATAAAGCTCCAAATAATTACAGTTTTTATCCTGTAAAGATTGCACTTGATGGGCTTTCTATGGGAAGTACAATTCACTATTCTATTTTTATTGATGGAGTAAGAGCCGGTAAAAATATTGGCTATGTTTTTAATACAAAAGATATTTGGGAATGGAGAAAGCCTGCTCCGGATTTCAGTTTTCTAATAGGCAGTTGTGCATTTATAAATGATTCTTTGTATGATCGTCCAGGAAAGCCATATGGTGCAGGAACCAGTATTTTCGAAACAATGGGAAATGTACCTTCTGATTTTATGGTTTGGCTTGGAGACAATGTTTATTACCGCGAATCGGATTATACTTCGGACTATGGCATGCAATACCGGAATGCTATGACCCGGAGATTGCCTCAAATCAGTGAATTGTTTTCAACAAGGCCCAATTTTGCTATTTGGGATGACCATGATTTTGGCCCAAATAATTCAGATTTTACTTTTGGATTAAAGGTTGCTTCCTTAGATATTTTTAATTCCTGGTGGGCAAATCCTTCATCTGTTGGCACATCTAACTATACTTCATTTTCCTGGAGCGATTGTGCCTTTTTTCTCCTAGATGACCGATACTTTCGTTCGCCAAATGAATTTCCCGATAGTATCAACGACAAGCCCAATCCGGAAAAGCACTTTTTCGGAAAAGAACAAATGGAATGGCTTAAGGCTTCCCTGGTTTCCTCTACAGCGCCGTTTAAATTTCTGATATGTGGCAATCAAGTGACTAATACTTTTGCTGACAAGGAGTGTATGCAGGCCTATACAGCAGAATGGCTGGAACTGAAGTACTTTATTGAGGATCAGAAAATTTCTGGTGTGTTTTTTATTTCTGGAGACCGTCATTTTTCTGAGCTTCTCAAAACTGAAAGAAAGATTGATTATCCTTTATATGAGCTTACCTGTTCACCATTATCCTCAGGTTCTTTTGATTTAACCAAAACGCCAGAGGGAAATAATCCTTTACGAGTTTCAGGCACCTTAATTTGTACCCAGAATTACTGTAAGCTGTCAATCACAGGCAATCGAGAAAACAGAATTTTAAGCATCCAATGTTTTAATGCCAGTGGAAATTTATTGTGGGAAAAGACCATTACCCAAAAAGAAATCAGTTATTAAATTTTTTTTGAAATAGAATTTGGCAATATTTGAAAGTCTGGTCAATTATATTGGCAGTTTATGGATATTGAACAAATCAGGAGAATTTCGCGGCATATTATCGCCATTAATCAGTTTATAGATAAAATAGGCCTACAGATTTCTCAGAATTATACACTTACCATATCAGAATTAAGGTTGGTTCTTTTTTTAATGACAAAAGAAAAGCCATGTAATATGTCTGATTTAGCAAAAGAAATGATTGTTACACAGGCTCAGGTTACAAAAACTTTTAAAACATTACAGGCTAAAGGTCTGGTGGTATCTCAGAAAGGAGAAGAGGATAAAAGGCAGGTAATGGCTTCCTTGTCAAAAGAGGGAATAGCTTTGCTCGAAAAAAGTAGGAATCTTCGCGAATACTGGTTAATTAATTCTGTAAAAGGGTTTAATGACTCAGAATCAGAACAAGCTGAACAACTGCTATTCAAAATCCATGAAAATGTTGGGGAATTGCATGAGATGTATATGAAAACCCTGACTAATAATCGATAATTATAACTTTCGACGGACAATTTCGGTTTTTAATAAGGAAAGTTCTCTACCTGTTTGGCCCGCAATACTTGAATTTTCTTCTGCCCGTCTGAATAAATAGGGCAATACAGATTTTACCGGCCCATAGGGGAGGTATTTAGCTGTTTTAAAGCCATTTGCCGCCAGATTAAAGGAAATATGATCGCTCATTCCCAACAATTGAGCAAACCAAATACTTGGGTGGTCATGCGGTAAATTATTACGATCCATGATATCAGCCAGACATGCAGAACTGATTTCATTATGTGTTCCAGCACACAAAGCAAACTGTTCCAAATGCTCAACTACAAATGCAACGCCTTTGTTGAAGCAATCATCTGTTCCTGATTTATCAGGGTGAATTGGAGAAGTATATCCTTTCTCACGGGCTCTGTTTCTTTCCTTCTCCATATAAGCGCCGCGAACTAGTTTTATGCCAGAAATGAATCCCTGAGATTTGGATTTTTCTAATAATCTATGCAAATAGTCAAGTCTGTCGGTTCTATACATCTGAGCCGTAGTGAAAACGACTGCCTTATGCTTATTGCAATAGGCCATCATTTCTTCGGCCCAAAGGTCAATTACGTCCTGAAACCAGGTTTCTTCCGCATCGATGAAAATAGGTTTATTGCATTTATCCGCAGTGAGACAGATTTCTTTCAGTCGTTTTTTTCCATTTGCAAGATCTATTACTTCCTGAGGATTTAATGGATTGCCGGATTGAAGTGCAGTCATCGCATCGGTTGAGGCAAGTCCTGAAACCTTAAGAGCCACAAAGGCTATTTCAGGTTTTCCAGCAGCAAATTCGAGCGCATTAATAATTTCATTTTTACAAGCTTCGAATCCTAATTCATTTTGCTCTCCTTCAACAGAATAATCTAGAATAGTATATACTCCAGATTCATACAACGAATCAATTCTTTTACGGGTATCCTCTAATGAAATGCCTCCACAGAATTGATCAAACAGTGTTTTCTTAACAAGGCCTTCAATTGGCAAACCAGCCTTAAGCCCTGATTGAATCAGTTTTGGTCCAAGTTGAACCAAAAAACTGGAACCCATCAAGGTAAAAAGCCTGTAGGCATGTTTCAATTCAGCATTGCTAAGATGCCTGAAAGCTATTTCTGTGTCCTGAAAGGATATCATCGGTTAACCCTGCGAATTAACAAAAACCTTGCTCAATTCGTTTATTTTTAAGAAAAACAGGTTGTTTAGTTCAGATTGAGCTCGCCAAGACTAACAGGAAGAACTTTTGAAATACCTTTTTCAGGCATGGTAACACCGTAGATTACATTGGTGGAAACCATAGTTCTCTTGTTGTGGGTGATGATAATAAATTGAGAATCCGATGAAAATTCCTTAACGATATTATTGAATTTATCAATATTATAATCATCAAGAGGAGCATCCACCTCATCAAATACACAGAAAGGTGCAGGTTTGAGTAAATAAATGGCAAAAAGCAGAGAAGTTGCTGTAAGCGTTTTTTCACCACCAGAAAGCTGATTTATAGTTAAAGGACGTTTGCCCTTAGGACGGGCAATAATGTCAATTTCGGATTCGAGGGGATCCTCTATATTTACCAAAATGAGGTCACAAGCGTCATCTTCGGTAAATAAAGTACGGAAGACGCGGATGAAATTCTCACGGATTCGAGTAAAAGCGTCCAGGAATTTTGCTTTTGCTGTATCATCAATTTCACGGATGGTTTCCAGCAGCGTTTGTTTTGCCTCTAAAAGGTCATTTTTCTGGGATTGTATAAAGTCAAATCGCTCCTTGATTTCGTTATAGGCTTCAACCGCCATAGGGTTTACTTCTCCAAAATTTTGTACTTTTTCCCTAAGCTTTTTAACCAATGTTTCAGCTTCTTCAAGAGAAACAGGCTCTGTGTTTTCGGTGAAATATTCCTCTTCATTTAGGGTTGAAATATCTGTATGAAATTCAACCTGCATCCGCTCTTTTAGGCCAGAAAGTTCAATACGATAGTCCGTAACTTTTTCCTTTAAAAGAGCTCTTTCAGAATCAAGGGTTTCTTTGTTTTTTCGTTCTGCTTTTATTACTTGTTCTTCCTGATGAATTTTGACTTTAATTTCTCCTGCAGTTTCTTCAAGAGACTGAACTCTGGTATCTTTTTCTTTTTTTACTTCATAAAGGTTAATTATTTCATCATCATTTTTCATGTTATTATGAACGAGATCCTGAATTTCGGTCTGAGTTTTGTTTAGATCATTTTTCAAATTGCCTGAACTATCTCCCAGTTTTTGTAAACGATCCGTACGGTCATTTTTGTCTTTAACTTTGTTTTGAAACCTGTTGTTCAATTCTACCTTTTCGATTTTGGCAGCATTGTATTTTTGCAGAAAAACCGAGATTGTATCATTCAGGGCATCCAGCTCAGACTTCAGGGAATCCTGTGCAACAGTTAAGTTTTTATAGTGTTTTTCCGCCTCTTCGGTTATAGGAATCATCTTTTCTGTTTCTGATTCCAGACGTTCAGCTTCTTTCGAGATATCTTCTTTTCTTACGCCGCTCTGAGCAATAAAATTGCGGTATTCATCTTCTTTAGTTTTAAGAATTGAAACTTCACGAGTCAGATTATTCAGCACCTTCATTTGCTCTTCCAATTGTTTACCAAATGGCTGCGATTTTACCTGAGCTAAACTTGACTGCAATTGTTCCAGTCCCGCTTTGATTACCTGAAGTTGGGCTTCAATCTTTTTTATTTCTTTTTCTAACTTTTCAAGATTCCTTGCCCTTCCAAGTCTTTTGCCTTCAAACAGACCTGTGGAACCACCGCCAAAAATAAATTTACGTCGTGTGGTATTTCCTGCTGTAGTTATAAAGGTGAGTCCATTGCTGATTTCTTCCGGTAGGTTAATTTCAGCATCGGTGATATAAACCTTATCCAGCAAGAAGGAAACCAGTGCGGAGAATCTTTCAGGAACTTCGATTACAGATAAAGCAGGTATTGTATTTGGAAAAGATAAAGTTTCAGCTGGTACATATTTGTTAATCTCATCCAGAATAAAAAAATTGGCTCTTCCTTTGGAGGCTTCAGAGAGCAGGCGGATACCTGCAATGGCCTCTTCTCTGGAATAAACGATGTAATAATTCATGTAGGACTCGAGCAAAGACTCCAGAGCCACTTTGTATTTTTCATCGCAGGATATGATATCTGAGAGCAGAGGAGCTTCTTTTGCCCAAGTGAGTTCCTTCTTCAGAAATTTTACCGAATCAGGGAATCCTTCCAGGTTTTCAACCATACTTTTAGTTAGATTGAATTCATTCTGACGCGCGTCTAGTAACCTGTTGGTTTTATATATTTCTTCCTTGGTTTCGTTTATTTTTTGTAATAACTCCTCAGTTTCCCTTTCCTGAGCATTTTTTAAGGCAAGCAGTTTTTCTGATTCCAGCTCCGCTTTATTTTGTTCATCAAGCAAAACATTTAACCGTTCACTGAATTTATCCAGATCTACAGTTTTAGTTTGAGAATCCTGTTCGGTTCTTTCTAGTTCTTTTCTGAGGCTTGAAATCTGAATAAACCGGATTTCTTTTTCTTTAAGGAATTTTTGATATTCTGACTCAGCAGCTCTGGTATTGCTTACAGCAGTTTCATATTGTTGCCTTTTTAACTGAAGTTGTTCCCGGAATTGAGTGTTTTCTTCTTCAAGTTTCCTATCCAGTTCCGTTTTCTGTCCAACTTCGTGGGTCAGGTTTTCAATATCCTGTTCTAATTCCCTTAGTTCGTGTTCGTAGGTTTCCTGTTGTTTTTTTTCGGTTTCAATCTGAAGATGAATGGAATTTTCCCTCTGCTGTAGATATCTTAAACGTTCATTCCGAATTGACTTTTCGGTTTCTACCTTTTTAATGTGATCTACATGTTGGTTGAGGTCCTTTTGTGCATCCAGAAGTGTTCTTTCATTGTCTAGTAACTGCAAATTCAGAGCCTCAATAACTGCTTCTCTGCTGTTAACCGCAACTTGAGCTTCCATGATTTTTTCAGCCAGAGCCTGATCTTCTGTTTCCAGATGTGAAAATTTCTCCTTGAAACTTCTGGTTTTCAGAATCGCCATTCTTGCAGATTCGGTTTTGTACTTTGCTTTTAACTCAAAGTACTTTTCAGCCTTTTTTGCCTGCTTTTCAAGGGATTTCATATTCCCATCAATTTCAAACAAGAGGTCGTCCACCCTGGAAAGATTCTGGTCGGTATCTTCCAGTTTTTTAAGGGTTTGCTGTTTCCTGATTTTATATTTTGAAACTCCCGCGGCCTCTTCGAACAAATTCCTGCGTGAATTATCCTTGTCGTTCAGCAAATCTTCCACCATTTTCAGTTCAATGATGGCATAAGAATCAGGGCCTATTCCCGTATCAATCAGCAGGTTATTTATATCTTTAAGTCGACAGGTAACACCATTTAGATAATATTCGCTTTCTCCATCCCGGTATAGTTTTCGGGTAATGGTAACTGTGGTATACTCGGTTGGCAGGATGTTTCGTGTATTTTCGAACGTGAGTGAAACTTCACAGACATTGGACTTTTTCCTTTTGTCGGTTCCATTGAAAATGACATTCTCCATTTTCTCCGATCTGAGGTTTTTGGTCTTTTGCTCACCGAGCACCCAACGAATAGCATCCACCACATTGGATTTGCCACATCCATTCGGACCAACGATTCCAGTTATTCCATTGTCAAAGAATAGTTTTGTCCGCTCACCAAAACTTTTAAACCCATGAATTTCAAGGCTTTTAAGTTGCATACTTTAAGTGCTTATTAAACTTAAAGTTATACTTCAGCCAAACTCTCCTTTTCAGAAGTTTTCCTCCAATAGTGGGAAAAATTATTCTGAGAAATTCTGAGGTATAATTGAAATCTGTTACCTTTTTGAGCCAGAGTTTAATCCTTAATCTTGTACGGAAGGTGTCCTGCCATTCTTTTGGCGAAGTTCTTCACATATTCCCGTGGTTTATCTCTGTAACCATCGCGGTCCACCATTTGAGTACGCCAGCACAAAGTATTGGTTTTAGTATCAAAAATGCTGAGATAAGCTTTACTAAAGTCCTTTTCAATAACCACTCTTCCAATCAATACCGCATCGCCATCTGTCGCTTTTCCTATATCTTCTGGCAAGACCTCATATGCTTTAAGTGGCTCAATACCAGCTTTTTTTAGCTTTGCATTACATATGTTTGGCTCAATCACCTGAACACTAAATCTTTGTTTATCAGGATTAAGATTAATATGTTCAATCAAATTTGATTGAAACCAGGCCGCATGTTCCTTTTCTATATCATTTTCCTGATCCTCATCTAATTTGTTTTTGTTCTTCTTAATGAACAAATTCACGTTGAAGGGAACCACAGTAAGTGTTTTGTGTTTAACTAACATTGAATCCAGTTGAAATTGCTCATCATTTTGAGCTACAACATGAACAAATGCAAAAAGGGAAAAAATGAAGAAGGTTGTGAACAGTTTTATCATTATCAAATATAATAAACAAAAGTAACAGAATCTAAATGTCCAGCTTTACTTCTAATTTCCAAAAAAACAATGGCCTACGATTCTGAACTAGAAGAGGTTTTTGAAACCTTACTCGGTTTGTTCCGGTTTTCACCTACCGATCATCAATACAAGGCATTGTACCAATTTGCTGCTTTTTATACCCATAAGGACGCAGGAAAGGTTTTTATTCTGAAAGGAACGGCAGGAACAGGCAAAACAACCTTAATACAGGTGATGTCGAGATTCTTAGCTAAATCGGATCATGATGTGGTCATGCTTGCCCCAACAGGCAGGGCTGCAAAAGTGATTACCTCTAAAACCCGAAAATATGCTTCAACAATACATAGGCATATATTTGAAAATCTGGAACTTCCATCTGGCAGGATGTTGTTCGAGCGCAAATCCAATCAGGATGCTCAGGGTACCTGGTACATTGTGGATGAAGCATCTATGGTGGGCGACCAGGATGGAGGGTACGATTCCGTTTCAGGCATAACAAATCCCAGCATTTTAGGCGAACTTTTTACTTATGTGTTTGCACACAGGGAAGATACAAGGTTGGTACTCGTAGGTGATCCGGCCCAATTGCCACCGGTTGGATCTGAAAATTCTCCGGCATTAAATGAAATCTACTTAAAACAAAAGTTTAATTACAATATACTAAAGGCTTCATTAACAGAGGTTAAACGTCAGGCACTTGAATCAGGAATTTTAGCTGGAGCAACATTGCTAAGAGCGTCGCTCGATGCGGAGTCGGATGTTCCGCCTTGTCTTGCCGATTTGGGGCCTGATGTTCAAGTCTTGGAATCTGGTTCAGATGCTCTGGAAGTGTATATCACAGAGTATTCACGGGAAAGTATGGATGAAATCGTAATGATTTCCTACTCCAATTCAATGGCCGTACAGATAAATAAAGCAGTTCGAGCTCGAATGTACGACGAGCCCGGACCAGTTACTGAGGGCGATTTGCTAATGGTCGTGAAAAACAACTATTCTTTTGCGCATCGGAAAATGCCTTTTATCGCTAATGGTGAAATGTGTCGGGTAGTGAAGGTTTTTAGAGAAACTGAAGAAGTTGTTTATGGCTGTCGCTTTTGCTCTGTTATTTTGGCATTTGAAGACTTGAAAGGCGAAACTGTGGAGATTGAATGTAAAATCTTTCTGGACCTGTTGGAAAGCAAAGACCCAATGATTTCAAGAGATAAGATTCAAAATATCATTTCCGGAATAAGAACTTCCTCTGAAAAAAAGGTAAATGAAAAAAAGGACCCTTATTTGAATGCTCTCCAGGTTAAGTTTGGGTATTGTGTTACGGGACATAAATCTCAGGGAGGCCAATGGAAAAAGGTAATCCTTGTATTTGAACCCAGATATCCTCAGGTGAGTATGAAGGAATATTTGCGATGGTCTTATACCGTTTTTACCCGAGCAGAGGATAAATTGTATATGCTTAATTGTCCATTCCTGGAACCAATGCCTCTGCCAGCTTTACAGGAAACGCCAAGATTTGTATTTACTGAGGCATTGTTAACAGAGGACAACTTTGATGCAGAAGATTTGCACCTTTTAAAAAGGTATGGACGTCAAATGATTGATTTATTAAATGGCAAAATAAGTGCCGATACCGAAGCCAGAAAACATATGATTCGTGTTGCAAATGCTGAAGCAGACCCGGAAACAGAGGCAGAATTGGCTCTGATAAATTATCTTGAAGTTTACGAAGAGAACCTGAAAACACCCTAAGTTTTCAGCCTAATGATTTCATTCCACTTAAAAAGCACTTTCTTATGCATGAACATGCTTCTAATAGGGAGTGTTAACGCTAAATGATGTTTATTTGCACATATATATGGTCAGATTTTTCTTAGCCTTTTTTATTTTTTCTTTTTCTGTAAGCCTTCTATTGGCGCAGAATTTCAGAATTTCAGGTAAAATTTCTGCGGTAGAAGGCGGAGCTATTTTACCCGGTGCGGGGATTAGGCTAGAACTGGCTAAGGATAGCAGTTTGGTAAAGGGAGTCATTTCCGGGGCGGATGGTACTTTTTCAATCAGTAATTTAAAAAAGGGATCCTACATTTTAAAGGTTACTTACCTGGGTTACCAAAAGATGGAAAAACCAATTTTGTTGGAATCCAAAAACCTAGACCTTGGAAATATTGCATTATCCGAAGAAGCAAAAGAAGTAGGACAGGTAGAAATAACAGATGTAAATGTTCGTTCCGAACAAAAAGGAGACACAACCATTTACAATGCCAATGCCTTTAAAGTGAATCCGGATGCAACAGCTGAAGATTTGGTAACCAAAATGCCTGGAATTACCAATGAAAATGGACAAATCAAAGCCAATGGTGAGAACCTTAGAAAGGTGACAGTTGACGGAAAGGAATTTTTCGGAGACGATGTAAATGCAGCGCTGAAAAATCTTCCAGCTGACATAGTTGACAGGGTTCAGGTTTTTGACCGCTGGAGCGATCAGGCAAGTTTTACAGGATTTGATGATGGCAACTCTCAAAAGGCCATGAACATTATTACCCGTATGGGAAAAAATAACGGACAATTCGGTAAAGTATTTGCAGGATATGGAAGTGATGACCGGTATAATGCAGGAGGAAATATTAATTTTTTTAATGGAGATCGCAGGATTTCTATTCTTGGAATGTCAAATAATATTAACCAGCAAAATTTCGCTATGCAGGATTTACTGGGAGTGATGGGAGTCAACACTTCCGGAGGCATGGCTGGCAGGATGATGAGCATGTTTGGTGGTATGGGAGGAGGTGGAGGCGGAATGACTTCGAGTTATGGAGGCGGAAGTGGCCGTGGGGGAGGGGGAATGCCCTTTGGCAGCGAATTGCAGAACTTTATGGTGGGACAACAAGGAGGTATTACAACAACTCATGCAATAGGAGGTAATTACACTGATAGTTGGTCAAAAAAACTAAATGTTACGGGATCATATTTTTTTAATCAATCCATTAATAAAAACAACGGTGATTTAACCCGCTCTTTTTTTACCCGTGAAGGAGCTGCATCTCCAACTTATAGAGAAACTTCCAATTCGGCTGGAGATAATTTCAATAACCGGATAAATCTAAGATTTGATTATGCAATAGATTCTATGAACTTTGTTAGTTTTGTTCCAAAAATTGGATTTCAGAACAATTCAACAGATAAGATTACAAATGGAGGTAATTATATATTGATTGTACCTTTGAGCACTTCTATGGTTAATGCAGATAATAAAAATAAAGGATATTCATTTGGCAATAATCTTTTGTTTAAACATAAATTTTCAAAAAAAGGTAGAACAATTTCAGTTAATCTGAGTCAGGATTATACCCATAAAAATGGTGATGGCTTACAATTATCTGAAAATAATTATTATTCAATAAGCGATAGTTTTATTGTAATGGATCAGAAATCAGATTCCTATAATGAAAGTCTGACCTTATCTGCCAATGTTACGATGACAGAAGCCTTAGGTAAAAACGGATTACTGCAGGTAGGGTATCAGCCTTCTATTAACAAAAGCAATTCTGATAAAACCACTTTGCTTAAAGTGGATTCTACTAATAGTTATTCAGTTCTTGACTCTTTGCTTTCCAGTAATTTTGATAATGTACTTGAAACGCATAAAGTGGCTTTGGGCGTGAGTCGAAAATGGACAAAACACACGCTAACAGTTGGTGCGGATTTGCAAAATGTAAGGCTTACTGGAAGTCAGGAATTTCCTGTGAGTTTTAAAGTTGATAAAAGTTTTAATAATATTCTTCCAAATTTAAACTGGCAGTATAGGTTTGTGAACAAAGCAAATCTTAGAATTACCTACAGAAGTTCAACCTTTGCTCCGGCAGTTTCTCAGTTACAGCCTGTTATTAACAATACTAATCCTTTGTTTTTAAGCTCTGGAAATCCTGATTTGAAACAGGAGTTTTCGAATAATATTTCTGTGAGGTATAACTTATCTAATATGGCGAAAGGGACCACGCTTTTTGGAATGATACAAGCCAATGCTTCTTTGAATTATATTGGTAACCAGACCTTGATAGCTTCTAAGGATACACTTTTAAGAGATGGGGTTATTCTAAGAAGAGGCTCACAGTATACAGCTCCTATAAATCTTGATGGATACAGGGCATTTCGTACTATATTTAATTATGGATTCCCGTTGAAGCAAGTAAAAAGCAATTTGAACCTTAATGGAGGATTTAATTATAGTCGCACACCGGGAATTATATCAGGAATGGAAAACATTGTACATAATTCAACACTTAATTGGGGTTTGGCGTTGACTAGCAATATTTCCGAGAAAATTGATTTCAGGATAAATTGGAATGCAAACTCAGTTTTTGTAAAAAACACCAATCAACCTTCAGCAGATAACAATTATTATTATCAATTATCGGGATTTAGAATGAATTATATGCCTACAAAAAAATGGGTAATTAATACTGAACTTAATCACTCTTATTATACTGGATTAGGCAGAGGGTATAATCAAAGCTTTTTCCTTTGGAATGCCTATGTGGGATATAAATTCTTGAAAAACAATGTTGGTGAGATTAAGGCTAGTGTGTTTGATTTACTTGCTCAAAACAACACTATAAATAGAACAGTTACAGAAACGTATGTTGAAGATAGTCAAACCAATGTGCTAACGCGGTATTTTATGTTGACGTTTACCTACACTCTGAGACATTACAAAGGCAAGGCTTGGGGCGAAGAAAAGAAAGAAAAAATGCCCTCTTTCTTTCCTGGAAAATAAAAGAGCGTTTTTTTAAGGTTATTATCCTGAAATCTAAAAGGTTAACATTAAGGTAATACAGATTGTATAACTTTGTTTCAATGCGGAATAAAGTGCTTTTTTTATTGCTGGTTTTTGGATGTACAATTCAATCAGCCTTTGCGCAATGTTCTTTTGTCAATTCTATTCTGGTGAATACCTGTGGTTTCACTACGGAAGGAACGGATGAGTGCTTTACAATCCAAACCAATGGATATAGTGTAGATTTATCTACTTTAAATATTACGCTTCCGAATAACAATGTTTATTGTAATTCAGGATGTGGTACGAATACAATACAAGACAATGCAACCTATATATCTGCATTAAACACACAGGCAGGATGCACGTTGTTTGAATATCCAC
>Ga0209299_1000606_pt1 | contig 20434 bp, 17 predicted proteins | sample S_140806_MF_Meta_FD_187326 | JGI IMG/M metagenome (GOLD analysis project Ga0209299, IMG submission 187326) | Freshwater microbial communities from Lake Simoncouche, Canada to study carbon cycling - S_140806_MF_MetaG (SPAdes) (version 2) | ecosystem: Environmental > Aquatic > Freshwater > Lake ...
CGCCGCCGGCCACGATTGAGCCGTAGGCGGTACCGCGGGCGCCCTGCTCGAGGAAATGCTGTTCGATCACGGCCTGCACCTGCCGTTCGTTGAGTCCGGGCCGCACCACCTGGCGGGCCAGCTCATGGGCCTCGGCGGAGATGCGGGCCGCTTCCCGCATCCGCTCCAGTTCGTGGGGGGATTTGCGCAGCCGCAATTCGTGCAGCAGCGAACAGGGGGCCACCAGCCCCAGGGCGGCGCGGCCACTGCGGGGGGCCCGATCGAGCTGGCTGCTCCAGGCCTTCAGCACCAGGGGCTCCACGGCCGGGTGGCGACCCACCCGGAAGGCGATGCCTTCGGCCCCCTCCAGGTAGCCCGGCAGCCGCTCCGCCAGCTCGGCGATCGGATGGGCCAGATCGGCGCCAAAGCGCTCCACCGCCCCCTCGCAGCCCCAGCGGAAGCCATTCCAGACCTCAGCGCTGGCTTCCTTGGGTGCCACGAAGAGCACAAAGGGATTCTCCGGTTTGTGGGGCAGGAACAGGGCTACGGCTCCGGGCTCATCGAAACCGGTGAGGTACCAGAAGTCGCTGTTCTGGCGGAAGGGGTGCTCCACATCGGCGTGGTGGGTCACCAGGGGGGCGGCCGGAATCACCGCGGCCGCGCCACCGAGGCGATGCAGGAAGCGGTCCTGCCGGTCGGCGAATAGGGCCGGATCGGAGCTGGGGGCGGTGGCTTGGGGCACGGGCAGCGAATGGAACGGGGTGCGCGCAGGCCTGGGCGGCCCGGGAACCCCGGGTGGTGGTGCCGCAACCCTATGGCCTGACCCGGTTGGGCGAGGCCGTGATCGATGCCGGCCATGCGCCGGTCCGGCCATCCCTACGGCGCGGGGTGGGCACAAGCGATTAAATACAGATACCGCTGTGATTCCCACCCCCGTGCCGATCGTTGAGCAGGCCGCAGCGCCGGCCGCCCGATGAACGACCTGCTGCTGTTGGCGCTGGTGGTGGGAGTGATGCTGGTGGGCTCCTTCGTCAGCTCCGGTGTGGAGGCGGCCCTGCTCACCGTGAACCCGGTGAAGGTGCATGAGCTGGCGCGGCGCAAGCGGGCCGTGGCGGGGGCGCGCGAGCTTGAGCGACTCCGTCAGCGGCTCGGGCGCACCCTGGCGGTGCTGGTGATCGCCAACAACATCTTCAACATTTTCGGCAGCCTCATGGTGGGCGCTATCGCCGCCTCGGTGTTCAGCAACCGCGGCATCAGCGGCCCCGCCCTACCGCTCTTCTCGGTGGGTCTCACGGTGCTCCTGATCCTGTTGGGCGAGATCCTGCCCAAGTCGATCGGCAGCCGTCTGGCCCTGCCCGTGGCCCTCAGCACCGCTCCGGCCGTAGGACTGGTGGTGTGGCTGATGGCGCCAGTGGTGCTGCTGCTCGAGCGGGTGCTGCCCTCGATCACCGCCGAGAACGAGCTCAATACCGATGAAGAGGAGATCCGCCAGCTGGCCCGGCTCGGCTCCCAGAAGGGGCAGATCGAGGCCGACGAGGCGGCGATGATCGCCAAGGTGTTCCAGCTTAATGATCTCACCGCCCGCGACCTGATGGTGCCGCGGGTGGCCGCCCCCACCCTCGATGGCCTCGCCACCCTGGCCGAGCAGCGGCCGGTGCTGCTGGCCCAGCCGGCCGCCTGGTGGGTGGTGCTGGGTGAGGAGGTGGATGAGGTGCTGGGCGTGGCGAGCCGGGAGCGGTTTCTCACCCTTCTGCTGGAGGGTCAGGGTGAGGCCCGCGTGGCCGACCTGGTGGATCCGGTGGAGTTCGTGCCCGAGATGATCCGCGCCGACCGCCTGCTCACCAGCTTCCGCCGCAACAGCTCCGGGGTCAAGGTGGTGGTGGATGAATTCGGCGGTTTCGTGGGGGTGATCGGTCCGGAGGCCGTACTGGCCATGCTGGCAGGCTGGCGGCGCCGTCCCGCCGGCGGCCCGGAGCTGGGCCCATGACCCAGACGCGCCCCCCGAAGGTCTCCGCCGCGGCAGGCTCGCGGCGCTCCACCGCGGAGCGGCAGGCCACACCCCAGGATCCGTCGCCCGTCGCTCCCCCCACCCCGGAGCGCTGTCGCCTGCTCCTGCAGCGCTGGCGCGCCGACCTCGATCTCAGCCCGCGGGAGGGCAGCCAGTTGGCCCCCGAGCTGGCGGGCCTCGACCGCCAGCTGGCCCGGCTAGAGCAGCGGCGGCCGCGGGTGGCGGTTTTCGGCCGCGTGGGGGTGGGCAAGTCGAGCCTGCTCAATGCCCTGCTGGGGGAAGCCAGCTTCGCCACCGATGTGGCCCATGGCTGCACCCGCCACCAGCAGGCCCGACCTTGGAAGCGGGCGGTGCCGGCCCTGGCGGGTGTGGAGCTGGTCGACACGCCGGGCATTGATGAGATCGCCGCCGCCGCCAGGGCGCGGTTGGCGGCGCGGGTGGCCCTGGGATCCGATCTGGTGCTCCTGGTGCTCGATGCCGACCTGGGCCGGGTGGAGATCGAGGCTCTCGAGACGTTGCTGGCCAGCGGCAAGCCGCTCCTGTTGGTGCTCAATCGCAGTGACTGCTGGCCCGCCGACGAGCTACCGGCCCTGCTGGCGAGCATCCGCCGCCGCCTGCCTGCCGCGGCGGCCCATCTTGAGCCGATCGTGGTGGCGGCGGCGCCGCGGGAGCCGCGGCTGATGGCCGACGGCCGGGTGCGCAGCGAGGCGGCTACCCCTCGGATCGCCCCGCTGGAGGCGGCCCTGCTTGATCTGCTGGAGCGGCACGGGCCCCTGCTGCTCGCCCTCAATGCGCTCCGCGCCGCCGATCGCTTCAGCCAGGCCTTGCACCGTGCCCGACTCCAGCACGGGCGCCGCCAGGCCCAGGATCTGATCGGCCGCTTCGCCGTGGCCAAGGCCGCCGGGGTGGCGGTGAATCCCCTGGTGCTGCTGGATCTGGCCGGCGGCATCGCCTGTGACAGCGCCCTGGTGCTGCAGCTCAGCCAGCTCTACGGCCTGCCGATGGGCCGGCGCGGCGCCCGTCAGCTGCTGGCGCGCCTCTCCGGCCACAACGCCCTGCTGGGGGGCGCCCAGCTCGGCCTGCAGTTGCTGCTTGGAGGTCTGCGTCAGGTGCTGCTGCTGGCGGTGCCGATCAGCGGCGGCCTGAGCTTGGCTCCGGCGGCGCCGGTGGCCCTGGCCCAGGCGGCCCTGGCGGTGCACACCACCCGGCGCACGGGGCGCCTGGCGGCGGCCGAGCTGCTGCGCTCCGCCACCGCTGCGGGCCAGCCGGGCGCCCTGCTGCGGCGCCTGCTGGCCCAGGATCCCGAAACCCGCCATTGGTTGGGGGCCTGGCAGGCGGCGGGCCCGGGCGATGGCCCGATCGAGTCCCTGCTGCCCTGAACACCGTGGCCGTCGCCCTGTTCGGCACCAGCGCCGATCCCCCCACCGAAGGCCACCGCCTGCTGCTGCAGGGGCTGCTCACCCTGTATCCCCGGGTGGCCACCTGGGCCAGCGACAACCCCCAGAAGCACCATGGTGCTCCCCTTGCATTGCGCTCCCAGCTGCTGGGGGCCCTGGTGGCCGCCATCCACGACCCGCGGTTGAGCCTGGAGCCCCAGCTCAGCAGCCCTTGGGCGTTTGAGACCCTCGAGCGGGCGGCCCTGCGCTGGCCGGGCGAGGCGCTGGTGTTTGTGGTCGGCAGTGATCTGGTGGCCCAGATTCCCCGCTGGCGCGAGGCCTCCCGGTTCCTCGGCGGCTGCCGCCTGGCGATCGCCCCCCGGGGCGGTTGGCCCTTGAGCACGGAGGCGATCGAGGCCCTGCGGCGGCTCGGCGCCCGGATCGAGGTGCTCGATCTGCAGGTGCCGGCTACCGCCAGCAGTCGGGTGCGGCAGCAGGCCGCCATCGCGCCCCGGACCAGCCCAGGGGCCCATGCCGCTTCCCGCCCCCCCCAGCCTGCCGCCGCGAACCCTCCCGGCGCTGATCCGCCAGCGGATCCATCGGCCGCATCGTTCCCGGCAGGGCTCCCCGGCCCCGCCGATCCCCTGCAGGAGGTGCCGCCGGCCCTGCGGCCGGTGCTGCTGGAGCACAATCTCTACGGTCTGCAAGGGCCGCTCCCCCCACCCGACCGCTCCTGATGCGCCTGGCCCTCGCCCAGCTCGATGCCTTGGTGGGGGATCTGGTGGGGAATGGCGAACGGATCCTGAACGCCTGCCGTCGGGCCGCCGGGGCCGGGGCCCGGCTGGTGCTCACCCCGGAGCTCTCCCTTTGGGGCTATCCCCCCCGCGACCTGCTGCTGCGCCCCTCCCTGCTTGAGGCCCAGACGCGGGCCCTGGAGAGCTTGGCGGCGGAGATGCCGGAGGGAACTGGTGTGCTGGTGGGCATGGCCGATCCGATCCCCGGTTCAGAGCGGCCGGCGCTTTACAACGCCGTGGCCCTGGTGGAGGCCGGCGGCTGGCGGGTGGTGGGCCGCAAGCGCCTGCTGCCCAGCTACGACGTGTTCGACGAGCGCCGCTACTTCCGCCCCGCCGAGGCGCCGTCGCTGCTGGAGCTGGGCAGCGCCGGCCGCACCTGGCGGCTGGGCCTCACCATCTGCGAGGACCTCTGGGTGGAGGAGGAGCTGCAGGGCCATCGCCTGGCGGGCGCCGATCCGATCGCCGATCTGCAGGCGCAGCACCTGGATCTACTGCTCAACCTTTCGGCCTCCCCCTTCGGCCAGGGCAAAGCCGCCCTGCGGCGCCGCCTGGCGGCGCGGGCCGCCACCCGGCTCGGAGTGCCGGTGGTGTATGTGAACCAGGTGGGAGGCAACGACGACCTGGTGTTCGATGGCGCCGGCTTCGTGGTGGACGCGGCCGGGGCGGTGGTGCTGCAGCAGGCCTGGTCGGCGGAGGATCTGAGTTTGTGGGAGCTGGCCGCCTCGCAGGGCAGCGCAGATCGTTCGGTTCCGGCGGAATCTGCCGCCAGCCTGGCGCCGCAGGGCTCCGGTGCTTCGCCGCTTTCCTTGGAGCAGGCAGCCTCTGACCGGTTAGCCCCGCCAGCTTCCTCCGTCTTCCTCGCCCCTCAGGCTTCCATGGTCGCGACGGCACCGCAGCCTTTCCCGGCAGAACAGGCCGCCGTTTCGGTTACCCCGCAGGATTCCCCTGCCACTCCGCCCGCATCCCTCCCCCCTTCCCTGCCCCTCGCCGAACCGGAGGCCAGTGAGCAGCTGCTGCGGGCCCTGGTGCTCGGCGTGCGCGACTACGCCCGCAAGTGCGGCTTCCGTGGCGCCCTGCTCGGACTCAGCGGCGGCATCGATTCGGCCCTGGTGGCGGTGATCGCCTGCGCCGCCCTCGGCGCCGAGCGGGTGCGGGCGCTGCGGATGCCGTCGCCCTGGAGCTCGGAGGGGTCCCTCACCGATGCGGCCGATCTGGCGGCGCGGCTGGGCCTGACGCTGGGCACGGTGCCGATCGCGCCGCTGATGGAGGCGATGGAGGGCTCCCTCACCCCGGCGCTCGGCGCCCCCCCGGCGGGCCTCACCGCTGAGAACCTGCAGTCGCGGCTGCGGGGCACCCTGCTGATGGCGGTGGCCAACCAGGAGGGCCAGCTGCTGCTCTCCACCGGCAACAAATCGGAGCTGGCGGTGGGCTACTGCACCCTCTACGGCGACATGAACGGCGGCCTGGCCGTGATCGGCGACCTCTACAAGACCACCGTGTTCCGCCTCTGCGCCTGGCTCGATGCGCCGGAGTCCGCCGCCTGCCGCGCCGCCCTGGGGCTGCCGGCCGAGGGGGAGCTGATCGGCGCTGCCATCCGCGGCAAGCCCCCCAGCGCCGAGCTCCGCCCCGACCAGCGCGATAGCGATTCGCTGCCCGATTACGGCGTGCTCGATCCGATCCTCAAGGCGCTGGTGGAGGAGCTGGCCAGCCCGGAGCAGTTGGTGGCCGCCGGCGCCGACGCGGCCCTGGTGAAGCGGGTGGCCACCTTGCTGCGGCGGGCCGAGTTCAAGCGCCGCCAGGCGCCACCGGCCCTGAAGGTGAGCGGTCGCGCCTTTGGCAGCGGCTGGCGGTTCCCGATCGCGGCGGGGTGAGGCTGAGGAGAAAGCGATCCAATCGCGGCAGAGTGATCGGCAAACCCGGCATCGCAGCGTGGCGCGGGTGGCCGAGAGGCTCGGCAGGTTGCACGGGTGCTCCTTTCTGCCGGAAGAGTGGCGGTAGCGTTTGGCCATGGTCGCCTTTCCGTCCACCGCCCCGCCGTTCGTGGCGCCGGCCATCCCCTGGCTCACGCCAAAGCCACTGGGGCCGGAGCTGGATCTCGGGCCAGGGCTCGACCCCCAGCGGTGTGCAAAGGCCTTGATGCGGCTGTGCGCCGACCCTGAGGTGCAGGCTGTGGTGGCCTTCGGCTCGCGCGCGCGGGGGGAGGCGCGAGCGGATTCCGATCTGGATCTGGCGGTGATCGTGCGCCAGCCGCAACTCACGGGAGCCGAGAAGCTGGCCTGCTGGCAGCGCTTTTCCGAGGCGCTGGGCTCCCTGGGGGTGGGAGTGGATCTGGTGGTGGCTGGCTGCGCCGACGCCGCACGGCTGAGTGGCTCGCGCTGGCATGTGTTCGGCGATGTCGCCCGCGAGGGGAAGGTGCTGCATGTCGCCGGCTGAGGACGCGGCCCTGCTGCTGGCGATCGTGCGCCGCCATCTGCGCACCTTGCGCATCGGCCAGGATGCGGCCTACCCCGAAGAGGATTGGGGCTTCACCGCCCAGCAGGCGGCGGAGAAACTGCTGAAGGCCTGGATCGTGCTGGCGGATCGTCGGCCGCCACGGCTCCATGAATTGATCGATCTGGCCGCCCTTGCAGAGCAGCCGCTTGATCCGCGGCTGGCGGCGCTGCAGGTGTTCGCGGTGGAGGCGCGGTATGAGGAGGGGCCGTTTCCATTGCCGGCTTCGCGGGTGGACCTTCTGACGCTGCTGGAGGCGGAGCTGGCGCGCTGTGAGCGGGCGGTGACGGCAGGGGGCTGAGGACGCGGCAGACTCGCCCGAAGCCCTCTGCCTGCCCAGCCCCGCCCATGGCCATCCGCAAGTCGGAGCTGTATTCGAGCCTCTGGGCCAGCTGCGACGCCCTACGCGGCGGCATGGATGCCAGCCAGTACAAGGATTACGTGCTGGTGTTGCTGTTCCTCAAATACATCAGCGACAAGTTCGCCGGCCAGCCCTATGCGCCACTGGTGATCCCCGAGGGTTCCGGCTTTGCCGATATGATTGCTCTTAAGGGCAAAGCGGAGATCGGCGATCGCATCAACAAGCAGATCATTGCGCAGTTGGTGGCCGCCAACCAGCAGCTGAGCCAGAGCGATTTTCCCGATTTCAACGACCAGGCCAAGCTGGGCAGCGGCAAGGAGCTCATTGACCGCCTCACCGATCTGATCGCGATCTTCGAGACGCCAGCGCTCAACTTCTCGCGCAACCGGGCCGACGACGACGACATCCTGGGCGATGCCTACGAATACCTGATGCGCCACTTCGCCGTGGAGAGCGGCAAGAGCAAGGGGCAATTCCTCACGCCGGCCGAGGTGAGCCGCGTGAAGGCCCAGGTTCTGCAGATCGACAAGGAAGACCTCAAGGCTTCCACCACCGTGTGTGATCCGTTCTGCGGCTCAGGGTCGTTGCTGCTCAAGGTGGCCGCCCAGGCGGGCCGACCGGTGACGCTCTACGGCCAGGAGAAGGATGCCGCCACCAGCGGCCTGGCGCGAATGAACATGATCCTGCACGGCAACCCCACCGCGATCATCTGGCAGGGCAACACCCTGGCCGATCCGAAACTCAAGGAGGGCGAGCAGCTCAAACAGTTCGATTACGTGGTGGCCAATCCACCCTTCTCCGACAAACGCTGGAGCACAGGGCTGGATGCGGCCAAGGATCCCCACAGCCGCTTCGAGGGCTTCGGCATCCCACCGGCCAAGCAGGGCGACTACGCCTACCTGCTGCACATCGCGCGCACGCTGAAAAGCACCGGCCGGGGCAGCTGCATCCTTCCCCACGGCGTGCTGTTCCGCGGCAACGCCGAAGCCGAGATCCGCAAAAACCTGATCCAGCGGGGGTTAATCCAGGGCATCATCGGCCTGCCGGCCAATCTGTTCTATGGCACCGGCATCCCCGCCTGCATCCTGGTGATCGACAAACGCGACGCCGGCAGCCGCGAGGGCCTCTTCCTGGTGGATGCCAGCAAGGGCTTCATCAAAGACGGCCCCAAGAACCGCCTGCGTGAGCGCGACATCCACAAGATCGTCGATGTGTTCACCCGTCAGCTGGAGCTGCCCGGCTATTCGCGCTTCGTGCGTAACGAGGAGATCGCCGGGCACGACTACAACCTCAACCTGCCCCGCTACATCGACAGCTCCGATGTCGAAGACCTGCAGGACATCGAGGCCCACCTGCGCGGCGGCATCCCCGAGCGCGACATCGACGCCCTGGAGGCCTACTGGCAGGTGTGCCCGCAGCTGCGCCAGGCCCTGTTCCGGCCGCTGCGGCCCGGTTATCTGGAGCTGGCGGCGGCTCCGGCGGAGCTGAAGGCCACGATCACCGCCCATCCCCAGTTCGCCGGCTTCCTGGCGGGCATGGCCGAGCACTTCGCGGCCTGGCGCCAGCAGGCGGCGGCCCAGCTGATCGCCCTGGAGCCGGGCTGCCACCCCAAGGCGGTGATCCAAGAGCTGAGCGAGGGCCTGCTGGCCCATTACCAGGACCAACCGCTGATCGATGCCTACGCCGTGTACCAGCGGCTGCTCGACCAATGGGCCGAGACGATGCAGGACGACGTGTATGCGATCAGCGCCGAGGGCTGGCGCGCCGAGCCCTACCGGCTGCTGGAGACCGACAAGAAAGGCAAGACCAAGGACAAGGGCTGGACCTGCGACCTGGTGCCCAAGGAGCTGCTGGTGCGGCAGCTGTTCGCCGGTGATCTGGAGCTGATCGAGGCCCTGCGCGCCCAACTGGAGGAGGCCAGCAGCCGCCTGGCTGAGCTGGAGGAGGAGCACGGCGGCGACGAGGGCGCCTTCAGCGAGCTGGACAAGGTGAACAAGGCCGCCGTGAACGCCCGCATCAAAGAGATCCGCAAGGATCCCGAAGCCGCGGAGGAGCTGGCCGTGCTGCGGGAATGGCTGGAGCTCAGCGACGAGGAGGCCACCACCAAGAAAGCCCTCAAGACCGCCGAAGCCGAGCTCGACGACCAGGCCTACGGGCGCTACGACAGCCTCCCGGAAGCCGAGGTACGCGAGCTGGTGGTGCAGGGCAAATGGCTGGCCAGCCTGGAGCAGGCGGTGGCATCAGAGGTGGAACGGGTCAGCCAGGCTCTCACCGGCCGCCTCAAACAGCTGGGCGAACGCTACGGCGAAGCCCTACCGGCGATCAGCCAACGGGTGCAGGAGATTGAGGCGCGGGTGGCCGGGCATCTGGAGCGGATGGGGTTCACATGGAACTGAAGCCGGACTACAAGCAGACGGAGGTGGGGGTGATCCCGGAGGATTGGGATGTAGCAACAGTCTCTGATGCATGCGACTTGGTTGTTGACTGCAAGAACAGAACACCGCCATTCGTTTCACACAGTGAATTCGCAGTTGTAAGGACATCAAACGTCCGTAACGGCCGCTTCGTAGACGTCGACCTTAGGTTTACTGATTACGAATCCTTCCGTCGCTGGACTTCGAGGGCTACTCCTAAGACTGGCGACATAATGCTCACAAGAGAAGCCCCTCTCGGAGAGGTCTGCGCCGTACCGGAAACGCCTTCAGTTTGCCTAGGGCAGAGGATGATGCTATTGCGTCCTTCAGGCCATGTCGCGCAAAGCAGTTACCTACTGTTTACTCTGATGTCCGAGGTTGTCAAGGGCAACCTCTTGAAAAAAATCGGTGGATCAACTGTTGGTCACGCCAAGGTAGATGACATCCGGCTCTTGCCTGTTCCGCTCCCGCCGCTCGAAGAACAGAAGCACATATCAGCTATCTTACTTGACGTCGATAATCTGGTTCGGGATCTTGAAAGTTTGATTGCCAAAAAGCAAGGCGTCAAGCAGGCCGCCATGCAGGAGCTGCTCACCGGCAAGCGGCGACTGCCGGGGTTTGAGGGGGAGTGGGAGGTGAAGAGGTTAGGCGAAATAGGTAAATGCCATCGAGGAGTCAGCTACAAGGGTGACGCTGACCTAATGCCACATGATACGGCGAATACAATTAGGTTGCTTCGTTCAAATAATGTGCAGGATTCATTCGTGAAGACAGCTGAGCTGAAGCACGTCAATAGCAAGCGAGTCGCTACCCATCAGATTCTGACCCGGGATGACATTGTCATTTGCATGGCCAACGGCAGCAAGGCATTGGTTGGCAAAGCGGGTAGATTCCAGGTAAGTGACGGATACGAGTACACCTTCGGCGCTTTCATGGGATGCTTCCGCACAATCCCAGCAAAGGCGGATCCTGGTTTTGCCTTTTACTTGCTGCAAACCGATCGATATCAACGACTAATTGGTGACTTGCTGGCCGGATCAAGCATCAATAACCTAAAGCCCAGCAGCCTCGAATCGCTGGAATTCCTATTTCCAGAGCGTTCCGAGCAGCAGGCCATTGCCGCTGTTCTTTCAGATATTGATGCCGAATTAACCTATCTAACACACCGTCGCGATTCTATTCAGGAAATCAAGCAAGGAATGATGCAACAACTCCTCACCGGCAAGATCCGCTTAACATGAACACACCTACCACAAGACATCATTCTTTTCCAGCAAGTCCAAGCAATCCTAATCTTCCTGCCCACCAGCCATGATCGACCGCATTGAAATCACCGCCTTCAAGTCCATCCAGGAAGCAAAGCTGGAACTGGGGGCTTTCAATGTGTTTGTCGGCGCCAACGGTAGTGGCAAGTCCAATATCCTCGAAGCGATTGGCGTCCTTGGCGCGGCAGCAGCCGGGCGAGTGAACGATGAATCACTTTTATATAGGGGCGTTCGTCCTGGCTTGCCTGATTTATACAAGACCTCCTTTCGAGGACACAAAAGGAGGAATGCCATTCGCTTTGGTGCTTATTCAGGAGCAAGCAGCTACGAGGCAGAACTCAATAACCCAAGTAACCAGTCCATAGCGTGGTCGTACAAGACAGAAAAATGGCTGAGTGCGGGAGAAAAGATCGTTGGTCGCTCTCCTGCCTCGTCAGAAAATAGTGCCTTGGATAGCAGTCGCGGCTTGGCGGCACTTGAGGAAGTCAAGATGGCCGGCACAGATGGTTCTCAATTATTATCAGCATTGCAGCAGTTCTCCATCTATTCTCCCAATACTTTGAAGTTAAGAGGCATCGAGCCTGATCTACAAAGCAGAGCTCCCGTTGGGCTTGCGGGTGGTCGCTTGGCAGAGGCCTCCGAGGAGCTTCGTCGCCTGGCTCGAAAAGACGAAGCCTTGGAGGATGTCATTGAGGGCATTCTGGAACTGGTGGATTGGGTGGAAAACTTTGGTGCGCGTGGCGGATCTGATGTCCCCTTATCCCCTTCGATCCCAAGGCCCGCACAAGTTTTATACTTCCGAGATCGCTATATGGCCGAGGGCAGGAACGTTCTTAGCGCTTACGATGCCAGCGAAGGTGCTTTATATGTTTTGTTTGCGGCCATCCTTGCGGTCCATCCTGATAGTCCAAAGCTCCTGGCCATAGACAACTTCGACGCGACTCTCAACCCTCGTCTTATCCGTTCACTGTCTTCTAAGATGGTTGAGTGGGTTCTGGATCGTGATCGCCAGCTGCTCCTGACCTGCCACAATCCACTCGTACTCGATGGGCTTCCACTTCAGGACGAAAGGGTGCGCCTGTTTGCCGTTGATCGATCTTACGGGGGCATGACCGTGATCAGGCGCGTCGTCGTTGATGAAGCGCTCATGGCCAAAGCCAAGGAAGGCTGGCCATTGTCTCGCCTCTGGATTCTGGGGCACCTTGGAGGCGTGCCCAATGTTTAACATTAGACTTGTCTGCGAAGGATCCACAGACGAGATTGTTCTGAAGGCAATTCTCTTCGCATATCTGCAAAGCCCCGATTTCACAGTCGACACAATTCAGCCAGAGAAATCTGAAATTCAGGGAGAGCCTGCTGAGCATGGAACAGGCTGGAAGGGTGTGCGTAGCTGGTGCCAGATGGTTCAAGCTGCAGGTGGCCTGGAAGCAGTGAGAGCGCTGGAAACAGAGGTAGATCTTCTTATCATCCATGTAGACGCAGAGATTGTCTTTGAAGCCGAGCACAACGCAGGCCAGGCATGTCCGCCGCCCGAACAAAATGTGATCCAGGCTGAGCGCATTGTCATGAGCTGGCTGGGGCTACAACAACTTCCCCCAAACGTGGTGATCTGGGCGCCTAGCATGATGACCGAGGCTTGGATTTTGCGTGCATTGTTTCCTTCCCTTCCTGAATCTTCGCCTTGCCTTGATCCGTCAGCCAGCTCAACCTGCATCGAATGCATCAGCGACCCCAAGGCGTCCCTGCTTGGAAAAAGACCGAAGCTTGTGCAGCGCAGGAATCGGGTCAAGAACGGTAGAAGTATCTCCGAAATCAAACCAATTACCTCTGCTTACAGAGACATTGGTAGCTCAATCTCCCAAGCCTGGCCAGACTTGGTCGGCAATCTGTGGTCAGCAGCATGTCTTCAGCACAATCTCACACGGGCACTCCCTATTCCTTGATAAAGACAGAACTCTTGTGAAGATCTCTACCATCCTCGACCACATCGATAGCGGCCATATGGCCCTGCCGGAGTTCCAGCGGGGCTACGTCTGGAATCGTGATCAGGTGCGGGGGCTGTTCGATTCCCTCTACAAGTGCCATCCTATCGGCTCTCTGTTGGAGCTGGCCTTCCGCACCTACGTGGAGCGGGAAATCCTTGCGGTGCCGGCATGACTTCCCCGCAGGGGCCGATCTGCCGCATCATCGCCGGCCCCAACGGAGCCGGTAAAACCACCTTCGCCCTCACCTATCTGCGCCAGTTCCCCGAGGCCCAGTCCTTCGTCAACGCGGATCTGATCGCGGCAGGCCTCTCTCCCCTGGCTCCACAGCAGCAGCTGTTGGCCGCCAGTCGCCTGTTGTTGAAGGAGATCGACAACCACATCAAGGCACGGCGGAGCTTCGCCTTCGAAACCACCCTCTCCGGGCGCGGCTACCTGCGCCTGATTCAACGCTTGCGCGCCGCCGGTTGGCGAGTGGAGCTGATCTTCCTGGCGTTGCCCTCCGTTGAGCTCTCGATCCTGCGCGTGGCAGAACGCGTAGCCCATGGCGGCCACGACGTGCCCTTGCCCGTCTTGCGGCGGCGCTTTCCCCGTAGCCTTCAACTCCTTCTCGATGCCTATGCCCTGGCCGTGGACCACGCCCTCTGCAACCTGAATGCTGGGTCAAGGCCCGCGCCCGTGTTCTTTCAGGCCGGCCCGCAGCGCACCATCGCGGATCCCACCCTCTATGCCCAACTTCTGGATCTGGCCCGATGAGCCACCCTCTCTCCCCCAGCGATCAGCAGATCCTTGAGGCCCTTCAGCAGGCGGTGGCCGCTGAGCTTGACCGCAAGGCTCGCCTCGGCCATTACATCGCCACCTGGCAAGACGGTCGAGCGGTTCTCGTGGGCCCTGATGCCCCGCCATTACAAGAGCGATGAGAGTTCACAGTTTCGAGCCTGGGGGCCAGGATCAAGCACCAGACCTGTTTGCCGCCAAGCTATCTGCCTCTCCCCTGGCCGCATGAGCCGCCAGCCACTCTTCCTCAGCAGCGTGCAGAAGGAGTTCGCGGCCGAACGCCTGGCCCTGCGCGACTTCCTGCAGGGGGATCCGCTGCTGCGGCGCTTCTTCGTGCCGGTGCTGTTCGAAGACCTGCCCGCCAGCGACCGCCGCGCCGATGAGCTCTACCTGCACCTGGTGGACCGCTCCGATCTCTACGTGGGCCTGTTCGGCAGCGAGTACGGCAGCGTTGATTCCGAGGGGCTTTCGCCGACAGAGCGGGAATTCCAGCGGGCTGGCGAACGCGGCAAGACCCGCCTGATCTTTCTCAAGGCCGCAGACGATGCCAGCCGCGATCCGCGCATGCTCGCTCTGATCCGCCAGGCCGAAGCCTCCCTGGTGCGGCGCCGCTTCGCCACCACCGCCGAACTGATCGCAGGCCTCTATGCCGCCCTGGTGCAGTGGCTCGACGACAACCAGCTGATCCGCAGCGGCCCCTTCGACGCCTCCCCCTGCCCCAACGCCTCCCTGGTCGATCTCGATGAAAACCGCATCGCCTGGTTCATCGAGCGGGCTCGCCAGGTGCGCGGCTTCCCCCTGCCGCCCAACGCTTCCGCCAGCGAGCTGCTCACCCACCTCAATCTGCTCGCCCACGGCCAGCCCGTGCATGCCGCCGTGCTGCTGTTCGGCCGCCAACCTCAGCGCTTCCTGCTCAGCAGCGAGCTCAAGGCTGCACATTTCCACGGCATGGCCGTGGCCAAGCCGATCCCCTCGTATCAGGTGTTCAAGGGCACGGTGTTCGAGCTGGTGGATCAGGCCGTGGATTTCGTGCTCGCCCGCCTCAGTTTCTCGGTGGGCACCCGCGCCGCCTCCACCCAGGTGCCTGCCGCCTACGAAATCCCCCCCGAGGTGATCCGCGAAGCGATTGTGAACGCCGTCGCCCACCGCGATTACACCAGCAATGGCAGCGTGCAGGTGATGGTGTTCGCCGATCGGGTGGAGATCTGGAACCCCGGCAGCCTGCCGCCCTCGCTCACCCTGGCCCAGCTGCGCCAGCCCCATGGCTCGATTCCCGCCAACCCCCTGCTGGCCGAACCCCTCTACCTGGCGCAGTACATCGAGCGCCTTGGCACCGGCACCGGCGACATGATCCGCCGCTGCCAGGAGGCAGGCCTGAGCGAGCCGGTGTTCACGCTGGAGGATGGCTTCCGGATCAAGCTAGGGCGGCCTCCTCAGCCGTCTTCCTCAGTCACTACGGAAGAAACCAAGGAGGAAACCAAGGAAGAAACCAAGGAGGAAACGCAGGGGCAGGGGAGCTCCGGCGCTCCCGTTGGCAAGGCATCGATCAGCCGCGAACAGATCCTGGCGCAGCTGCGCGCCCACCCGGAGGTCACCATCGCGGAGCTGGCGCGTCAGCTGAACCTCTCCGACAGCGGCGTGGAGTACAACCTTCGCAAGCTCCGCCAGGAGGGCCGGATCCGCCGTGAAGGCTCCACCAAATCCGGGCGGTGGGTTGTGGTTTCCCCATAGCCTTGCAGCATGCAAGTTTCTGCCTCCAGCGCTATGCCATTCCGCCCGCAGTCTCAGCCATGAGCGGAATCGGCTTCGAGCGCGCCACCCAGGATCGGGTGCTCCGGCTGTTTAAGGAGAAGCTGCACTATCGCTATCTGGACCACTGGCGAGACCGTCCGGGCAACAGCAACATCGAGGCCGACATTCTCAGCCCTGTGCTCCAGCGGCGGGGCTACAGCCCTGCCGAGATCAGCGGCGCCCTCTATCAGCTCAGGATTGCCGCCGATGTCAGCCAGGCCGGGCTGTATGAGGCGAACCGGCGCGTCTATTCCCTGCTGCGCTATGGCGTGCAGGTGAAGGCGGCCGCCGATCAGCCCACCAGCACCGTGTCGCTGATCGACTGGCACAATCCCGAGGCCAACGACTTCGCCATCGCCGAGGAGGTCACCCTCAAGGGAGCCCAGGAGCGCCGCCCCGATCTGGTTTTCTATGTGAATGGCATCGCCATTGGCGTGATCGAGCTCAAACGCAGCCGCGTGAGCATCGGCGAGGGCATCCGCCAGAACCTCTCCAACCAGAAACCTGAGTTCAATGCCTGGTTCTTTGCCACCAACCAGCTGGTGCTGGCCGGCAACGACTCTGAAGGCCTGCGCTATGGCGCCATCGGTACACCCGAAAAATACTTTCTCAGCTGGAAGGAAGAGGAAGACGACAACAGCCACCTTAAGCTCGATAAGTACCTGCTCAAGATCTGCCGCAAAGACAGGCTGATCGAGTTACTGCGTGATTTTGTGCTCTTTGATGGCGGCATCAAGAAGCTGCCGCGCGTGCATCAATATTTCGGCATCAAGGCTGCCCAGCAACATGTGTTGCAGCGCCGCGGCGGCATCATCTGGCACACCCAGGGCAGCGGCAAGAGCATCGTGATGGTGCTGCTGGCTCGCTGGATCCTGGCCAACAATCCCAATGCTCGCGTGGTGATCATCACCGACCGCGATGAGCTCGACAAGCAGATCGAAGCTGTGTTCGGTGCTGCGGGCGAAACCATCCAGCGCAGCAGCAGTGGCAGAGAGCTGATGCAGGCCCTGAACCAGCCCACACCCCGGCTGCTTTGCTCCCTGGTGCACAAGTTCGGCGTGCGGGGGGTCGACGACTTTGAGACCTATCTCGAACAAGTCCAGGCGCAGCCCAGCTCCGTAGTGGGGGAGTTGTTCATCTTCGTGGATGAGTGCCATCGCACCCAGAGCGGCAAGCTGCATCGCGTGATGAAAGCTTTGCTGCCCGATGCCGTGTTCATCGGCTTCACCGGCACGCCACTTCTGAAGAAAGACAAAGCCACAAGCCTGGAAATTTTCGGTGGCTACATCCACACCTACAAGTACAGAGAAGGCGTGGAAGACCAGGTGGTGCTGGATCTGGTGTACGAAGCCCGTGATATCGACCAGCGGCTCAGCTCGCAGGAACGGGTGGATCAATGGTTTGAAGCCAAGACGGCCAATCTCACCCCTTGGCAGCAGCGCGAGTTGAAACGCCAATGGGGCACCTTGCAGACCCTGCTGAGTTCCAAAGCGCGCATGAATCGGATCGTGGCCGATATCCTTCACGACTTTGCTGTGAAACAGCCTCGCCTGGTCAGCCAGCGCGGCAATGCCATCCTCGTGGCCTCCAGCATATACGAAGCCTGCCGTTACTTCGAGCTGTTCCAGCAGACCGAGCTCAAAAGTAAGTGCGCCGTGATCACCTCCTACGACCCCAAGGCTGCCGATGTGACCAAGGAGGAAGTTGGCGCCAACACCGAAACCGACAAGCAGTTCATCTACAACACCTACATCCGTTTGCTCGATGGCATTGCTGCTCAGCCGGGCATGAGCCGCACCGAGACGTATGAAGAACTAGCCAAAGAGCGTTTCATCAACCAGCCCGCCCAGATGAAGCTGCTGATTGTGGTCGACAAGCTCCTCACCGGCTTCGATGCCCCTTCCTGCAGCGTGCTCTACATCGACAAAGCGATGCAGGATCATGGCCTGTTTCAGGCCATCTGCCGCACCAATCGCCTCGATGGCGATGACAAACCCTATGGCTTGATCGTGGATTACAAGAATCTCTTCAGCAAGGTGCACGATTCCATTGCGGTGTACTCCAGCGATGCCCTTGATCAATCCGCTGGTGGCGTTGATCCTCAGGTGACCCTCCAGGACCGCCTCAGCAAGGCCAGGGAGAGATTGGAGCAGGCCCTGGAGCAGGAGGCCCTGCTGGCCGAGCCGGTGGCGCCACCGATGGATGAACTGGAGATCCTCCAGCACTTCTGCGGCAACACCGAACACCTTGCCGACCTGCAGGAGCGTGAACCCCTGCGGATGGCCTATTACAAAGCAGTTGCCGAGCTCACCCGGGCTTACGCCGCCTTGGCCAATGAACTGCCAGAGGCTGGCTACTCCGCCACGGAATCCAATCGCATCACCCGTCAGCGGGACAAGGCGCTCGACTGGCGCCAGGTGATCCGGCTGGCGGCTGGAGAAAACCTGGATCTGAAGGCCTATGAGGCGGATATGCGCTACCTGATCGATGCCTACATCGAGGCCGATCAATCCCGCAAGATCTCGGCCTTCGACGATGTCGGCCTCTTGGAGCTGATCGTCAAATCCGGTGTCGACCAGGCCATCGCTCAGCAGTTCGGCAAGGGTGCCAGCAATCGCAAGGCCGTGCAAGAAACAATCGAAAACAACACGCGGCGCACGGTCATCAATGCGTGGGCCAATGACCCTGCCTTTTATGACCGGATGTCGCAGGTTCTCGATGAGATCATTCGCTTCCGCAAGCAGAACGCGGAAGCTTATGAAGAGTATCTACGCCGAATCGCAGAACTCGCTCGCCAGCTGCATCAACGCACCTCTGATAGCACCCCTTCTGAACTCGATACACCTGGCAAGCGTGCCCTCTGGAGCAATCTGAATGCCGATTTGGATCTCGCCATCAGGATCGACAGCACCGTGCGCCAGGTGAGGCCGGATGGCTGGCGGGGGGTGCAGGCCAAGGAGCAACTGATCAAGGCCGCGCTCTATGGCGTGCTGCAGGACCCTGCCGAAGTCGAACGCCTGTTTCCTGTGCTCATCGCACAACCGGAATACTGATGACGAATGACTATCCCAGCCATCAGCTCCAGATTGGAACGCTTTCGGTTGACGTCACCCACAAGCCGATCAAGCACCTCCATCTTTCGGTCGTGCCACCCCAAGGTTCTGTTCGGATTTCGGCCCCGGAGGGAATGAGCTTCGACCACGTCAGGGCCTACACCATCGGCAAACTGGGCTGGATTCGCAGGCAGCAGTCGAAGTTTGCGGGCCAGCCACGGGAGAGTCCCAGGCAGGTGGTGGAGCGTGAAACCCATCACCTATGGGGCCGACGCTTGTTGCTGCAGATTCAGGAAGTGCAGGCAACTCCCCGAGTGGAAGTGCATCCCAGGCGATTGGTTCTGTTCATACGCCCCCAATCCTCCCTGCAGAAACGACAGAGCATCTTGGCAGCCTGGTATCGCGAGGAGCTCCGCAAGGAAGCCTTGCCTCTCATCGATAGCTGGCAGGATCGCTTGCATGTGCGTTGCAACAAACTCTTCATTCAGGCGATGAGCCGCCAATGGGGAAGTTGCAATCCCGTCTCGCGCAATATTCGCCTGAACACTCAGCTGGCTCAGAAGCCAAGGATCTGCCTCGACTACATCGTTCTCCATGAACTCGCCCACCTGCGTGTGCCGGGCCATGGCGAGGCGTTCCAGGACCTTCTTCGTGCTCATCTGCCGGATTGGCAGGAACGTCGTGCCTTGCTGAACAGCCTGCCCCTCCTCACTCCCTGACCCCGCATCCCTCGCCACAGCCCCCAGCTCTGGTCGGACCTAGGGTCGTGGCACAGCCTTTGTCTTCGCCCATGGCACCCCCCGGCCTGGCGGCTCCCCTGGTCTCACCGATGGCGAGCATCGGTGTGCCCACCGAGATCAAGCGCGATGAGCAGCGGGTGGCCCTCACCCCTGATGGGGTACGGGAGCTGGTGAGCCAGGGGATGGAGGTGCGGGTGGAAGCGGGCGCCGGCCACGGGGCTGGCATCCGCGACGACGACTACGCCGCCTCCGGTGCCCGGCTGGTGAGCCGCGAGGAGGCCTGGGCCGCCCATTTGGTGGTGAAGGTGAAGGAGCCGCAACCGGAGGAGTTCGCCTTCCTGCGGCCCGACCTGGTGCTGTTCACCTATCTCCACCTCGCCGCCTACCCCGAGGTGGGCCGCGCCCTGCTGGAGGCGGGCACCACCTCCCTCGCCTACGAAACCGTGCAGCTCGAGGACGGCAGCCTGCCGCTGCTGGCGCCGATGAGCGAGATCGCCGGCCGGCTCGCGGCCCAGGTGGGGGCCCGTCTGTTGGAGAAGCCCCAGGGGGGGAGGGGTCTGCTGATGGGCGGTTGCACGGGCGTGCGGCCGGCGCGGGTGGTGGTGCTCGGGGCGGGCACCGTGGGCTGGAATGCGGCCCGGATCGCCTCGGCGATGGATGCGGAGGTGTTCCTGCTGGATCGCTCTCCCCAGAAGCTGCGGGTGCTGGAGTCGGATCGCCGCGGTCGCATGGTCACCTTGGTGAGCAGCAGCGCCCTGATCGAGCGGCTGGTGCCCGGCGCCGACCTGCTGATCGGCGCCGTGCTGCTGCCCGGCGGCCGCGCCCCCACCCTGGTGGAGGAGGAGCTGGTGCGGCGCATGAAGCCGGGTTCGGTGATCGTGGATGTGGCGATCGACCAGGGGGGCTGCATCGCCACCAGCCGCGAAACCACCCACACCGATCCGGTGGTGACGATTCACGGGGTGCAGCATTACGCGGTGGGCAACATGCCCGGTGCCGTGCCCTTCACCTCCACCGAAGCCCTGGTGAGCGTGACCTTGCCCTACATCCTGGTGATGGCCGGCCGGGGATTGGCGGAGGCGGTCACCGATCGGCCCGAGCTGCTCTCCGGCCTCAACACGGTGAACGGCTCGGTATGCCACCCCGGCGTGGCCCGAGCCCTGGATCTCACGCCCCGCCATCCGATGGCCTGCCTGCGCTGAGGCGCTGGTGGCGCAACAGGCCCCCGACCAAGTCGGCTGCCTGGATTGATGCCGGGATCGTGCTCCCTCGCCAACATGGGGCCAGCCTCGGCTTCGGCCGGGTCCCGTTCTGCCCTCCGGCCTTCGCGATGTCCAGCCCCGCCAGCGATTCCGCTCCCGACGGCTACAGCCTGCTCCGTGACTTTCTCCAGCCCCAGGCCGC
>Ga0209299_1000607_pt1 | contig 20413 bp, 36 predicted proteins | sample S_140806_MF_Meta_FD_187326 | JGI IMG/M metagenome (GOLD analysis project Ga0209299, IMG submission 187326) | Freshwater microbial communities from Lake Simoncouche, Canada to study carbon cycling - S_140806_MF_MetaG (SPAdes) (version 2) | ecosystem: Environmental > Aquatic > Freshwater > Lake ...
TGTGAACACTCCGTCAACGAGCCACCCTTCTTTTATCGTGCAGGAAATAAACGCAACACTTGTGTATTCTTCATTCATTGATGCGTCTGCTGCGCTTGCGTCGTGTTGTAAATTCTCACGAAAGATTGGTGCGAGGTCAAGTATTCCTCTGTCGCTTGCGTTTGGTTGCACGTTGACTTGGAAAGAACCGAAGTCGAACACATATCTAAAACCTAAGTTTGCAACATTGGTCGAAGATGCAACGATTATCAGTCGTTGTCCGATAGGGGTGTATTCGTATGGTTGATCGTCTATTGTAATTGCCATATTTTTAAATATCTTTTAGTTCGTTTTCTAAAACTGCGTTAAAGTCTTTTCCGTATGCAGCTACCACCTTCGCTTCGTATTCGTCCCAAATGTTTTCAAAAGCGTAGTCGAAAGCGTGCCATCCTTTCACACCGTCACGTCCTATCTTGCGAGCAATTAAGAAAGCTACTTGTTTTTTCAATGCTTCGGTTGGCTTCTGAAACTTACCGCTTTCCTTGTCGCGCAACTTGATAGGTTTGATTCTCATCCAGTCAAGAATCGCGCTCACAGGTGGTGGTGTCGCTCCTGCCCTGCGTCCGTTCTCACGCGCAAGAAAATACTGCGATGCCTTTCCTTTTGCGTATATTGAAATGTCAATTTCTTTTCCCTTTATCTTCAGTCGATAAGCTAATGACTTTTCGAGCGTACCACTTGACACCGCGTTCGTGAAGTTGCGTCCCACCTTTCGCTTCATGCGATAGTCGGACTGCATCAATTCGACAAAGCGTTTAGCCATGTCGTTCACTACAGCGAAGAAGTTGGGTGCGCTCGATTCGTTAGCCATTTGTTACTTCGCTTTCTTCTTTTATCTTGTTGAAAAACTGAATCAATGGTAAGCCAAACTTTGTAGGCATCTCTTGAATGAAAGCGTCAAGTTGCTTTAAGTGTTCTTCGGTTAAGTTCATCTTAGTAAGTTATTATTGTTACTCCTATTGCGTTAGCTACGCATTCTGCGACATACTCGTTGTTTGTTCCCCATGCTGCAAACTCATCTTCGGTCAATGTGTAATTTCCATTGCTTAGAACTTTGCCTTCATCGGTCTTTAACTCATAGTAGGTAGTGCAATTAATTGCATTAGTTTCAAAGTTCAAGATTAGAACTGTCATTTCTGTCGCTGTTCCTGCGTTAAGAGGAAAGATAACGGGTTGTATTTTAGCCATTGTTATAATTTTATAGTGATGTTATTGTTTCCCACGCTGCTGCTCCACGAACGCAAAGTTTACCCAGTGTTGTATCGTAAACAACTAAGCCGCTTGCAGGTGAAGCAATAGCGTTCTTTTGCGTTGTAGTCATGCGAGGAGGAAGAAAGCCTTTTGTTACACTTCTAACTTCTAATTGAGAAGATGCGTCAATAGTGCTACCACCAATAGTCAAGTTACCTGCAATTTCACCGCCTGTATTAAAAGTAAAAAACCCTGATTTTAACACTCTGAATCTTACCGAGCCACCTACTTGCAAACTGATTAAGTCAGAAAGCGCAGCACTTGCCGTATCGGTGATATTTACTTTTAAAGCAATGGGTGCGCCTGTTGTGTTCCATGTTTGAGAAAGGTCTAATAAAGAAGTAGCGTTTGTTCCTGTTACAGTTGCTGTATCTGAAATAACAATTCTTCCTGCCGTTGTTTCAATGGCTCTAAAATTCGCTGCTGCTGTTAGCGTTGGATTGATGTAAAGACCTCGTGTTATTCCGCTTGCTCCACCCGTTTGGTTAATTGTAGAAGATAATCTTAAGATGTTGAAAACTCCTGTTCCTGAAGTTGGTGAAAAAGTTCGGTTAAATCCTAAAGTGCTTCCCAACATCATTACACCACCCTCACCTGATGTATATTGTCTATCGGCTATGCCGGGTGAAGTGACGTAAGTTTGATAACCGCTAATAGTACTACCAACATTATCTCCTATTCTTACTGATGTGCCTGCCGTTGTAATATTTGTAAGTGCCGTAGTTGGATCTGCTGATAAAACCGAGGGCAAACCTGCGCCAAAGAATATTGAATTGGCTCTTGCACTACCATTCACATCAAGCTTGTACCCCGCGTCTGTTGTTGTGCCTATTCCTACGTTACCATTTGCAAAGAACCTCGAAGATGTTGTACCTAAAATAGTAAGGGCAAAAGAGTTAAGCGTTAGCGTTCTTGCTCCTGTTAAACTTCCGTCTGCATTGTAAATGTTTGAAGAACTAATTGTAAAAGTTCTATCTGCTGAAAGGTCTTGCGTAGTGCCGTTAATCGTGAGGTTGCGAGTAGAAGGAACTGGAGTGAAACCGAGTGCCGTTGCAACCGTCTTGTTCTCCCAAATGTCAGTCGCTGAGGTGTAAGCTAACACGTTGTTATTTGCTGCGGTTGTGATTTTCACGTTGTGCAATTCGTCTAACTCGTAGCCGTTGTCAACCTTTACAAAAATACTTCCTTGCGTTATGTGAGCGTGGATAACGTAGCCGAGTACAATTAAGTGATTCGGTGCAGTAGGTTTAACTTTCGTCGCTCTACCTGCCGTTGTTGGACTTAAATATAATATGTCACCGTCAGCCCACGTTTCGCCTTGTAAACTTCCAGTTGTGTTTATACCGCGAACAAGTCCGCTCGTTGTGATAAAACCCTCTTGGTTGTTGTTAATCGTTTCGGTTACAAGACCGATTGTTTCTGCGCTCAATGGGTCGCTTGTGGCTAAGGCTAAGTCAACTTTCAATCGTTGCCCTTGCGCTCCTGTAACTCTAACCGCTTGATAATTTGCTTCTAATAAATTGATGTTAGTCGCTGTCTTATTGACAACACGAAGAACGCTTTCTTGTCCGACCTGTAAAGTTACGTTACCACCTTTAAGACCTAAGTCAAGTGTTCCGTCGCTATCGTTCCAACGCATGACTGCAACACCTGCTGCGCCTGTTGGTGTTTGGTCGAACTCTACTTGTCCTGCCTTTAATTCAAACTCTCCCAAGTCAACGTCTTGCGTTGCGCCCGTGTAAGGAACGAAGCCGCTTGTATCTGGAAGGTCTTGCGCTGTGATGAATGGGTTAACACCGTCCGCTCCGTCGTTGGTTAGGTCGCTCGTTAATGTTGGTATGGTCGGCTTGTTGTCAAGGTCGTTGTAATCATTTGAAAAACCAACCGCGCTGATGCTTGTGATGTCAGCCTTCAAAAGTATTTCTTCTTCGAGTGCGTCAATGGCTGCTTCGATGTCGATTATCGTTTGACAATCTCCAATCGTTTCACACGTCAATCCTATGTTGTCCGTTGTCAAGTACCAACCGCGAACTCCTTCGTCATTCGTTCCGTAGTAGTAGTTTGGTTCTGGCGTTTCTTCGTCGTTCACTAACGACACGTTGCCGTTCTCGTCGCGTACTATTGAATCGATAAAGGTCAAGATTGAACCCGTACCACCGCTTCCGCTTTCAAAGAAGTCATTCCATTCCGCAGGAATAGAACACGCGTCCCAATAATATGGAACGAGAAGTTCAAGATTAACTGTCCAACCGGTTAATGTGTTGTGAAATTCTTCAAGGAATGGTTCGAGCGTTACATTCTGCACCGTGATTAAGTCACCAAATAACATTCGGTGGTTGGTAATCTCGGCAACCAAATCTTCTGCGATTCTTTGAAGGTCGGACAACACCTCGCGTTGAAATTCTACTTTGCTATCTTTATCGCGTGGTAGATCCGCAAGGACAATCTGAAAAGAGAATGTCTTCGTTCCTTTCGCGTAAGTAACATTCGAAGGGACAACGTGCATGAATGGATACTCGGTAAACTTTTCAAGGTCTGCCGTGTCAATCTGCCCGTGTGAAAAGGTCTTTAAAATAAAGTGTCCAGAAGCAAATGCTTTGAATCTATCTATGAGCGCGTTGTAGCTTTGTACGTTCGACATAATTGTAGTCTATTAGGTAAGTCATATAAGTAAATATCTCCCAAGCACTTTTTTCCGTAATTGCGTCCAACTTTGTTATGTCGCGTCCGCACGCTTCCATGAATAAGTGATACCAACCGTAGCGTCCTAAGACTTGGTTGAGTCCTTCTCTGTCTTCAACTCCTCCGTCAATTCCTCCGTCAACTTCTGCACTTCCTTCTCCAAATAGTCGAGCGAAGTGTTGCTTAGTTCGTTGAGCAAAGTCGAAAAAAAAAGCAGCGCCCCATTGAATTGTTCAAGTGTCATCTGCTCAACATAGTCTTGAACTTGTTCGCGTGATGCCTTGCTGTGTGGTACTATTGTGTACTTCGAACCCACGCGTTTGTCGATAGGTCGGTAAAGCGTTCCCATTATCTTGACCATGTTTACTGACACGTCCGCTGCCCAGGTGCTTATATCTGCGTACTCGCCCATTGAGATTGAGTAAAGGTCGGGAATAAAACCGAAGTCTTTGTCCTTGATTGTTATCGTTTCAAAGAACTTCGCTGATTCGTTTGAGAGTGTGTCTTCAAACGCTGCGAGTAATGTCGGCAAGTGTTGAAAGGGAATCTGTTCCGCTTTGTCTTTCGGTAGGTTACTAATGCTAACCAACTTGTCGATGTCGTTCTTCGCGTTGTGATAGTCAACGTATTGCTTGATTTTTAGACTTTCGTAGTCAGCAGGTATGCTTACTTTTATGCTCATATTATTTTTGTTTTAAGATCCGCAATAAAGACAACCTTCGTCGTCGTCGTCGATAGTGTTTGCTTCGTTGTGTACTCTTATTGCTTCCATGTGTACCTGTTCCTTAGTCCACTCTGGGTGGAACATTGCAATCTGCGACCGCAAGAAATTTAATTTGTTTTCGCTCATTCTTTTTGTATCTGTTTTGTCAGGTTTGTTCTGACAATTCAACTATGATTAATTCGTACCCTTCAGGTTACGTTTATGTTCATTTTGCATATTGCGTTACCCTTTCGGGTGCGTTTTGATTTCTCGCGTATCCCAAAACATTTCACACTCTCCGTCCTTCATTGGTGAATCGATGAAGTAGGCTTGTCTATACGGGCTTTCTTTTGCGAGATACCGGTAGCAAGTATTTGTTTGGTTGCAGTTAATACCTTTGCACATTGTTATATCCGCCATTGTTATATTATTAATTGTTCAACGTCTATCTGGTGTTCTTTCAGCAGCTCGCGAATGTATTCAAATACTTCTTCGATGCCTTCTTGATACGCGCCTTCTTGCCTGTCGTTGTACTTCGTGAACTTGCGATAACCGTTCATGTCGAGTTCCCACAAAGCCATTGCCATATCGCGCGCTTTCATCATGCGCTCGAACTCAATGCGATCGTCCCTGTCGTCAAGGTCAAATGTTAAATTTGCTTTACTCATTCGGTAGTTTGTCGAATTGGTTGTTATAATTTGTCATTGATGATTATTTGAATCGGTTCGCTGTTGGCTCCTGTCAGTTCGGTCATTTGTTTTGGGTTACCAAACGCACGGCTCAACAATGTCTCCAGCGAATACAACGAACCCTTCTTCAACGAAGTCATCATCGCGTTAGCGATTGTCTTTTCAAGTATCGTTGCGCGTGGGTTGTCCCAAACGCTTTTCAGTTCGTCCATATCCATAGCCATCATCGCCTGAATCGTGTCGTTTATTTCGCTCAACTTGTATCCGCTTTCCTTCAATAGCGAAACGTATTTCTTCGGTCGTCCGTTGGGGTTTGCGACTTCGCCTTTCTTAAATGGTTTGAGGTTTTTTTCGTTTGCCATATTCACTATTCTTTCACTATTAATTAGAGCGCAAGGGTCGGATTCGAACCGCCTATTTCGATACTGGAAGCATCGCGTTTATCCTCATTAACTTCTTGCGCTTTTTTAGGATATGGTTTACTCAAAGACTTACACAAAGGTAGCAAAGTTTTGTCAAGTGGATAAATGTATTTGTGTTTATCAACTCCTTTGGTTTTAACAACATCTTCCAATTTCAAACATTTGTCTATTTTACCCTCAAAACCTTTTACATATCCAGACTTTGTTATTCTTCTTGGGTGTATTTTTTTTCCGTTTTTATCTTTGTAAACATCACCTGTTTTATAGCTTCCTGTAAAAGTCCAATTTGTTGCTTGATAAATTGTTCCTTTATGATTCATTTCTTCATCTGCAAAACTCACCAACAATTTTACGTTTGGATTGTGTTTTGTAAATAACTTAATTGATGTTGAAAGAACCTTACTGGTTACAGATTGTTTTCCATTTAATGCCATTCTTATCAATTCTGCTACTTGACCATTTTTCAAACCATATTGTTTTGCAGAACTTACAGCACCTCTGTTAAATAAAACTACACCACACCATTCATTGTTTTCGTTAAATACTGAATAGCCATTACAAATAGCAGGAACTGTTTTTGAATAGTGAAAATTCAAACACGCGTACTTCATAGCTTTATATGATGCAATTTCTAATCTCATATTTCACCTGCTGAAACGCTAAAATACGCACCGTTATATTTACGATCTAAAAGTTCTTGAATATCAATTTCGGCTTTTTGAAGTTGTTCTGGACTTTCAAAAGTTATCTTCATTGAAGCAGGTTTGTTTTTTTCTTCACCTATTAATTCGTCAAGTGAAGGTTCTTCTTCAACCTTCCAAACATCCAAACCCCATTCGTCCAATTGTTCCGCGTCCCATTCGTTGGCTAACGCGTCCCAATCCCATTCAGCAAAACCAACATTGTCTTTAATAATAAAGGCGCGTTGTTGTTCTTCGTTTAATTCAGACGCTTTGATAATTGGTATTTCTTTTAGTCCTGCTTCTTTACACGCTTTCAATCTCATATTACCACCAAGAACAATCATATCTTCATTTACGACAATTGGACGTAGCTCCAACATTTGTGGAAGTTCTTTGATTGAAGCAACGAGTTTCTTGAATTTATCGTCCTTAATAATTCTTGGGTTATTAGGATTAGACTTTACTTCGTTAATCTTGACAGTTTGTGTCTTCATATAAGTTAAATATATTATTGTGCTAATTTACTTCAGTTGTTTCTTTTATGACACTAAACTTATTGACTGTCTTAAATGTGCAAAGAAAAGAAAAGAACAAAGAAAACGTGTAAGCACTTTAAAGAAAGAACAAAAGAAAAAGCTCCCCCGAAAAAGATTACTCTCGCTCTTAAAAGAGCAGTTGCTCGGTCCAAGCATTGGTATTTTGCAAGTGTAGTCATTGGTTACTTCGCTTTGACTTACGAAGGCTGTTGTTGTTCTTATCCAGTTTGTTTCATTTACTTAAAAAAATATACCCCCAATTGTTTTTAGTCGTCAAACGTAAAACAAAAGGGGGCAATACTAAAAACGTTTGACTATACAAAGATACGTTTGTTGTGTCAAAAGTTGCCTAACAAGTTTTAAGTTTCTATTTGTTCAAATCAACATCGACGTCCTTCATCGAATCGAGAAACGTATTGATGTCTTTCTTCACGCAAGGCGGACACGTTGAACGCTCGTTGAACGCTCCTGTAGCCTTATCCTTGAACTTATAAAACTTCAGCATATCATTTTGCTCAAGACGTCCCTGCGCCTTCATATCGAGAAGAAAACGTTTGAACTCGATTTGTTCCTCAACTGAAAGAACACCATCCCACTTCGATGCAGGACAAGAAGCGAAGGCTAACTTTGCTTTAACCGGCATGACGCAGCCGCAAAGTTTGATTGACTTGCGACGGAATAGGACTTCAGTTTCTACTTCGTCACCTACGATTAAAGTTCCGCAAGACTGCGTTGAAGGTTCGAAGAATTTACAGGTGCGACAAATTTCAAGTCGTCTTTTGTACTCATTACTTTTTGCGAATAACATTTGCTCTTATTTTTTGTTTGATATTGTCTATTGTGCGGTAAAGGAATGGCATTGGTATTCCTGTCTCTTTGGACAAACCACGATAGGTGAAGTCTTCCAGAATGTACTCTTGAAAGATTAGTCTTTCAAACTCGCTCAGTCGACTAATTAGAATGTCCAGTTGCTCGTTTGTCATTCGTGCGCCTAACCAAGTCTTGTCGACTTCGTGTGCGTAGTCTTTGAAGTCGCGTCGGTTTCTGTTCCAGGCGATTGTTTGTTTGTAGAAAGGTGAGGTTGGTGAGTTGACTGAAAGATACATGACACGAATAAGATAGAACTCGAAGTCGCCTGTGTCGATTAGATTCTCAATGTGTTTTGAACCGAACATAGAAAGTAAAGAGTCGTGCAGAAGATCCTCGTAGAATGGTTCTTTCCGAGCGATGTTATAAGCTAACTCTTTAAAGTGCTTATAGTGTCCTTCTATGTATTTTTCAAGTGTCAACTGTTAAAGTATTCATCTATTACTTTGATTGCATCTTCGCTACCTTTACAAATATACGAAGCATATCCCCTGTTTCTTAATTGTTCCTGCCAACGCTTCTGCTCTGGCGATGCAACACTTCCCTTTTCCTTCTTCATCTCAATGGCAAGACCATGAAACGCACCGCGTGGTTCGTAGATGAATAGGTCGGGGAATCCTTTGACGTAACCGGTACGCTTCATTTTTACCGCTTGCAAGTAACTTGTTCTCATTCCACCTGCTGAAGCGCAGTAAAGCGCGTCAGGATATGCTAAACGTAAATACTTTATTACAATTTCTTGTTGGTTCGATTCGCTTTCGGGTGTTGCTTTACGCTTCACAACACTTTTTTTGTAAGTTTTTTTGTATGTAGTAATGTTCATTTTCAATAAGTTATAAATTATTTTCAATTTATTTTCATTTTTTTCTTGCTATCTCAAAAGTTTAGCATATATTTGTCAAACAATTAACAACAACACCAAAGATAAACAAAATGAAAACACTAAACGCAATCAAAATCGAATCAGTTAAAGTAGTAAGAAACTTTGAAACTTCACGTTTCGGATATAAAGCAGAAGTTTGGGTTAAGAAAGTTAGATTTGAAGATTTTACATTTCCAAATTCAAATAGAATGAATAATGTAGATGGTATTTTATCACACATTTGGAATACAACAACAGATGTTAAATGTTTACAAATGCAAAAATCAAAATCAGATAAAAAAATTCTTGCTTACATTAATGAATACTCAGATTACTTAGCAAGAACTTATTTTCAATTAATCTAATAATAAAACAAAATGAAAAAAACACTACTCTACATCGCGATACTATTCGCAGGAATGTTAATCGCAGGAACGATTGACGAATCAACAAGACAATTAGAACAACAACCAAATAACACAATATCAAAATGAAAGTAGAACTAATTCAAAAGACGACGTTGACAGATATGTACTACAAGATTGTAGTCAACGGAGAGTTTCACATGAGCTACAACGACTACGACGAAGCGGTGCGCGCTTACGACCGCATCAAGACAGCCATTCCACGCGAAGAAACAATCTTATCAAAAGAAATCTAAAACCAACAAACAACATGAACAATGAAAAACACTATTACGCAACACCTTTCTTATTCGAAGAAGACATTCAAGAAATCAAAGATGCAATCGTTATCGCACAAAATTATTGGGGCGATAAGAGAATTGGAACACTGGATTGGAATGATTATTATCAAGCGCGAATTGAACAACTTGAACGAGTATTCAACAAACTTGATTCAGCGACTTTCAAAGAACTACCAACACCACCAAAAGAAATCTAACTTTGTTTGTGTTTATTCGTCGGCTAACGCTTACAACCTAACACACAACGAGGTCGCAGACAACATTGAAAAATGTCAAAAACTTTCAGAAGCGCGTTGGAACGATGAATTAATTGAATATATTTGTAACCACTAAAATCAAAATAACTATGAAATCATTTTATTGCCCTCGCGTTTCTTATTGCTTTACGAAAGACGATATGAACACGCTCAACGAAAGAATCAAAGCAATCGCATTAAACTACCACGAAGAAGAAACAGGTTGGTTTGAAGTTGACGAAAATCAACATCTTGTCTTTATTGACGATCAAGACAATATGTACACCATTCATTTGCGTGGTCGCTTCTGGAGAGCGGACGAACCAAACTTCGACTTGGAATTTGTACGACTTGAAAAGGACGGTATCTCATTCCACTTCGACATTGAAATGTTTGACGACAAAGTATAACAATGGGTTACTACAAAAGACAAAGCGAGGAAGAACAAATGTCTGAGAACGAATGGTTCTGGCAGAACGAAGAAACAAAGCTCGCAAACAAGTTTGAAAATTATATAAATCAAAACCAAATAAACAACATGAGCATCATTGCCCAACAATCAAACAACAGCGGAGGACAAACAGTACCTGCTGGAACACACGTAGCGCGCTGCTACCAAATCATTCACATAGGAACTGTTCCCGACACCTATCAAGGTGAAGAAAAATTAGTTAACAAAGTTCGTCTGGTATTTGAATTACCACTTGAACTTGCTGACTTCGGCAAAGGTGAACAACCGTTCTCAATTGGACGCGACTTTACTTTGTCTATGCACGAAAAAAGTGGGTTACGCGCCTTCGTTCAATCGTGGTTAGGCAAGGCAATGTCCGATTCTGAAGCGTCTAAATTCGACATCGGTACTTTGTTAGGCAAAGAAGCAATGGTGTCCGTAATGCACCGCACCGCGAACACAGGACGCACTTATGCAGACCTTAAAGGAGCGTCGCCACTTGCAAAAGGAATGACTTGCCCACCACAGGTGAACAGCGCGTTCTTATTGGACTACGATTCGCAAGACTTCGACTTACGATTTAAGATGCTTCCAGAGTGGTTGCAAAACAAAGTAAGTTCGTCTGCTGAATTTAGTCAACGACTTGACAAAGCTGCGGATCAAATGAACAATGCGAAGGCAATGTTGGAACAAAGCGGTTTAGTTCAGTCAACGGACGACACAGACGATATGCCTTTTTAAATGAATAAGTTGTTATAAAAGGGTGTTATCTCAGACATAATGCCCTTTTATGACACTTAATGAATAATAAACCATACAATCAAAACACAATGAAAAAATTAGTAACACTTGAAAAGAAAGTTGAAAAACTATTAAAACAAGCGAAGAAATATCGCAACGACAATAAAGCGTTATGCGTGAAGATATGGCAAGACCAATTTGCAGAACGCAAAGACATCACAAGTAACTTCTTTGCAATGTACGAAAGTGGGAAGTATGTTACCGCAGATAACATCACACGCATCGCACGATTGGTGAAGCAACACAATCCAGAACTACGCGGAACAAACCACGACGACAATAAGAAGAAAGAGCAGTTGATTAAACCACTATTGAAGAAATGAATAAAGCAATCTATAAAACTCCGTTCGGTCGCCTTGTCAAGATTAACTTCAAGACGATGCAGAACTTCAAGAACGTTCTTCGCATCAGTGATCCAACGGCACGACTTTACGTCACACATCCAGAGCGAATGAGAATAAAAGACTTCAACAACATTTGCTTACATACCGGTCTTTCACGCGAAGAAGTATTCAGCACCTTTACACCTACAATTTTAATCAACGAAGAAAATGACTAACGAGCAAATAAGACAAGAGTTAATTGATATGATACCATTCAGGTATATGGAACGTTTTGAAACATTGTGGTTGATGCTGACACCACGCTACGAAAGATTGACGACGGAGCAAATTAAGATTCAGCAAGAACTGGAGAACGAACGCGAAATGTTTTGGAGCGCACTCGAAGACATAACGTGCAGCGTGCTTGGAATACCTTCACAGCAATTGTACACACCAACAAGACGACGTGAGATTGTAACGGCACGACAAGTGATATTCTTTCTTATCCGTCCTTGCTACCTGCAAAGTTATGAATCAATAGGCAAACACTACGGCAAGGATCACGCTACGGTTATGCACGGAGTGAAGCAAGTAAGCTGGCAGATTGAGTGCGACAGGAACTACGCAGCCAACGTTGAGCGCATCTGTTACATATTAAATGATATGGGTTATGCTAAACCTATGAAGTTTTATACTAAATTTGTCGAGCACTTAGAACATCAAAAAGAACTTAAACTCAAAAAACAACTAAAGAAATGAAATCAGAATTAATCTTTTGTCCGAATTGCGAAAGCAAAGAACTTGGAGAACGCGTTGACGAAGTATTGCGCGACCAACAACTTGAAGACTGGGACACCGCTTATGAACACGTTGACGAAGACGGAGAAATAAAAGTATGCTTCGATTGTCAGGAATGGGACGACGCAGACGACGACGCAAAAGGCGAAGGGTGGGACTAAAATAAAAATAAAATGATGTTAATACTACAACTTAAAAAGAGAATCGAGATTCTCGAAGCGCAAATGAAGGAACAGGAACAAAAGATAAACGACTTGTTAATTGGCTTGTCCGTTCCAACCGCACCAACGCTAATAGCAAAAGAAAAGAAGTCGCCATTTAAGAAACCAACGGTTGTTGAAATCTACGACTACGCTTGCGAAAAACTAAGCGACAAAGACGCGCTTGCATTTACCGAGAAATTCCACGCACATTACGAAGCGAATGGTTGGAAGGTCGGACGCAATCAAATGAAAGATTGGAAGGCTGCCGTTCGTAAGTGGGACTTATCTACCTTTGTAACTACAAACCAACAAACTAAAATCAAAAATGGAAAATTCGACTCCGATGCTGCGCAGCGCATCTACAACGACGCTCACAACTACACAAAGGGTTGATCGTGCAGAGCGCGAAAGCGCGTTCGTTGCCGACTACGACCTACCTGCGTTCGTTAAGTTATGTTCGAAAGTGTGCGCCATGTACGGCATCGCGCTTCCTGAAGCTCAACTGTTGCAAATGTTACACGAGTTCATTGGTAAACACTTTCGTTGGGTTACGTTCGAACACTTCAACCTTGCTTTTGAATTGAACGCAGCAAATGAACTGTCAAAGAAATGCGAACACTTCGGAGCGTTGAGCGTGTCGTTTATTGGTGACGTGTTGACGCACTACAAACCACACCGCGACAAAGCGAATCTACAAATACAACGCGAAATCGCGGAATCAAAAGAACAAGAATCAAAACAACTAAAAGAAAAAGAAATGGCGGTAAACGACGACAGTTGGAGAAGAATGTTAGCGGAAGACTTACACAATTATAAGAAGGGGAAGTACACAGTAATCGAGATTCGTGCGGTGTCGCTTATGCGTTGGTTGGAAGAAGCCAAGTATATTACACCTGACACCTTCACGGACGAAGAATACAAACTTTGTAAAGCAAAGGCGCGCAAGACTATTTACTTCGAGCAAAACTTGAATAAACCAATGGTCGAAAGAATGAGTGACCGCAAACGTCAACTACTCAAAGAATCAATTGCATTTGAAGGTATGCGTGAGCTTTATAAATTATACTTGTCAAAGCAATGAGAAAGTACAACTGGAACGACGAAGGACATTGTGAGAATCCAGACGGAATGTATTACAAAGCCGACGGAATTTTTGCTTCTTATCATGTCGCTAAAAATAAGTTTGGTTGGAAACATTCATGGACTATACACGGATCAAACGTGACCATTTCCACTCCCATTGGTTGGTATGAAGAAGACGTTTGTACAACTGCAAAAGAAGCAAGTGAACTGGCAAAGTTCGAATTGACAAAAGCACTTCAATTAGGAAACTTCAATGGACGTTTTGACGGAGTGTTAATGGCAATTGGTGAAGTTGTTGAACCTAAGAAAGAAATAGTTAATGAACCTCAATTAAGTTTATTTTAAAATGCCACAAACACCACTACCACCTAATCCTTATAAAAAAATGAAAACATATAAATTCATTCATCCTGTTACAGCGTCAAAATATATTATTCACTGTGAAAAATTATATTTGGCTGACGGTTATTGGGAATGTAGAACAAATGGATTGATACATCACCAATTTCCAATGTCTTATGCAATGATTAAATTGAATGATACCTTATAAACCAACATATCTGCCGCGTCAGATTGAAGCGTTGAACTATTTGAATACCGATTCACAAGTTGAACAGTTGTTATACGGTGGCGCGGCAGGTGGTGGAAAGACTAAGTTCGGTTGTATGTGGCAGATTCAACGACGTTTGAAGTACGCAGGGACGCGTTCTCTTATTGGACGTAGCAAATTAGACACGCTAAAAAAGACGACCTTAAACACGTTCTTTGAAACGGCTGAGGAGTTTGGATTGATAGCGAATAAACATTACACCTTCAACGGACAATCCAACGTGATTAAGTTTTTTAACGGAAGCGAAATAGTTTTGAAAGACTTATTCGCCTACCCTTCGGACGTTAACTTCAATAGTCTTGGTTCGTTAGAAATAACAGACTACTTCATTGACGAGTGTTCCGAAGTAACAGAAAAAGCGGTCAGCATCGTTCACTCCAGATGCCGTTATAAACTAAACGAGTTCGGTCTTATTCCCAAAGGTTTCTTGTCGTGCAATCCTGCGAAGGGTTGGCTTTACAATGAGTTTTACATGAAGAACAACCGCAACGAATTACCTTCACACCGTGCTTTCGTGCAAGCGTTACCGCAGGACAATCCATTCTTACCGGTTGCTTACATCGAATCTCTTAGACGACTTCCAGAATACGACCGAAAAAGACTTCTTGAAGGGAACTGGGAGTTCGACGACGACAGCGACAAACTCTTTCAAACGGAGAATCTTCTTCGAATGTTTAGGAACGAAGTAATCAATGAAGGTAAGAAGTACATAACAGCCGACATAGCGCGTTTTGGTAAGGATAGAACGATTATCTGCGTTTGGGAAGGACTTACTATTATTGACATAATTGAGTTGAATCGTGCAGCGTTGGATGAAGTAGTAAACCGCATACGCGTCGTAACAAATACACATAACATTTTGTTACAAGATGTCGTCTGCGATGAGGACGGAGTTGGCGGTGGAGTGGTTGATTTTCTTAAGTGTCGTGGGTTTGTCAACGGATCAAAACCAAAGCACCCGCAATACCAAAATCTCAAAAGCGAATGTTACTATAAGTTGGCGCAATACGTTGAAGAAAACAAGTTGACTATCTTGTCAAGTACACGCAAAGAACAAATCGTTCGTGAGCTGGAAATGATTAAGCGACACCGCGCTGACGTAGACGGAAAGTTAATGGTAACACCCAAAGACGTTATCAAGAACCGCGAAGGTATTTCTCCCGACGTTGCCGACGCAATCATGATGAGAATGTATTTCGAACTCAACCCAAGTTATGGACAATATGTTGTCGGATAAAAACAATTTAATAATTTAGCATAATGAAAATAAGAGAAGCCTTCGGAGAAGAAGCAATTGAAGAAGCCTTAAAAGGCATAACAACAATGGAGCAATTTGTAAAACAATATGCTGATGAAATTTTCACAAGAAGCAGAACTTGGAATCCAAATAGTCCTATAAAAGTAATAAAACACGCGTGTCAAATTGAAATGGATGCAATGATTAATCATATGCAAGAACACGAAGAAATAATTGAATTTCTTCATAATGTAAAACAACAAATAGAAAAAAAATAATATGAAACAAACACCACTTTACGAAACGCTCAAAATGACATACGAGCGCGAACGAGAAATCGTTAATTCAATAGCAACCTATTTCCAACAGGGAAAGATTCTTGGAGATATCCTTTTGGAACTTTCACAACGGAAAGACTTAAACGCAAAGGAGAAAATCTACTTAGCGTTAATGATTGGAAGTATGATGTCTAAAAATGGAACAGATGGCGCAGAGCAAAACTAAGAAAGGTATCTGCGTGTACTTACACAAAGACCTGTGGAACGAGATTGACGAAAAGCGTGGAGAGAACAGTCGCAACATATTCTTGAGCGAAGCTATCCAGTTCTCAATGAAATTCTTCGTTGACGAATCTAAAGTAAAATTGACAGAACAAAAGTAGAAAGAACAGCTACTGAAGTTGTTACAATCAAAGCGTGGTTTCTGCGCTTTTTTTGTTTTTCTAACTTTTTCTTTTCAACGTTTAGAGTGTTAATTTGTTCGGTCAATACGTCTTCCTTCTGTTCATAAGCAACGACCACTTCTTGCAAGTTGTCAATCTTTCTTTCTTCGATGTTTAATTGTTCCTTCAGATTGTCAATAACGAGCGAATCGGAAGCAATAACGCTGTCGCATGAGTTGACTAAACGGATAACATCAACCCTATAAATAGTATCTCGAACAACAATAGAAGAACGATTTCTTTTATAGGCGGTTTTGGCTGAAGATTGAGCGTTTTCATAGTAAGCAAGTTGTTCTTTTAGTTCAATTGTTTCTTCGAGCAGCATCTGGTATTCACCTGCGTTGTAATTGATAACGCTATCTTGTTCCTGTACGCTTTCTTGTACGCTTTTTTTACCCGTACAACCCCATATATTCCAACAAATCACCAACCAAAGAATCGATGTTCCGATAAACAAAAGTATTGCTGCGAGTATATTTCTATTCATAGTATTTTTCCTTCGTGTATGCGGTGGTTCTTTACGCTGTAACTTCCATTGATGCCTTTCTCAACAATTGCAAATCCGTGATTATACTTCGAATAAGGATTGTAGTCGGGAGATAATTCAGATAAGCAACCAACACCCCAACAAGTAATGAACTTGCCGTTAGCGTCACGCTCATTGTGTTCTGCTGTCTGGTGATGATGTCCGCAAAGCGCGGACACCTTAGTCTTCATAAACAATCCACGCGCAACATTCACCGACGGAAGAAATTGCTTTCCAAATTCGTGACCGTGAAAGATTGAAAGTTTACCGATATTCAATTTGCTCTTGCCGTCAATCCATTTAACATCGTGCTTGTCGCAATGGGTTAATGAAGGAAAGTCGAACGCGTCGATGTCGAATAACTCAGGCGCTTTGATTCTCATGTAACGCCAGTAGCGTTCTTCGTGGTTACCTTCTTTGTAATAGATATTCGCGTTTGGAAAGGTGTGTCTTAATGATGCAAGGAATTGACGAATAGAATAAAGTTCGTCTTTGAATTTTCTTTTGCGTGGATCCTTGACGAAGTCTGAAATCATGTGACAATCCAGAGCGTCACCGTTCAGAATGATTGAATCACACCCTTGCTTTAACCCCTCGTTAATGGCGCACTCAATTGCTTCGTTGTCTTGATATGGAAAGTGTAAGTCGCAAAGGATTAAGAACTTCGTTCCACTCACTTCGACGTGTCTGCGTTTTTTAGCATATGACTTCGGAAGTGCAAATGGATTAAGTGGTCTTGGCTTTGTATCGACTAAAGATTTATCCGCTAATTCTTTTTTATTTTTCGCACCACTCTTACCGCGAATCATTCGCACGTTTGTTCTTGCGTGGTCTATTGAATTGTAGACTTCTGGATATTCAGCAAACAATTTCTTCGCCAAAGTAAGCGAAGGTGTTTCAGGAAAGCGTGAACAAATTTGTTCAGCTGTTGTTCTCGCTATTGTCTTGACTGCTCCCGCCATTTGCTTTTGATTTAGTAAACTTTTCAATCACAGTACCGCCAAACATTCCACCGGTCAACAATGCGAGTGTGTCAAACATCGCAATGGGACAAACATAGTGTGTGAAAGTAGCAACATAACTGAAAACGATTAGGTTAATTACGACAAATATAGCAATAACTCGCTTGGAACTAACTTTTGAACACGATGTTAACAAACTTTTTAACCATTCCCTCATAATGCTTTTAAAACAAGTTGAACAATTAAGCCACCAACGACACCAGCAGCAGTTGCAATACCACCTAAACGAGCCACCTGCAATCGTTGATTCTGAATGTACTTGTCGTGCTTCTGAACCTTACTTACAAGACCTTCAATTTTCATTTGATCGTCACCGATTAACACATTATAAATGCGGTCAATCTTCTTGTCCATTTCCTGCAGTTGTTCGTGTATCAATTGAATCTCGGTTTCGGTGTTCATTACTTGAAGTATAGTTGTATCTCAGCTTCACGACGATTAACCAATCCTTTTAAAACTTTACCACCGCCCTTATTCCATAAACGGAATGAATCGGCAATGGTTGCATCAAGTGGATTGATGTTTAATTTCTTGAATACTGAAGACTTTTTAAAGTTACCCGTTCCAATATTGTAAGCAAGTGAAACACACGCACTAAATTGATTGTCATTTAATGGTTTCAAAATGAACGGTGCAATGGTTACTGCGAATTGGTCAATGATAAACTTCGCTAACTCCTCAGCGCGTTGCTGCGTTATTACATCGCCTTCCTTAACCTTATCTCCGTTTTCGTAGAATGTATTTCCGTAACCAATTGTCAGCACATTTGCAGGGCAACGATATGCTTTTAATTTACAACCTTCGAATTTCTTTATAAGTGAATAACCTTCTGCGTTAACTTGCATTGACTAATTTCTTTATTTGTTTTTCTTTGTTTAAAAGGTAGCGACGAAACTTGTCTTCGTATACCTTCTGCTTAACCATGTCTTTTTTTCTCCCTGCTTTAGCCATGTGTTTTTTTATTCGTTATCTCATCCAACCTAAACCTGGTCTTCTATATTCGTATGGACTGCGGTCGCGTCCTGAACTAATCTCAAAAGCGTTCGACGGATAAACATTTGTCTGCGACCAAATTTGATTTGTTGTGTTCGTTGTGTACTCTGGAAAGTCACTTGAGTTCTGACACAAAAAGTCAACCATTCTTTGCGTGTAAAACATAGCTTGTGAACGCGCTTGGTCGCGGTAGTTCTGCAAGTCGGTTTGCGAGATAGGTTGAGTGTCTTCGCTTACACGAATAACAAGACTTCCGTTGTCTGTTTTAACGTACAAATGCGGTAAGACTTCGTACATAGTCCACCACATTATCATTCGACGTAAGTAATTGTCAAGAAGCGTCGCGTATGCGCCTGTAATATCGTCGTTCACAACATCTTCTTTGATGCGGTTGTAAAGGTCAGTACCAAGATATAGTTGTGCGTACTTGTCCTGCGCTAAATAGATAGCAGGATAAAGAAGCAACGGATCAACCGAGCCGTTAATCCAACTGTATTTCTTGATGTAGTTTTCGTCTATTAAAAGAACTTCGGGTTGTAGTGCCATGTTTTATGCGTTTTTTAGTGAACCTCTGTTTGGTGTGTCGTTTGGTCTTATTGATTCTACTCCTTTTGGAAATAGTTCGTTTGGAATTGCACCTGTTACAACTTTATCGTTTTTCAATCCGTCGTTAGGCAAGAAACGTCCACCTTCTCTTTTACGGAAAAATATCTTTCTGAAGAAAGCGTGGCGACAGTAGACACCGCCTTTCCATTCCCAAATACTATAACTTGAACTACCACTTGGTGCAAACTCTCCGTTTACTCCTGCATCACCCATTTCAATAATATCTTCGTAACGGAACAAAGCTCCTGACTTTGATAATGCAACCATTTCTTGACAAAAGTCACGGGTTACAATTTCCCCATCTCTATATGTAAAATTCTTTGAATAGTAGTAACGTACTTTGTAAAGACCTGTGTCAAATTCAGCACTTCTTTCGTCGGGGTTGTCGTAACCGCGAACGCTCATAAACTCCATGCGGTAATTTTCTTCGGCTTCTGGATTAGTTACTTCTTCGTCAGAAATTAACTCCCATTCTTCTTCATTGATATATTCAGCCTTTTCGCGTAAGTGATTAAGCCATGCTTCACCTTGTTCTTTGGTTATTTGAACATTCTCAGCAGCAACTACTTTTTTTTTTAATTCAGCAGTTTGCACCGTTGGTTCAACAACGACAACTTCGTCGTTGAATGGCGAGTTCATTTCAATGTTTATCTCTCCTAAAATTGGAGTAAAAACTCTTTCAATGATTCTTTGATATGGCTTGATAACTTGGTTGTTGAATATCTCTAAGCCAACAACCATTTCGTCTTTGTTACTTCCGAAGCCGTTTGATTCTCTGATTCCGTGAATCAATGGTGACACAACGCGGTGTCCAACCATGATTTGCTTCGCTGTTTCCTCAGATAAAAACTGATATTGCTTGTCTGCGTCACTAAGTGGAAACGATTCTATTTGTGGAGCGCGTGTAGGATCTTCGTTGAAGGTCATTAAAAACTTACCAGCGTTACTTGCTCCGCTCAATCTTGTTTCCCACTCACGACGAATTGCTTCGCGTTCTTCTTTCTGCGGAATACCGTTCAAGAAGTTTATAATGAATGAAGGGAATAGACCATTCAAAATGTTGTTGACGTGGTACATTCCCATTTGATAGGACAACTCAACGTAATTCAACGCACCGAAGTAGTCAGGCTTTGCGTAGTACGAAGAACCTGCCATCATTCCGTGAGCATAAATAACTTGTCTTGGTTGTTCTTGAGCTATTAAAGGATTGAACGCAGGGATAAATTCGGGCTTTCCTTTTTTACTTCTTGTATTTGCCCAATCTTTTGAATAGAAAATTCCTGTGATATCGTCCTCGTCTTTGTCGTATGCAAGTCTGCAATTTTCGAATGGCAAGTGGTTGATTTGCACAATCCGAGTGAAG
>Ga0209299_1000614_pt1 | contig 20339 bp, 18 predicted proteins | sample S_140806_MF_Meta_FD_187326 | JGI IMG/M metagenome (GOLD analysis project Ga0209299, IMG submission 187326) | Freshwater microbial communities from Lake Simoncouche, Canada to study carbon cycling - S_140806_MF_MetaG (SPAdes) (version 2) | ecosystem: Environmental > Aquatic > Freshwater > Lake ...
CATTCGGTTTCGATGACCCGGCTGACCGCGCTCAGCGCGGCCTTGGAGGCGTTGTAGACCCCGAACAGCGGGGGAGCCTCGGTGAGCACACCCCAGGTCGCGACGTTGATGATGTGACCGTCGCCGCGTTCGATCATGCCGGGCGCCAGACCGCGGATGAGTCGTAGCGGCGAATAGTAGTTCAGCGTCATGGTGCGCTCAACGTCATGCCAGCGATCCAGCGACTCGGCCAGCGAACGACGGATCGACCGCCCGGCGTTATTCACCAGAATGTCCACCCCGCCGAACCGTTGCTCGACGGTGTCGCAGAGAGCGTCCACGGCATCGAGGTCAGACAGGTCACATGCGATTGCGGTTGCGGTGCCGCCGCGGGCAGTGATCCGTGCCGCCACCGCGTCGAGCAGGTCGGCCCGGCGCGCGACGAGAATCACCTCGGCGCCCTCGGCGGCGAACTGTTCGGCACCCGCCTCGCCGATGCCCGAGGACGATCCGGTGATCAGTACCCGCTTGCCGCGCAACGGAATTCGGGTGCGGCTCGACACCGACAGCGGTGGCCGCATACCGGCCAGCGTGATCGCCTCGGTGAGCTTTCGGCGCAGTGTCACGGCCTGAGTCTAGGGATGCTCAGAAGTAGCGCGGGAACGGGCTGTAGTCCGGATCGCGCTTCTCCAGGAACGCGTCGCGGCCCTCGACGGCCTCGTCGGTCATGTAGGCCAGCCGGGTGGCCTCACCGGGCGAAGATCTGCTGGCCCACCAGGCCGTCGTCGAGCAGGTTGAAGGCGAACTTCAACATCCGTTGTGCCTGAGGCGATTTCGCGTTGATCCTCGCCGCCCAGTCCAGCCCGACATTCTCCAACTCGGCGTGCGCGACCACCCGATTGACCGCGCCCATCTGGTGCATCTGCTCGGCGGTGTAATCCTCGCCGAGGAAGAAGATCTCGCGGGCGAACTTCTGGCCCACCTGCTTGGCCAGATACGCGCTGCCATAGCCGCCGTCGAAACTACCGACATCGGCGTCGGTCTGCTTGAACCTCGCGTGCTCGCGACTGGCCAGGGTCAGATCGCAGGTGACGTGCAGGCTGTGCCCGCCGCCCGCGGCCCAGCCGTTGACCAGACAGATCACCACCTTCGGCATGAACCGGATCAGCCGCTGCACCTCGAGGATGTGCAGCCGGCCGGCCCGGGCGGCGTCCACGGTGTCGGCGGTCTCACCGTCGGCGTACTGGTAGCCACTGCGACCGCGGATGCGCTGATCGCCGCCGGAACAGAACGCCCACCCACCGTCCTTGGCCGACGGTCCGTTACCGGTCAGCAGCACCACGCCGACGTCGGGCGACATCCGGGCGTGGTCGAGCGCGCGATAGAGCTCATCGACGCTGTGCGGCCGGAACGCGTTGCGCACCTCGGGGCGGTTGAACGCGACCCGCACCGTCGGCTGCGCTACGCCGTCGAACACGTGCCGGTGATAGGTGATGTCGGTGAGGTCGGTGAAGCCCGTCACGGGCTGCCACAGGGCCGGGTTGAACGGGTTGTCGCTCACAGCCACGAAGGTACGGCACCGGGCCGCGGCCGGGCGTGCCAGTCAGTAGTGGGTGTGCGCCCACCTCTTAGCGACAAAGTCCGAGCGCCATCCAGACTCCCGGGCTCTTGTCGCTAAGAGGTAGGAAACACCACCATTGGTGCCCCCTGTGGGGGAGACCCGGGCGTCACAGCGCTACCCCCCGCTCTCTCAGCGCATCGATGAGGCCAGTCGGCCGGTCGGCGATCGGCAGCGGATCCACGAGGGCGAACGAGCACCCCACCTCCCGCGCAGCGCCGTCGTTCTCCTCGCTGTCGCCGATCATCAATGCCTCATCGGCGGCCACCCCGAGCCGTTCCAGCGCCGTGGTGAAAATCCTCCGGTCCGGTTTGGCGGCGCCGACTTCAAAAGACAGCACGAACTCGTCGACCTCGGCAGCCGCCAACACCGAACGGATATCCCAGGCGATGTTGGAGACGACGGCGGTGCGGATTCCGTTCTGCCGCAGCGACTTCAACACCAAGAATGTGTCCGGATACACCGCCCATTCGGCCGGGTCGGTGACGCGCCGGTAAAGCTGCTCGGCGTGTTCGTCGGCCAGGCCTGAGGCCTGTAGCACATGCAGGTAGGCCTCCCGGTGCAGTGCCGGGTCCAGATCGCGGTACCCCCACGCGTGGTGCGTCACACTTGCGGTGGGATGTGTCAACCGGTCCATCACGTCGGCGCGTTGCGCGGCGTCCAATCCCATGCCGGCGAACCAGTTTTCGCGTGCTTCGCAACTGGCCAGCGTGCCGGAGAAGTCGAACAGGACTGCGCGCAGGTCAGCCAACTGACCGGCCCGTGCCCTCCCAGAACTTTGCCCGCACGGTCTTCTTGTCGGGCTTGCCCAGTGCCGTCACCGGAACCGAATCCACCACGATCACCTGCTTGGGCGACTGCACCGATCCCTTGCGTTCCTTGACCGCTTCCTGGATCTCGGCGGTCAACGTCGCCACCGCCGCGTCGTCGGACGGGTGGTCGGGCCGCAGCACGATCACCGCGGTCACCGCCTCGCCCCACTTGTCGTCCGGGGTGCCGATGACGCACACCTGCGCCACCGCGGGGTGCTCGGCGACGACGTCCTCCACCTCGCGGGGGAACACGTTGAACCCGCCGGTGACGATCATGTCCTTGACGCGGTCGACGATGTACCAGAAGCCCTCGTCGTCCTCGCGCGCCATATCGCCGGTGTGCAGCCAGCCGTCGCGGAACGTTTCCGCAGTGGCCTCCGGCAGGTTCCAATAACCACCGCTCAGCAGTGGACCGGATACGCAGATCTCGCCGATTTCGCCCTGCGACACCGGCTTTCCGTCCGCATCCAGCAGTGCGGTCCGGGCGAACAGCGTGGGCCGTCCACACGACGTCAGCCGCTTGGAGTCATGGTCGCCCTTGGCCAGATAGGTGATCACCATCGGCGCCTCGGACTGGCCGTAGTACTGCGCGAAGATCGGGCCGAACCGCCGGATCGCCTCGGCCAGGCGCACCGGGTTCATCGCCGAGGCGCCGTAGTACACGGTCTCCAGCGACGACAGATCCCGGGTGTGGGAGTCCGGGTGGTCCATCAGTGCGTAGATCATCGACGGCACCAGCATGGTCGCGGTGATCTTCTGCTCCTCGATCACCCGCAGCACCTCGGCCGGGTCGAACTTGGTCAGCACGATCAACTCGCCACCCTTGACGATGGTCGGCACGAAGAACGCCGCCCCGGCGTGCGACAGCGGTGTGCACATCAGGAATCGCGGATGCTCCGGCCACTCCCATTCGGCGAGTTGCGCGGTCGTCATCGTGAGGATCGACCCCACCGTGCCCATCACGCCCTTGGGCTTGCCGGTGGTACCGCCGGTGTAGGTCATTCCGCCGATGTGGTTCGGCGGCAGGTCGGCGGCGACCAACGGCTGGGGTTGGTACGTGGCGGCCGCGGCGATCAGATCCACGCCGACGTCGGCCAACTCCGGCGGCACCGGGCCCAGCGTGAGGACCTGCTTGAGCGACGGAACCTTCGCCAGCAGTCCGACGGCGCGTTCGACGAACATCGGGACCGGGTCGATGATCAGCGACGTCGCACCGCCGTCGGCGAGGACATAGGCGTGATCGTCCAGCGAGCCCAGCGGGTGCAGCGCGGTGCGCCGGTAGCCCTGGGTCTGGCCGGCGCCGATGATCATCAGCACCTCCGGCCGGTTCAGCGCGAGCAGGCCGACGGTTGCGTCGGTACCGGCGCCGAGCTCCTCGAAGGCCTGGATGTAGCAGCTGATCCGGTCGGCCAGTTCGCCACCGGTCATGGTGGTGTCGCCGAGAAACAGCACCGGGCGGTTCTTGTTGCGCTTGAGCGCACCCACGGTCAGGTGGCCGGAATGCAGGGGATGGCGGAGGAGGTCGATCTCAGTCATGGCCACCAGACTAGAACGTGTTGCAGTGCAGCAATTGGCATGGTCGAAAACCCCTGCGGTGGCAAACCCTGACGTGGCACCCTAGGGGTATGGCGCAACCTGACGAACCACGCTTCCTCGACGACCGCCCGGCATACTGGGCGGCAAACAAACCCGACGACATCGCCGTCATCTACCTCGACCGGAAATGGACCTGGGCGCAGTTCGACGACCGCATCCGCCGGTTGGCCGGGGCGCTTGCCGAGCGCGGGATCGGCCGGGGCGACGTGGTCGCCTTCCTGGATAAGAACCATCCCGCCTGCATCGAGACCACGCTCGCCGCGGCATCGCTGGGTGCGGCCACGGCGATCATCAATTTCCGGTTGGCCGGCGATGAGATGGACTACGTGCTCAACGACTCCGGTGCCAAACTGCTGATCGTCGGCACCGAACTCATGCCCGGGATTGAGGCGATCCGGGACCGCCTCCCGGGCGTCGCCCACATCATCTCGCTCACGCCCGAGGGCGGCGATTCCGACGAGTACGAGGCCATGCTGGCCGCCGCAACACCGCGCGGCCGCGGCGCCGACGTCACGCCTGAGGACGTGGCGGTGATCATGTACTCCTCGGGTACCACCGGTAACCCCAAGGGGATCAGGCTCAGTCAGGGCAACCTGGTGGCGCACACCCTGAACGCCGGCGGCGCCTTCGCCGAGTTCGCGCCCGACGACATCAACATGGTGGCCATGCCGCTGTTCCACGTCGGCGGTTCCTCCTACGCGCAGTTGGGCCTGCACGCCGGCGTGCCCAGTTTCGTGACCCGCGAGGTCGATGGTGCGTCACTGGCCGGGGCCATGATGGCCGGCGCCACCCGCACCTTCCTGGTGCCGGCGGTGCTGGCCAAGGTGATGGAGATGGGTCCGGACGTGATCGCGCTGTTCAACCGCCTTCGCACCTTCGTCTACGGCGCCTCACCCATGCCGCCTGCGTTGCTGGACCAGGCACTCAAGGACTTCCCAAACACCGATTTCGTCCAGGTGTACGGCCTGACCGAGGTGTGCGGCGCGGTCACTGTGCTCTCGCCGCAGGCCCACCGCGACCAATCCCACCCCGAGCGCCTCACCAGCGCCGGCCAGCCCGCGCTCAAGGTCGAGGTAAAAGTGGTCAACCCCGACACCCTCGAAGATGTCCCGCAGGGGCAGCCCGGTGAATTGTGGTTCCGCACACCGCAGTTGATGGACGGGTACCACAACAAGCCGGAGGCCACCGCCGAGGCGGTCACCGAAGACGGTTGGTTCCGCACCGGCGATATCGGCCGCGTCGACGACGGCGGGTTCATCTTCGTCGAGGACCGCCTCAAGGACATGATCATCTCCGGTGGGGAGAACATCTACTCCGTCGAGGTCGAACGAGCGCTGACCGACCATCCGGCCGTCGGGGACGCGGCGGTGTTCGGCATCCCCGACGAGAAGTGGGGTGAGTCGGTGAAGGCCGTCGTCGAACTGTCCGGCGGGCAGCAGGCCACGCCGGAGGAACTGATCGCCTGGTGCAAGGAGAAACTGGCCGGCTACAAGTGCCCGCGCAGCGTGGAGATCATGGCGGAACTGCCGCGCAACCCCACCGGCAAGCTACTCAAGAAGGATCTGCGTAAGCCCTACTGGGAGAACCGCGACCGCGCCATCTGATGAACGCAGACGATCTTCTGGACCGTCTGCACGTTGTTGCACTGCCGATGCGGGTGCGCTTCCGTGGCATCACGGTGCGCGAAGTCGCTCTGATCGATGGTCCGGCCGGCTGGGGTGAATTCGGCGCGTTCCTCGAGTACGAAGTCGCCGAAGCCGCGCACTGGTTGGCATCGGCGATCGAATCCGCCTATGGCACAGGGCTTCCGGCGCTGCGGGACCGGATTCGCATCAACGCCACCGTGCCCGCGGTGCCGGCCGCGCAGGTGCCCGAGGTGCTGGCCCGGTTTCCGGGTGTCACCACGGCGAAGGTGAAGGTCGCCGAACCTGGACAGACCCTGGCCGACGATGTGGCCCGGGTCAATGCCGTGCGGGCGCAGATCCCCACCGTGCGCGTCGATGCCAACGGCGGCTGGACCGTCGAGCAGGCGGTGGCCGCCGCTGCCGCTCTGACCGCTGACGGCCCGCTGGAGTACCTCGAGCAGCCCTGCGCCACCGTGGCCGAACTGGCCGCCGTGCGGGCCCGTACCGACGTCCCGGTGGCCGCCGACGAGAGCATCCGCAAAGCGGCCGACCCACTGGCCGTGGTTCGGGCGCGCGCCGCCGATATCGCCGTGCTCAAGGTCGCCCCACTGGGCGGGGTGCGCGCCCTGCTCGACATCGCCGCGCAGATCGACGTCCCGGTCGTGATCTCCAGTGCGCTGGACTCCGCCGTCGGCATCGCCGCCGGCCTGGCCGCCGCGGCGGCGCTGCCGAGGTTGGAGTACGCCTGCGGTCTGGGCACCGGCGGTCTGTTCGTCGAGGACGTCGCCGACATTACTGTGGTGGACGGCAGCATTGCGGTGGCCGATGTCGTGCCCGACCCGGCACGTCTGGCTGCGCTGGCCGCGCCCGCGGATCGCCGCGACTGGTGGATCGCCCGCGTCCGCGCCTGCTCCGCACTGCTAGCCTCTCGCCGGTGAGCACCCTGGCCTATGAAGACACCGGTTCGGGTGAGCCGGTGCTGTTCATCGCCGGCACCGGCGGGGCCGGCCGCACCTGGCACATCCACCAGATTCCGACGTTCCGCGAGGCCGGTTACCGGTGCGTCACCTTCGACAACAGGGGCATCGGCGCCACCGCGAACGACGACGGCTTCTCCACCGAACAGATGATCGCCGACACCGTCGACATCATCGATACCGTCATCGGCGGACCGACCCGGGTGGTCGCAATGTCGATGGGTGCCTTCATCGCTCAGGAACTGATGCTGGCCCGCCCGGAACTGGTGACGCAGACCGTTCTGATGGGCACCCGCGGCCGCGTGGATGAGACCCGCAAGTCGTTCCGCGCCGCGGATCTCGAACTGGCCGCCTCCGGTGCCGAGTTGCCGGCGGCGTACGCCGCGAAAGTCCGCGTCCTGGAGAACTTCTCGCCGAAGACCATCAACGACGCCGATGCGATCGGGGAGTGGTTCGAGATGTTCACCGCATTCCCGCTCAAGCGCACTCCCGGCTGGCGGGCCCAGATGACGGTGGTTCCCGGGGAGAACCGGCTGCCGGCCTACCGGTCGATCAGCACCGAGGTGCTGGTGATCGGTTTCGCCGACGATGTCATCACCCCGCCGGCACTCGGCCGTGAGGTCGGCGATGCCCTGCCGAACGGCCGCTACATCCAGATCGCCAATGCCGGCCACCTCGGATTCCTGGAACGGCCCGATCCGGTCAACAACGCCATGCTGCAGTTTTTTGCGGGAACGCTGATATGACACGCTGGTAGGCGTGAATCCCTCGACGGCTCAGGCCCGGGTCGTCGTCGACGAACTCATTCGCGGCGGCGTCCGTGACGTCGTGCTGTGCCCCGGATCGCGTAACGCCCCGTTGGCCTTCGCCCTGGCCGACGCCGACCGCGCGGGCCGGGTCCGACTGCACGTTCGGATCGATGAGCGCACCGCCGGATTCCTGGCTGTCGGCTTGGCGTCGGGAAGCGGCCGGCCGGTCCCGATCGCGATGACCTCGGGAACGGCGGTGGCCAATCTGGGTCCGGCCGTCTTCGAGGCCAACTACGCCCGGGTCCCGCTGATCGTGCTCAGCGCCAACCGCCCCTATGAACTGCTCGGCACCGGCGCCAATCAGACCATGGAGCAGATGGGATATTTCGGCACCCAGGTTCGCGCGGCGATCAGCCTGGGCCTGGCCGAAGACGGCACCGATCGCGACGCGCTCAGCGCCCAGTGGCGTTCAGCCACCTGCCGGGTTCTGGCCGCCGCCAGCGGAGCCCGCACCGCCAACTCCGGGCCGGTGCAGTTCGACATTCCGCTTCGCGAACCCCTTGTGCCCGAACCGGATTCGGATCCGGCCGATTTCCCTCCCGGTAGACCCGACGGTCAGCCGTGGACCTACAGTCCGCCGGTGAACTTCGATGAGCCGTTGCGCATTGATCTGACACCCGACACCGTCGTCATCGCCGGCCACGGCGCCGGTGTACATCCGAGCCTCGCGGCGCTGCCCACCGTCGCCGAGCCCACCGCACCGCACCCGCAGACACCGCTGCATCCACTTGCGCTGACACAGGTGCGCCCCCGGCAGGTCATCATGCTGGGCCGGCCCACCCTGCACCGGTCGGTGTCGGCACTGCTGGCCGATTCCGCCATCCCGGTGTACGCGCTGACCACCGGTCCGCGCTGGCCGGACGTGTCGGGCAACTGCCTGGCGACCGGAACCCGGGCCGATACCGTCGGCGCGCCCGACCCGGCCTGGCTGCGCCGGTGCGCGCAGGCCGACTCCCATGCCCGCGATGTCGTGCGCACCCAACTGGCGGCTCATCCGCTGACCACCGGCCTGCATGTCGCGGCCGCGGTGGCCGCCGCGGTGCGCCCGGGCGACCAACTGGTGCTGGGTGCCTCCAACCCGGTGCGCGATGTCGCCCTGGTCGGACTGAACACCGAGGGCATCGCGGTGCGGTCCAACCGGGGCGTGGCCGGAATCGACGGCACGGTCTCGACGGCGATCGGCGCCGCCCTGGCACACGACTCCCGCACCATCGCCCTGCTCGGTGATCTCACGTTCGTCCACGACGCGTCCGGCCTGCTGATCGGGCCCACCGAACCGACTCCGCACGACCTGACGATCGTGGTGTCCAACGACAATGGCGGCGGCATCTTCGAACTGCTCGAGCAGGGCGATCCGCGTTTCGCCGACGTGTCCTCGCGGATCTTCGGCACCCCGCATGATGTCGACGTGTTGGCGTTGTGTCGGGCCTACCACGTGGAATCTCGTCAGATCGAGGTCGACGATCTGCCCGCCGCCCTCGACGAGCCGCATCAGGGCATGCGGGTGCTGGAGGTCAAGGCCGACCGGTCGACATTGCGCCGGCTGCACGCCGATATCAGGTCGGCCCTGTGACTGGCGGGTTACGCGCCGCACTTGAGTCCGCGCTGCCCCGGCGCAACCCCGTCCTGCCCGACACCGGTGAACGAAAAGCGTTGCGCTGGGCCAAGACCGGCGTGTGGATCATCGCAGCCATTGTTGCGTTACAGGCGGTGCTGCTGGTAGCCGGGGCATGGCGAAACGACCGCCAGATCGAACGCCACAGGGGAGTGGCCGAGGCCGAGGTGCTCTCCGCGGGGCCACGCCGATCGACCGTCGAGTACGTCGCCGCCGACCGGGTCACCTACCGGCCCGAACTCGGGGTGCTGTATCCCTCGGAGTTGGCCGCCGGTATGCGGATCTACGTCGAGTACGACCTCAACAGTCCCAATCTGGTTCGGGTACAGAACCGCAACGCGTCGCTGGCGATCATCCCGGCCGCATCCACCGCCGTGGTCGGGTGGCTGATCTGCGCGGCGATCCTGGCCGGTCTGGTACGACGCGAGCAGCGACTGCCGGTAGCGTCGGCCGGATGAGCCGCGCGTCCCTGGACAAAGACCCCCATGATGTGGCGTCGATGTTCGACGCCGTGGCGCGGCGCTATGACATCACCAACACCGTGCTGTCTGCCGGGCGGGACCGGCACTGGCGCCGAGCCACCCGGGCGGCACTGCAGGTCGGCCCCGGCGACAAGGTTCTCGACCTGGCAGCCGGCACGTCGGTGTCGACGGTCGAACTCGCCAAATCCGGCGCGTGGTGTCTGGCCGCGGACTTCTCGGTCGGCATGTTGCACGCGGGGCAACAACGTCCGGTACCGAAGGTCGGCGCGGACGCGACCCGGTTGCCGTTCGGCGACGATGTGTTCGATGCGGTGACGATCAGCTTCGGGCTGCGCAATGTCGTCGATTTCAGCGCCGGCCTGCGCGAGATGGCCCGGGTCACCAAGCCCGGCGGACGGCTGGTGGTGTGCGAGTTCTCCACGCCCGCGGTGCCGGTGTTGGCCACCGCATACAAGGAATATCTGATGAAGGCGCTGCCCCGGGTGGCGCGTGCGGTCTCCAGCAACCCGGAGGCCTACGTCTATCTTGCCGAGTCCATCCGGGCCTGGCCCGACCAGCCGGCCCTGGCCCGCCGAATCGAGCAGGCCGGCTGGTCACAGGTGAGCTGGCGTAACCTCACCGGTGGAATCGTCGCCCTGCACGAGGGTCGTAAAGCCAACTAGCCGAACGGCTTTCGCTGATCAAGCAGACGGGATCCGGCGCCGAATGTGCGCCAGATCCGCGCCACCCAGTCGGCGTCGTCATCGCTGATCAGGTTTCCCATCACCCGCACCGCGATTCCCATCAGCCGCTCAGAGCGCATGCCCAGCGGTCCGGTCACCGGCAGGAACCTCGGCATCGTCAACAGCAGCCCCAGCCGGCGGGCCACCGAGAACCCGCGGCCGTACTGCGCCGCCAGCAGCGCCGGCCAGCCGGCGCTCAGATCGCCGGAGCCGAGCATCTCGGCGGCCAGCCGCCCGGTCTCCAAGCCGTAGTCGATGCCCTCGCCGTTGAGCGGGTTCACACACCCCGCGGCGTCGCCCACCAGCATCCAGTTCGCCCCGGCCACACCGGACACCGCCCCGCCCATCGGCAGCAGCGCCGAGGCATGCGCCCGCAGTGGGCCGTCGAATCCCCACGCCGGCCGTTTGAGGTCGGCATAGTGCTTCAGCAGCGGTCGCAGTGCCACCTGCGCGGGCCGTTTGGCGGTGGCAAGCGCGCCGACGCCGATGTTCACCTGGCCGTTTCCCAGCGGGAAGATCCAGCCGTACCCGGGCAGCACGTCGCCGTCGACCGAGCGCAATTCCAGATCCGAGGAGATCCACGGCTCGTGCGCACGCGGTGAGCTCAGATAGGCCCGCGCGGCCACGCCATAGACGGTCTGCTGATGCCACTGCCGGCCCAGTGCCCGGCCCAGGGGCGAACGCGCCCCGTCGGCGACGATCAGCCACTCACAGCCCACCCGCGTCCCGTCGGCCAGCAGGACCGCGTCAACCCGGCCCGCCGAATTCCACGATACGTCAACGCACTTGTGCCCCAACAACATTGACGCACCGGACTCCTCGGCGACCTGACGGATGCGGTCGTCGAGTTCGGTGCGGGGCACCGCACTGCTGGACACCGGGAAAGACAGCCCGGGCCAGCGCACCTCAACCTCGGTGCCGAAACCGGCCAGGCGTAGGCCGTGGTGGCTGATCCGGCCGTCCAGCCAGTCGCTCAGGCCGAGGTGCCGCAGTTCGGCCACCGCGCGCGGCGTCAGGCCGTCGCCGCAGGCCTTATCCCTGGGAAACTCCGCCGCGTCGATCACCAGTACGTCGCGACCGGCGCGGGCCGCCCAGGCCGCGGCCGCCGACCCGGACGGGCCGGCACCGACCACCACGACCTCGGCCCGGACCTCAGATGATGCTGCGCGCACACCTCACAGTATGTTGGCAGGGTGAGGACACCGGCGACCGTGGTGGCGGGCGTGGATTTCGGCGACCCGGTGTTCGCCGAATCGGTCCGCGACGGAGTCGGCCGGATCGAGGAGATGATCGCCACCGAACTGCGTAGCGGTGACGAGTTGATGACCGAGGCCGTACTGCATCTGTTCGAGGCGGGCGGTAAGCGGTTCCGACCGTTGTTCACCGTTCTGTCGGCGCAGATCGGGCCGGATCCGGATGCCTGGGAGGTCACCGTTGCGGGTTCGGTTATCGAACTGGTGCACCTGGCCACGCTGTATCACGATGACGTTATGGACGAGGCCCAGATGCGCCGCGGCGTTCCGTCGGCAAATGCCCGCTGGGGCAACAACATTGCGATCCTGGCCGGTGATTATCTGTTCGCGACGGCGTCCCGATTGGTATCCCAGCTTGGTCCCGACGCGGTGCGCATCATCGCCGAGACATTCGCCCTGCTGGTCACCGGTCAGATGCGCGAGACCAAGGGTGCCGGTGACGCCGACGATGCCGTCGCGCACTACCTGAAGGTGGTCGCGGAGAAGACCGCCTGCCTGATCGCCGCCTCCGGGCAGTTCGGTGGGACGTTCGCCGGTGCCAACGCCGATCAGGTCGAGCGACTGTCCCGGATCGGCGCGATCGTCGGGACGGTTTTCCAGATCTCCGACGACATCATCGATATTTCCAGCGGCCCCGACGAGTCCGGCAAACTGCCCGGCACCGACCTGCGCGAGGGTGTGCACACCCTGCCCGTGCTCTATGCACTGGAGGAGACCGGGCCCGCCGCCGACCGGCTGCGGGAGATCCTCAAGGGTCCGGTCACCGACGACGAGACACTCGCCGAGGCGCTGAACCTGCTGCGGGCGTCCGGTGGCATCGCTGCGGCGAAAGCGACCGTGGCGCAGTACGCCGCGCAGGCCCGGGCGGAACTGGCCGGGCTTCCCGATGTGCCGGGCCGACGCGCTCTGGCTTCGCTGGTGGACTACACCGTTAACCGGCACGGTTAACCGATAGGGAACTTGCGCACCGGCACGGTTAACCGATAGGGAACTTGCGCGTCGCTTCGAGGCGCTAGTCTCCGAGAGACCCGTCGTAGGAGGACTCACATGACCTGGCATCCCACCGCCAACCGGATGAAAACGTTTGTGCTGCTCGTCGGAATGTCGGCATTGATCGTGTTCATTGGCTCGCTGTTCGGCCGAAACGTCATGTTCATGTCGGTGATCATGGCGATCGGCATGAACCTACGTCTATTTCAACAGCGCCAAGTTGGCCCTGAAGGCCATGAACGCCCAACCAGTCACCGAGGTACAGGCACCGCAGATCCACGCCATCGTCCGCGAGTTGTCCACCGCCGCGCACCAGCCCATGCCGCAGCTCTACATCAGCGATACCGCTAGCCCCAACGCCTTTGCCACCGGTCGCAATCCGCGTAACGCCGCGGTGTGTTGCACGACTGGCATCCTGCAGATCCTCGACGAACGTGAGCTTCGCGCCGTGCTCGGCCACGAGCTGTCCCATGTCTACAACCGCGACATCCTGATCTCGTGCGTGGCCGGCGCGTTGGCCTCGGTGGTCACCGGCATGGCTCAGATGGCGATGTTCTCCGGTATGCGCGGCGGAAACGGCCGCGGCGGAAACCCGCTGGCGATGCTGCTTGTTGCGATGCTCGCGCCGATGGCGGCCACCGTGATCCGAATGGCGGTCTCGCGTTCGCGGGAGTACCAGGCTGATCAGTCCGGAGCCGAGTTGTCCGGCGATCCGCTGGCATTGGCCTCGGCCCTGCGCAAGATCAGCGGCGGCGTGGAGCAGGCTCCGTTGCCCCCGACCCCGAAGTTGGCCGACCAGGCGCACCTGATGATCGCCAACCCGTTCCGCGCCGGGGATCGGATGGGCAAGATGTTCGCGACGCATCCGCCGATGGCCGACCGGATCGCCCGGCTGGAGAAGATGGCCGGGGGTTAACTACTGAGCGCCCTCGCCTGAGGAATTCTGGTCCGCGTCGCCGCTGGTGTCGGGCGTGGTCTCCGGTGCCGGATCTGACGGTGCAGGCGGCTGGACTGGTTTCTTGATCTGAGAGCCGCTGTGGCCGGTCAAGGCGTTCACGACGGAATTGAACACGTCCCTGACCACGTCTGTCGGCCTGGTGGGTTTGACTGCGGGAAGCGTGATGTTGCCGGGCACCGACGGTGAGCCGCTGTTTCCGTTGGTCGGATTCTGCGCGCGGGGGCTTCCGCCGCGCGGCCGGACCGTGCTCGCACTGATGTCCGGGGCCGGAACCCGGTCAACGGTGGGTGCGGCCGTCTGCGTCGCCGTCGCTTCGACAACCGAGGGCGCCGCCGCGGGTTGGGGAGCGGCGTTGGACCCCGCGCCCGGGAACTTTACGCCCGGCAGAATCGATTCCACGCCGTCCTGGAGCGTTTCGGCGAGCGTCTTGTATGCAACGACTGTCATGTCGTTGATCTGCTGGACCAGCGCTACCGCACCATCGGGGTAGGTCACCGTGGTTACCTGGGTATTCGGATCGGTCTTGCAGCTCACCGCGCCTGTACAGTCCACCCGGCCCATCGCGTCAACGACAGGCTTGGGCGGCAATCCAAGCGACTGCTTGACCGTTGGCGCGCCGGCCGCGGGGTCAGCGGCCGGGACGGCGCCGACAGCAAGCGGTCCAGCGCCTGCCTCGTAGGCCTCACGGTAGGGCGACGCCGGACTGGCCTGCGGAAGGGGACCGTTCAAGATGGCGGACAGTTCACCGGTATCGGCAGTACCGGCACCGATGGCCACGTCAGACTGGGGCGACTTGTCGCTGAAGATGTTGAGCGGTCCGCCGAAGCTGGCCTGGGTGAATCCGTCCGGCGACTGCGCGGTGGACGCCAAAGCCATCAGCATGGCGGCGACACCCACGGCCGATACGCCAGCGCGCACCGTGTGGTTGGTGAGCCGACTCATCGCTGGACAGCCTTTCTGATTCTCAGGTTCTCCGAAGGTACCTCTCATGTTAGGGCATGCGTGGCCGTTTGAAACACCTGGGTGTTACTAATCGGAGTTCGGTACGGTGTTGTGATGTTGGGCAGGATCGTTCTTGGTGCGTGTGGGGCTGCGGTGGCTGCGGTGGCTGCGGTGGCTGCAGCGGTACCGGCAGCGGCTGATCCCGATCCGGCGCCCGCCCCGCCGCCGCTGCCAAACGTGAACGCCTATGCCCCGATCAGTCCGGTTGACTACTCGGTGGTGGGTGGAAATTGGTATGCGTTCGCCGGACCCACTGGCGTCACCTGTGTGATTAATAAGATCAGTGTCGGGTACGGATGCAGTGGCGCATTGCCCGGCGCGCCGGACGGGGCGGACCTGGTCAGCGGCGGACCATTCGGGCCGCCATCGTTCACCATTGCCGGCCCAACCATCTTCGCCGCGGCCGGTCCGGTCAAGCCGTTGCCGCCGAACACCCGCTTGAGCTTCCGTGAGATCAGTTGCGGGGTCGACGCCGCGGGTGCGGTGGCCTGTGTCAACGGCCACGATCAGGTGGGATTCGTGGTGAGCCCGGCCGGCACTTTCATCGACGACTTCAATCCGATGCTGGACCGGCCGGAAGGCACGAACCCCTACCTGCCAGGTCTGCCGCCCGGTTAGAAGCGCGTCCCGTCCACTTCGTGACCGGGCTTCTCGGCCATCAGTCCCTGGTAGGCGTCCTCGACGGTGGAGCCATGGTTAATGACCGCGTCGACCTCTCGGGCGATCGGCATGCTGATGCCGTACTTCTCGGCGAACTCCATGATCACGCTGACGGCCTTGACGCCCTCGGCGACCTGGCTCATACCGGCGAGGATCTCGGCGATGGGTTTGCCCGAGCCCAGTGCCTCGCCGACGGTGCGATTGCGACTGCGTTGCGAGGTGCAGGTGACGATCAGGTCGCCCATGCCGGCTAGACCGGAGAAGGTGTCGCGTTGGCCGCCGATGGCCTCGCCAAGTTTGCTCATCTCGCGCACCGCGCGGGTCATCACCATGGCGCGGGTGTTCTCGCCGATGCCCATCGCATAGCCCATGCCGACGGCGATCGCGTAGACGTTCTTGAGCGCACCGGCGATCTCCACGCCGACGACGTCGTCAGTGGTGTAGGTCCGAAATCGCTTGGTGCGGAACATACTTGCCAGATTGGCCGCCAGATTGCGGTCCGGCATGGCCAGCACCGCCGCTGCTGCGTAGCCTTCTGCAACCTCCTTGGCGATATTGGGTCCGGCCAGGATGCCGGCCGGGTGGCCGGGTAGCACCTCTTCGACGATCTGACTCATTCGCATGTTGGTGCCCTGTTCGAGGCCCTTGACGAGGCTGACGACCGGCACCCACGGACGCAGTTCCTTGCTGAGTTCGCCAAGCACGCCCCGGAACCCGTGTGAGGGGACGCCCATCACGATCACGTCGGCGCAGTGGGCCGCCTCCGCGAAATCGTTTGTGGCGCGCAGAGTTTCCGGAAGTTCGACCTCCTCACCGAGGTACTGGGAGTTGCGGTGGTTCTTATTGATGTCTTCGGCGGTGTCCGCCGATCGCACCCACTGCACCGTCGGGCCGCGCCTGGCGCAGATGGACGCGACAGTGGTGCCCCACGACCCTCCGCCCAGAACGACTACCTGTGGTTCGCGGCGATCAGCTGTCATGGATTTAACGTAATGCCGGGCCGTCGGGTTCGCCGGGAGTTCTTCAAAACCACTCCGGTCGCGGTCGAGCCCGGTCTACCGGTACGCGTCCGCGCGGTGAAACACACCAAAGACTGTCACCGTTCGACGCTCGTCATCAATTCGGTAGATGACGCGATAGGTGCCGCGGCGCGCGCTGTGCCGATCCTCGAGCGGTGCCCTCAGTCGTTTGCCCACACGATGAGGATTTTCCAGCAGCGGACCTGTGATGAACTCATAGGCTGCGAAGGCCACCGATTCGGAGAGTTCCTCAGCTAGCTGCCGTCTCGCCGTCGGAGCAACTGCCAACTCGTAGGGGAGATCGTTCAATCGCGCGATCTTCGGGTATGCATCGCCTCGTCCAGCTCTTGGCGCCCGACGCCTTCGCCACGGGCCAGTTCGGCATCAGCGGCAGCGAGTTTCCGCACGATCGCCACATCGGAGAGGATGGCGATGGTTTCCTCAAGGGATTCCAAATCTTCGACGGCGACCAATACCGCCGTAGGTCGACCATGAACAGTGACTGTGATCCGGTCGTGTTGAGCACCGACGCGGGCAACCAACTCAGAGAGATGGGCCTTCACCTCGGCCAGCGAGCTTGTTTCTGGCATAGTCATAAGTATGACCACTCAGCCGCCCTGCGTCCACCGCCGGCGGCTCTCCGACTACCCGACCAGGGCCCGCGTCGACGCCCGCCCGAACACCATGTCCTCGTCGATCTTGTCTAGGAAACGGTGGTCGATGGAGTCGGCCAGGAAGTCCTGACGCACCACCCACGGACGCTTGGTGCTCGATTTCGGCAGTGCGTGCGGGTTGCGCAGCACATAGCCGGCCTGCAGGTTCCACAGTGGCGCCTCGGCGATCGGCCCGCCACCCAGATGCGGATAGGCGTGGGTGTAGCCATTGGCGTTCATATGTGCCAGCAATCGGGCGGCACTGCGTGCGGTCATGTCCGCGCGCAACGTCCATGAGGCATTGGTGTAGCCGATGCACCAGATCAGGTTGGGCACGTCCTCGAGCATGTGCGCCTTATAGGAGAACCGGTCCTGCGGCTTGATCTCGGCGCCGTCCACGGTGATCCGCACGCCGCCGAGGGCCTGCAGTTGCAGGCCGGTGGCGGTGACGATGATGTCGGCGTCAAGGTGCCTGCCGGACTTGAGCACGATGCCCGTCGCGTCGACGTGGTCGACGTGGTCGGTAACCACCTCGAGTGTGCCCTTGCTGATCTCTTCGAACACATCGCCGTCGGCCACCAGGCACATCCGCTCGTCCCACGGGTTGTAGCGCGGCTTGAAGTTCACGTCCACCGGGTAGTTCGTCGGCAGCAGGCTGGCGTTCTGGGCTCGGATGATCTTCTTGGCCAGGCCCGGTGCGCCGCGGGCGACCACCCACATCAGCTTCTCGAACGTCAGCGCGACCGACCGGATGATCGAGTAGGAAGCCTTGCGCGGCAAGAACTTTCGGATCGGCGATAAAGCCGGATTCACCCGCGGCATGGACAGCATGTACCCGGGGGAGCGCTGCAACATGGTCACGTGCGAGGCCTTGCGCGCCAGTGCGGGCACCATCGAGACCGCGGTGGCGCCGCTGCCGATGACCACCATCTTCTTGCCGGTGTATTCGAGGTCGTCGGGCCAGAACTGCGGGTGTACCACCGTGCCGGTGAAGTCGGCCATGCCGGGGAACTCCGGGGTGTAGGGCTCGGCGTAGTTGTAGTAGCCGGAGCCGAAGAACACCAGGCGGCTGCGGTAGGTCTTGCGCTCGCCGTTCTCGCTGACGTGCACCGTCCAGGTGTCGGTGGCCGAGTCCCAGTCCGCGGAGGTCACCCGGGTGTGGAAGCGGATGTGCGGGGAGATGCCGTGCTTGCGTGCGGTGCTTTCCATGTAGTCGCGGATCTGATCGCCGTCGGCCACGTACTCGTCGCCACTCCACGGCTCCCACGACCAGCACAGCGTGAAGATCGAGGAGTCCGAGCGCACACCCGGATAGCGGAATAGGTCCCAGGTGCCGCCGATGCGGTCGCGTTGCTCGAGGATGACGTAGCGGGTGGCCGGGTCGGACTCGGTCAGGCGGTAGGCCGCCCCGATCCCGGAGATGCCGGCGCCGATGATGACGAAGTCGTAGGTGCCCGCGTCGGACTCGGCGGGACGGGTGTCTTCATGGGGGGTGACGGTCATCGCGGTCCTCGCTGTAGTGCCGGGGTGATCCACACCACTGTAGGCACTGACCGGTTGGTCGGGCCAGGGGCCTTTAGGTCAACCGGTGTGGTCAGCGGTAGTTGACGAATTGCAGCGCGACCTCGAGGTCGGCACCCTTGAGCAGGGCGATGACTTCCTGGAGGTCGTCGCGCTTCTTGGAGCTGACCCGGATCTCCTCACCCTGGATCTGGGCTTTGACGCCCTTGGGGCCCTCATCGCGGATCAGCTTGGTGACCTTCTTGGCGTTCTCACTGCTGATGCCTTGCTTGAGGGTGCCGCTGACGCGGTAGGTCTTGCCTGACGGCTGTGGGTCGCCGGCGTCGAAGGCCTTCATGGAAATGTCGCGTCGGACCAACTTCTCCCTGAACACATCGACGGCGGCCTTGGCCCGCTCCTCGGTGGAGGAGACGATCTCGATGGCCTCCTCGCCCTTCCACTCGATTGTGGTGTCAGTGCCGCGGAAGTCGAACCGGGTGCTCAGTTCCTTGGCTGCCTGATTCAGTGCGTTGTCGACCTCCTGGCGGTCGACCTTGCTGACGATGTCGAACGACGAATCCGCCACTTTCGGTATCCCTCCTCGGTTATCGGCTGGTTTATGTCTTGGGTACATCCTCGTTGTACCCTGCTAGACGCATCATGCCGGGTCACTTCGGTGAGGTGTTCCAGGCAGGTTGCCCGAGCGGCCAATGGGAGCGGACTGTAAATCCGTCGGCTAACGCCTACACAGGTTCGAATCCTGTACCTGCCACACGCTGTCGCACGTCGGTCCCGGCGCACCAGAATTTTGCTGAGGGGTGAATCCCGGCGGCCGTCGCACACCGCCATCACAGCTCAGGGCCATTGTGCCGGGAGCAGATCCTTGCGCGTGGGCGTCACGATCCGGGCGATTGCGGTAAGCTAATAAAAACCTGAGAAATTTGCTGCCGAGATTTGGAGTGCGTCATGGGACAGGGTCAAACGGATCGTCGTCGCGGAAATATCGGCGGTCGCCATCGATTGGCTGCCGGCTCAATGCGGTTGGTTTCCGACGCTTCGGGCCAGTGGTCGCTGACACCGGTTGCCCGCCCGAGCCAGTACGTCGGCCGGGTTGGCGCATTAGCGATACTCCTCGGCGTCGGCGCCGCGATCACCGGTCTGCCGGCCGTCGCTGCGGCGGATACCGGGGCGGGCTCGGACTCGACTGTCGCGACGGACGCAACGGACTCGTCTCCGGCGCCGGCGCCGCGACGGCCATCCCGCGGTGCCCGCACAGGCTCGACCGATTCCACGGCGACGCCATCGACGGATCCCTCGGACAACAACGGCCGGCCCGGACGGGTGGCGGCAAACCCCGCGAGTACCGCACCCGCACGGCACGCCAATTCGCATCAGACTGCGACGCCGGCCCCGGCCATCAGCGGGCCGGTCACCTCGGCGCCGCGCGCGTCCACCGATTCGGCTGTGGTGAGCCAGGTTTCGGCCGCGGCTGATACCGCGCCGGCCGCATCGGACACTGTCGAGGCCGCCCAGCAGATCGCACCCGCAGCCGCGACGTCCACGTCGACGCCGGCGGCACCGGTGATGACGACGGCCGCCGCTCGCGGCGCACTGTCGGACGCGGGCCTGAATCCGTTCGCGTGGCTGGGCGGGGGCAGCGATCCGCTGGCCCCCCTCGCCGCGCCGTTCGCCTGGGCAACGCTGGCCGTGAGTCGGCGTGACCTGTCGGGCGCCCGCACCACGGCCGCCCCGGCGGCCGCGGTGAGCTCCGGAGAGCCGGCCGCTGCTGCAGTGGTGACGAATTCGCCGCTGACCGACCTGCTGAGCCAAGCCGATGCCCAGGCGGCGATCTTCGCGGCGGCCAAGCAGTTCGTCCTGACGGTGGTTGCCGGCGGGAATGAGGCCGCGGCGCTGCAGACCGGGCTTGCGGCTCTGGATGCCAACCCGCTATTCCAGAACTTCTCGTGGAATATCGTGTTGGCCGATCCCGGTCTGGCGCAGGCCGTCGGTGGCGCGGTGACATCGGTGATCACCGGGTTGGCTGCCGATGCGCAGGTGCAGGCGGCAAT
>Ga0209299_1000615_pt1 | contig 20333 bp, 20 predicted proteins | sample S_140806_MF_Meta_FD_187326 | JGI IMG/M metagenome (GOLD analysis project Ga0209299, IMG submission 187326) | Freshwater microbial communities from Lake Simoncouche, Canada to study carbon cycling - S_140806_MF_MetaG (SPAdes) (version 2) | ecosystem: Environmental > Aquatic > Freshwater > Lake ...
CGATTTCCTTGTCCATCGTCGCCGCGGCGAGCATGGCTGGATAGAGCAGCGAGAGGCCGAGTAGAAGCGTTTTCATGAGCCGACACTAAACAGCGTGCCTCCGAGAAGCAATCGACAGAACAAGAACCGAGAGTGTCCCGCCTTGGCTGCTGCTCCACGACCTCAAACCTGCCCGGGGCGCAGCCAGTAGAGGACGCTCATGCGGACGGCGATGCCGTTTTCGACCTGCGTGTTGATGAGAGATTTCTCATAGGCCATGCCGGCATCAGTGATCTCGACGCCGCGATTCACGGGGCCGGGATGCATGACATGCAGGCCACGCTCGCGGATGATCTCGACGCGTTCGTTGGTGAGGCCGTAGTGCTTGTGATATTCGGCAGCGTTGGGGAAGAAGGGCTCGTCGAGGCGCTCGCTCTGCACGCGGAGGAGGTAGATGACATCCGGCTTCCAATCGAGGGCATCGCGCCAGTTGCCAAACTGCGGAATCTCCCCTGGCACCTCACGCGGCATCATGGAGCCGGGGGCGAGGTAGGCGACCTGCATGCCGAGGCGGCGGAAGATCAGGCTGGTGCTGCGGGCCACGCGGGAGTGCTGGATGTCCCCGACGATGAGGGCGCGGCAGCCGCGAAGGTCTTTGTAGATTTCTTGAAGCGTGAAGGCATCGAGCAGGGCCTGCGTGGGATGGGCGTGCCAGCCATCACCAGCATTGATCACACTGGCGCGGGTGTTTTTGGCGATGAGACTGGGAATGCCAGCCTGCTTGTGGCGGACGACGATGTAGTCCACTCGCATGGCTTCGAGCGTCTCGACGGTATCAAGCACGCTCTCGCCTTTCACGACGCTGCTGGATTCGATGTCGAAGTGCGTCACATCGGCGGAGAGGCGGCTGGCGGCGACTTCAAAGCTGGAACGGGTGCGGGTGGAGGGCTCGTAGAAAAGGGTGAGCACCGTCTGGCCTCGCAGTGGCGGGACTTTCTTCACGCTGCGCTTGAAGAGGTCTTTGAATTGCACCGCGTTTCCTAGCACGAACTTGATCTCGTCATCCGAGAGCGAGGCGATGTCGAGGAGGTCTTTGCGGGGCTTGAGGGTCATCGGCTGGTGGGCTGGGTTTCGATGGTGCAGGAGTCGCCGGTGGGATCGACTTCTTCAAAGCGCACCGCGACGCGTTCGCCGGGCTGGAGGGTGACTTTGAGGGCAGAAAAATCCGGCTGCACGGGGAGTTCGCGGCCGCAGCGGTCGATGAGCACGGCGAGTTGGACGCGTTTGGGGCGGCCGAAGTTGTAAAGCTCGTCGAGGGCGGCGCGGACGCTGCGTCCGGTGTAGATGACCTCGTCGCAGAGGATCACATCCATGCCGTTGAGGTCGAAATCGATCTCAGAGCCTTCGAGCTTCGGCACCATCTGAAAGGTGCTGAGGTCATCGCGGTAGTGCGTGATGTCGATGGTGCCGAAATGGACCTTCACGCCGCTTTGCACGAGGGCGGCGGCGAGGCGTTTGGCCAATGGCACGCCGCGAGTGAAGATGCCGACGAGGGCGATTTCTTTGGCCCCGACATGCGCCTCCTGGATGCTTTTTGCCAAAGCGGCAATGCTCTCGGCCATTTGGGCTTTTGTGAGCAGGGTGCGGGAGGCTTCAGGCATGGGAAAAATCGTGGGCGGATCGTCCGCCGGATCGCTCGCTTGTCAAATGAGGCGAGCTGCGGCTGACGAGAGAGTTCAAAGGGATGGCAGAGGGGGCATCTAGGCTTTGGGGAGGATTCTTTTTTCATCGCGAATACATCGTCTGCCACACATCACCTGCTCAAGCCGGTCCAAGCCGCACAAACTGGAAGCTGCTGCTGGTGCATCCGTCCTTTTTGAAGAACACTCGCTCGCATGCCGCTGCCTGATTTGCCCCTCTCGACGCCTTCGCTCCTGTTTCCCGCCATCTCCCTGCTGCTGCTGGCCTATACCAACCGCTTTCTCGGCCTGGCGAGCGTGGTCCGCGCCCTGCATGTGAACTGGCAGAGCACCCAGGAGCCGCTGCTGCTGGCGCAGATTCAGAATCTCCGCGGTCGCATCCAGATCATCAAACACATGCAATCCCTCGGCGTGCTGAGCCTGATCCTGTGCGTGGTGAGCATGAGCTGCCTGTTTTTTGGCAGTCAAGGGGCAGGGCAGGCGACCTTTGGCGCCAGCCTGCTGCTCATGCTCGGTTCGCTGACGCTTTGCTTGGTGGAGATCCAGATGTCTGGTCGTGCCCTCGACCTCCAGCTCCGCGATGTGAAATGCCGGGAGCGCTGAGCCCCCTGAGGAGGTGCTTCCCGCGCCTTGCGCTTTGCCTTCTCTGCCCTACTCTCCGCGCTCTCCATGAGCAACGCCGCCCCCGCCATCTCCCCGACTCGCGAAAAAGATTTCCCTGAATGGTATCAGCAGGTCATCCGTGCTGCTGATCTCGCCGAAAACTCCGAAGTGCGAGGCTGCATGGTCATCAAGCCCTGGGGCTATGGCATCTGGGAAAACATCCAGCGCCAGCTCGATGCCAAATTCAAGGCCACCGGCCATGTGAACGCCTACTTCCCACTGCTCATCCCGCTGAGCTACCTCGAAAAAGAGGCGCAGCATGCCGAGGGTTTTGCCACCGAGTGCGCTGTGGTGACCCATCACCGACTAGAGGCGCAAAAGCAGCCGGATGGCACCACCAAGATGATCCCCACCGGCGAGCTCGCCGAGCCGTTTGTTATTCGCCCCACCTCGGAGACCATCATTGGTGCTGCCTTTGCCCGCTGGGTGGAGAGTTATCGTGATCTGCCGCTGCTCATCAACCAGTGGTGCAATGTCATGCGCTGGGAGATGCGTCCGCGCCTCTTCCTTCGCACCGCCGAGTTCCTCTGGCAGGAGGGTCACACCGCTCATGAAACGGCTGAAGAAGCCATCGTGGAGACGGAGACCATGCACAAAGTGTATGAGAGCTTCCTCCGCGAGCATCTCGCCATTCCAACGATCCCTGGCGAGAAGACCGAGCGTGAGCGCTTCCCCGGTGCCGTGCGCACTTTGACCGTCGAAGCCATGGTGCAGGACAAAAAAGCCATCCAGGCCGGCACCTCGCATTACCTGGGCCAGAACTTCGCCAAGGCCGCGAACATTCAGTTCCTCGGTCGTGACAATACCCGCCAGCTCGCCCACACCACGAGCTGGGGCGTCAGCACCCGCCTCATCGGCACCCTCATCATGGCGCATGGTGATGACGATGGCGTCATCATGCCGCCGCGCATTGCCCCGCAGCAGATCGTCATCCTGCCGGTCACGCCGAAGCCTGATACGCGCCAGGAAATCATTGATGCCTGCGAAGCACTCGCGCAGACGCTCCGTGCCCAAACCTGGGCCGGTGAACCCATCCGCGTGCTTGTGGACAAGCGTGACCTCCCCGGCGGCCAGAAGAACTGGGAGTGGATCAAAAAAGGCGTGCCCATGCGGGTGGAAATGGGACCTCGCGACATCACCAGCCGCAGCGTGGCCGTGGCCCGCCGCGATAAGGGACCGAAGGAAAAGGAATTCATCGGCAAGGAAGACTTCCTCCAGGGCGTGCAGGAACGCCTCGCCGATATCCAGCAGGCTCTCCTCGACCGCGCCACCACCATGCGGGACGCGAACATGAAGAAGCTCGACACGTTTGACGAATTCAAAGCCTACTTCGCCGATGAAAACGGCGGCGGCTTTGCCCTCATGCACTGGGCTGGTACGATGGAAGAAGAAGAAAAGATCGCCAAGGAGAACAAGATCACCATCCGCTGCATCCCGCATGGCGATCAATACGCCGAAGAGGGCAAGTGCTTCCTCACCGGACGTCCGAGCAGCCGCCGCGTGGTGTTTGCCCGGAGCTATTGATCCATCTTCCAAACTGCATTCGCATGAACGAAGAAGCCCTCCAGCAAGCCCTCGCAGACACGCAAAACCTTGGCGAGATGCCGGACGCGGACGCCGTGGGCACCGTGGGCAGCCCGGACTGTGGCGACATGGTGCGCATGTGGATCAAATACCGTGACAAGGACGGCCGGAAGGTCATCGACAAAGCCAGTTTCCAAAGCTTCGGCTGCCAGACGGCCATCGCCGTCGCCAGCATCGCCACCGAGCTCATTCGGGGTAAAACGAAGGAAGAAGCGCTGGCGATGCAGGCGGATGATTTGAGCCGTCCGCTCGGAGCGCTGCCACCGATGAAGATTCACTGCGGCCAGATGGTCGAAGGAGCGCTCAAAGCCGCTCTCGAAGCCGAGAGCATGGAGCAAGGAGCCAAGAGCCTGGAGGCTCCGAGCCAGGCGGGAACCCTCGCTGATGCCCTCAGTGCCGCCGGCAAGACAGCGGGCAAGGTGAAGATTATCATGCAGCCGCCCACGACGGCAAACTAAGCACCAAGAACGGCGAACCGAGCACTTCTTCCACCCTTGTCCGAAGTCACCGCCATCAAGAAGTTTGCCTGTCCGGCTTGTGGAGCCGAGGCGGTCTGGACCCCATCGAAAAAAGCGCTCGTCTGCCCGTATTGCAGCACCGTTTCACCCGTCGAGCTGAAGGTGGATGGCTCACTCATCGAGGAAAATGACCTCTTAGTGGCGCTGCGATCCATCCCAGAGGATCAGCGAGGCTGGGCGGTGGTGCGCAAGACGGTGAAGTGCCAAAGCTGCCAGGCCATTTCCGTCTTTGATGAGAAGCGGGTGGCGCAGCGCTGTGACTTCTGTGGCTCGCCCTCCATTCTCGCGGCGGATGATGTCACCTCACCGATCCGTCCGAGCAGTCTGCTACCCTTCAACGTGGCGCAGGGCCAGGTGCGGGAGGACATTCGCCGCTGGTATGGCAGCCACTTCTGGGCACCGAACGCCCTCGGGCAAAAGGCGCTCACGGATACGCTTCACGGCATGTACCTGCCGTTTTGGACCTTTGACGCCCACGCCGAGTGCCCCTGGGAAGCGGAGGCAGGCCACGACTACACCACGACCGACTCCAAAGGCAATACACAGACCGATACCCGCTGGGAATATGCCAGTGGGCACATCTCCAGAGCCTTCGATGACCTGCTCGTGCCCGCCTCCAAAGGCGTTCACACCAAGTTGCTCGATGATTTGCAGCCCTTTCCCACCACGACGGACCTCGTGCCGTATGATCCGGGCTATCTCTCCGGCTGGGTGGTGGAGCAGTATCAGATCGACCTCGTGCAGGCGGCGGAAGACTCGCGTGGCCGCATGCATCGCGATCTCGAGCGTGCCTGCGCCAAAGAAGTGCCCGGCGACCGCCATCGCAACCTGCACATCTCGCCGTCTTACAGCAACCAGACCTTCAAGCATGTGCTCCTGCCCGTGTGGCTCCTCACCTACACCTACGGCACCAAAACCTACCAGGTGACCGTGAACGGCAGCACCGGCAAAATCACCGGCGAGTATCCGCTGAGCTGGGTGAAGATCACCATCGCCATCCTCATCGGCTTCATCATCCTCGCGATCTTCTTTGGGATGCAGGAGTAGGTGGAGGAAGTTTTGGTCTGTGCAGGCTCAGGGTAGATCCACGAGAAATGCGTCAGCAGAGTAGCCATCTTGCTCCGCAAGATGAGCGTGCGGCGGGCCCATCGTCCCAGCGTGTTGTAGCTCGCTGACCGTTGATGTTGCGATGATCTAAGTTCCTCTCGCGGAGCGAGAGGACAACTTTGCTTCGCCTGTTCGTTTCCGTTGGGTTTTCAGATACGATTCAGGCGCACTCATTGTGCCGCTGCCCGCTGAATCCTCGCTGGCACATCATTGATCGAGTAACCGGCCTCACGAAGCGCGTCCCAGATTTTCACGAGCATGCCGAGGTTCGCATCGGTATCGGCTTCGAGTTCGAGTTTGGCATCGGGTTTGGCCTCTTTGAGGGAGGTGAGGGCGATGGCGAGCTTGTCGAGTTCGACCGGTTGGGCGTCGAGGAAGAGCTTTTGCTCCTTGGTGACGGTGATGGTCGTGCGGGCTTCAGGAGCGCTGGTGGCACCGCCGAGGGCTTTGGATTCCGGGAGGGTGATTTTAACCTCCACCTTCTGCTTTTTGAAGGTGGTGGTGGCGATGAAGAAGATGAGAAGGATCACCATGATGTCGATGAGCGACACGATGGGGATGGTGGGGACGGGGCGGCGGCGGGGGCGCAGGTTCATCAGCGGGCGCGGGGATTAGAGATTGGCCTTTTCGCCGACGTGCTTCACCTCGAAGTGGGCGAAGAACTGGTGGATCGTCTCCTGCAGGATGCCCTCGACCTTCACGGCGATGGCATCAATGCGACGGGTGAAATAGGTGTGCGCCAAAACGGATGGCACGGCCACAAACAAACCCGCGATGGTGCAGCGCAAAGCCACGCCGATCTCCGCCGCGATGGCAGCGGTGTCAGGACTGCCTTCACCACCGGCTCCGAAGGCCGTGAACATACCCACCAGCGCCGCGGTGGTGCCCAGCAGGCCCAGCAGCGGGGCCACGGACACCATCACCTCCAGCAGGGGGATGCCTCGTTCCAGATAATGGATCTCTTCGCGGGCCTTCGAGGTGCAGGCGTCAATGCACTCCTGCTTGCTCGTGTAGCTGCCGCTCACGGCCATATTGCCCAGCCGGGCCATCATGGAGCCATCGCGTTGCAAAAACTCCTGGAGCGGCCGGATGTCGCCCTTGGCGGCATAGTTCGGCACGGAGCGGAGCTGGCTCACGACGGCGGGCGGCAGGATGATCTTTTCACGCAGATGCAGCCAGGCGTTAATCATCGCCGTGATGGCCGCCATGGAGCAGATCACAAGCAGGCCCATGACAAAGCCCCCCGTGGCGAGGAATTCCCAAACGGATTGCAGGCCGGAGGCCTTTTCAGTGGCAGCGAGGAGGAGGGGAGCGGGCATGAGCTAGTAAATGAGCACCTTGTATTCGATCTTGAGGCGTTGCTTGTCCATGATGGGCAGCAGTTCCTTCACCTCGCGGGGCATTTGGGGAATCTCCGCGTCGCGGATGGCCCGCACGGTGAATTCCGAGAGCAGGGTGTTCGATTCGCGATCGTTCACGATGCGCAGGTTTTCGACCTTGCCATTCGCGTTGACGTAAAACTCCAACTGGAGGCTGCCCGGACTCACCATATCGCGGCGCAGCGCTCGGTAGAGGTGCCACTTCTTTTCCACCTGGCTGGTGACGGTGCGGATGTATTTGCCCTTGGGCGAGCCTTCCGCATCGACGGCATCCTCGGTGCCGCGATTGGAGATGGCGCCCTTGTTTTCGCTGGTGCGGGTGAAGGGCATGAAGGCCTTGTCCTGGGGCTTGCTGGTCGTTTTGGCTACTTCATCGCTCACGGGGATGGCTTTGGGCACGGGCGGGCTCTCGGCCACCTCACGCATCTGCGGCTTTTCGGGGGGGGGCGGCGGCGCATCGGGCTCTTTCATCTGCGGCGTGGGCTTCCGCACCTCAATGGGTAGGCGGTTCATGTCCACGCGGGCGAGGTCTTTATCTGCCTCCTCCATCATTTTCGCCAGCGGCGAGGTCGAAGCGGCCGAGGCAATGCTCTGGGGTTCCGGCTGTGGCGGTGTGGGAGGCTTCGGAATCGGATCCGGTGGCTTGGGTGGACTCGGAGGCGTCGGCAGGGTGGCGGCTGTTTGCGGCTTCGGTGGCGTGTTCGGCGTCTTCGGGGCGGCGGCGGCTTTTTTCGCGGCGTCCTCCATGATGTCGCCATCGCGGTAATCGCGGTTGGCGAGTTCGTTCATCTGGAATTTGAGCCCTTCCGTGGTCGGCATCGGGTTGGTGGCCGTGGGGTCAGGCGCTTGGGTGGCACTGGCCTTGGTATTGCGATCCGAGATGAAGGCGGCGTTCTTCGGCTTCTCGCCGGAGGCCTCGTTTTGCGTGGTGCGCATGTAGATCTCCTTCTTCGGCGGCGGCACGGGAGTCTTTGGCAAGGGCGGTGTTGGGATGAGCTGCTCAGGAAAGATGAGCGTGACCTCCTTTTCTGGCGGCTTGGCCGTCACCTCAGCGGCTTCTTTGAAGTCCCGCTTGGGCGGTGCGGCAAACAAGACCGCGAGCAACAAGAACAGCACCACATGCACCAGCAACGAGCCGGCGATGGCGATGGGCAGCTCTTTGTCTCGGGCGGGGGTCAAAGTTTGAAGTTCAAGGTGTCAGGTTTCAAGTGGAGCGGGTTCGAGGCCAAAGTTCGCGTTTCGCAGGCGGTTTCAACTTGGAACCTGAAACTTGAAACCTGGAACTCGAAGTTACGGCAGCGGCTTACCCTCCGGCACCGTCGCGGCCGTTTTCTTATCCTCGGGCTTTTTCTTGCCGGCGAGGGCATCAGGTTTGGTCACGCGTTGGCCGTCGAGGGTGCCGATGTTGACTTTGGCACCATCGGCAGGGAAGGGGATGGGCGTGAGGCAGAGGATCTCGCCCTCCTTCGGCGATTTGGCGGCGCTGGCGGCGATGACGAGGTGTTTTTCGTTGCCGAAGAGAGGCTCCACGTTCGTGCGCTTCAGCGTGTTTTGTGGCGTGATGACGATAATCTCATTTCCCGCCCGCACGGCGGAGCGAGGGATGAGATAGACATCGTCGAGCGTATTGCCCTCGATCTCCGCCTCGACGAACTGACCAATCTTCAGCGGCGGCATGCCATCGGCACGCTTTGCATACGGGTCCATCACCTGCGCCACGGCGGTCGGCTGACGTGTTTCGGCATCGAGAGAGCTTTCCACCCGCACCACCTGACCTTCCCAAATCACCGGCCTGCCGATGTAGGTCGTGCGCAGATGCACTTTGGTGGGCGTGGCGGCGGTTTGCCAATCGCGGATCGGCTCAGGGAGCTGCAAATGCTGACTCTCCCGCTCTGGCAGCGGCAGGCGGATCTCCACATAGTCCGTGGCAAAGAGTTTTCCGAGCGTGGTGCCTTGCCCGACGAACTGCCCCACATCAGCGGCCTGCTCCAAAACCTGCCCGTCATACGGCGCCCGGATGATCGTGCGCTCCACATCCCGCTGGGCCTTCACCACACGGGCCTCCGCCGCGGCCAGATCCGCCTGCGCCCTTGCCACCTGCGGCGCACGGGAGACCAATTCGCCCGGATCACCGGTGCGTCCCAGCGCCTTCCAGTTTTCCATTGCCTGCTCTGCCTTCGCCTGCTCCTCGGCCAGCGTGACCTTCGCCAAGGCCACGGCGGCCTGCGCCACGATCACGGCGGTCTCGTAATCCACCGCCTCCAGCTTCACGAGCAGGTCATCCTTCTTGAAAAAGCCCCCGGGACGGAAGTTCGGGCTCACCTCGGTGATCTTGCCGGCCACCTCGGGCATCAGTGTGCTCTGCGTGCGTGGCCTCACCGTGCCTTGCGAGGGCACTTTGACCGCATAAGTCGTCGTTTTTAACGTGAGCCCTTCCACGCTCACGATCACCGGTGGGATCTCCATCGTCCTCTGCTCCGGCTTGTTGGTGAGGAACCAATAGCCCGCCCACACGCATCCGGTCAGGATGAGCAACGGCAGGAGGGCTCGGAGGATTTTCAGCATGGGTCAGAGTGGATGAAGATGAGGGAGATGTCTATCGTTTGGGTGCCATCGAGTATCGGAAGCGTCTTGGTCAAGCCACTGGGGCGGATTGACGATTGATGAATGTCGATTGCTGATTTTTGAAGGATGAAGCTGACAGCAAATGGCATGGCGCTCACGGAGGTCCGATCATCCCCAAGAAATCTGGCAAGGGGGCCTCCCAGGCACCGTGGAAGCCTTCGGCGGTGAGTTCGAGACGTTTGGAATGCAGGGCTTGGCGGGGAATGAGGAGGCGTTTTTGCAGGGCGGGCGTCCAGCCGGTGTCGATGAACTCCAGGTAGCAGCGGTCATCGCGGCCGTAGAGCTTATCCCCGACCATCGGGAGGCCGAGGTGATGCAAATGGACGCGGATCTGATGCATCCGGCCGGTCTCGGGTCTGGCCTCGATGAGGGTGAAGCCTTCCGCGAAGCGTTTCAGCACGCGAAAGCTGGTGCGGCAGTCTGCACCATCGGGATGTACAAGCTGCTTCACCCAGATATCGGACTCGCTCACCTCGCCGGCGCGGAGGATGGGGGCATGGAGATCGAACTCGCCCCAATCCGGCGAGCCATGAACGAGGGCGGCGTAGGTCTTGCTGACCTGCCGGTTTTGCATGGCGAGTCCGAACAACCGCGCCCAGGCGGCGTTTTTGGCCACAAGCACCACGCCGCTCGTCTCGCGGTCGAGGCGGTTGATGATGCTGACCTGCCCGCCATTGGCGATTTCATAGGCGAGCATGTCACACAGGCCATGCCAGAGCGTGCGGGCCCCATTCGGAGCGCCGGGATGGATCTGCAAGGGGGCTGGCTTATTCACCACGATGTAGTCGTCCGTCTCATCAAGGACGGAGAAGTTAGGTTCGTTGCGGATGTCGGCTTTGGCACTCACAGGACGGGAATGCCCAGCTCCGAGGCGTAAATGACCGGCTGGCCTTGGTTCACGAAATCGGTGTCGTCGAAGTGCCACCACTCCTTCGTCACGGTGGAAAAGCCCGCCGCACGCATCGCCTTTTGCAGGAGGGCGAGGTTTCGCGCGATGTCGGGATCGCCGCCGGTGTAGGTTTCACCGGCATGCTCAAAGTCCTCATCAAAACCGGTCGGCATGCGCATCTCGTTGCCAGATTGATCCGCGAGCGTCACGTCCACGCACAGGCCGCCGCTGTGTCGGCTCCAGCCGCCCTCAATGTCCTGAAACATGCCGGTGTGCCCGCCGTGATGCAGCAGGAGCAGATGTACCTCTGGCGGCCTCCAGGCATCCCAGAGGCGAATGCCGTAGCCCTGGGATACGAGGATGGCCTGCGCCTTCTGGAGCTTCTCCGCAGTCACACGGCGCAGCAGGCAGGGCATGCCCGCCGGATACAGCGCCCGCCCGGCCACATTGCGCCGCGTGCCATAACGCAGGCCGATCTGTACCCCTGGCACGACGCGGCGCACATCGACGAGATCATACTTTCGGGCCCTCGTCACCGCCTGGGCATGCATCGCACCGCCCTGCCGCGCGGAGCACGATGTGCCCGCGAGGACGGAGATTAGAATCAAAGCAGCGAGACGGTAAAATGCGGGCATGAGGGAGTTTTTGCTTCCGTTCAGCGCAGCCGCAAGGCAAGTTTCGCCATTCCAACAGCCATGGACCCCACTCGCTACGCCATCCTCAATGCTCTGCTGCACTTTCTCGCCTTCTTCATGGGCGCGGGCATCGGCTCCTTTCTCAACGTGGTGATCTACCGCGTGCCACGGAACATCTCGGTGAACAATCCGAAGCGCTCCTTCTGCCCCACCTGCAAAAAGCAGATCCCCATGTGGCAGAACATCCCGCTCTTCTCCTGGCTCCTGCTGCGTGGGAAATGCTCCGCCTGCGCTGCGCCGATCTCCAGCCGCTACTTCTTCGTCGAACTGCTCACCGGCGTGCTTTTCTACGCGGTGTTTTGGATTCATCACGGCCCCTGGCCTCTAATCGCCGTCTGGGGGCCGCTGGTGCTGTGCCTGTGGATTTTCATCAGCTTGCTCGTCTCCGGCAGTTTCATCGACATCGAGCACTTCATCCTGCCGCACTCGATCACCTTTGGCGGAGCCGCAGTGGGCCTGCTGGCCTCGTTTTGGGTGCCCCAACTCGTCGGTGAGGCTCCTGGCGAGCATGGGCGCGGCGTGCTGATGGCCTTTGGCAGTGCGGCCATTGGCCTTGGAGGTCTGTGGCTGATCGTGGAGCTAGGTAAGCTGGCTTTTGGCCGCAAAAAGCATGTCTTTGAGAAGGCCGTGAGCTGGGAGGTCGCTCAGCCGGATGACACCCAGCCACCCGTCGTGCGCTTTGCGGATACGGAGATGCCTTGGGAGGACATTTTCATGCGTGCCAGTGACCGCATGCTCATCACCTGCGAGGAGCTCCAGGTGAACGGCCACCAGTTTCAAAAGACCACCGCCGAGCTGTGGATGGAAAAGCTCAAGGTTCGCCAGGCGAACGACATCCAGGAATTCCCCCTCGAGAACGTCACGAAGCTCCACGGCAAGATCACCCAGCTCATCATCCCACGAGAAGCCATGGGCATGGGCGACGTGTTTTTTCTGATGATGATCGGTGCCTTTTGCGGCTGGAAGTGCGTGCTCTTCACCGTGCTCGCCGCCTCCGTCATCGGCACGGTGGTGGCCTTGTTTGCCCGCGTGACCGGTCGGGCGGAATGGGGCGCGAAGATTCCTTTTGGTCCCTACCTGGCTCTCGGTGCCTTGCTTTGGCTCTTTTACGGCCCGCAGATCTTTGAGTGGTATCTGACCAAGATGGGAGCGTTTCGCGGAGCGTGAATTGAATCACTTCGAGTGCTCCTTCATCCACTCAAACAGCTGCTTCCGCTGCACGGGGAGGCGCTGGTCAAACACATCGGCGATGGCTTCGGCGGCGAGGGATTTTTCACCCTCGGCCACGATGCCGAGGGCCTCGGCGAGGCGCTGCTCAAAGCGCTGCACGAGGGCCGGGCTGGGATCTTTTTCGGCGAGGTAGTCGAGAGCCTTCACCAGCAGCGGTTGCACCTCCGGCAGGGGCGCATGACGCTCAGCGACCTGGGCCATGAGCTTGACCAGATACGTCGCGGCGAGCACGCGACCATAGCTCGTGCGCAGGCCGAGCCGCGGATTCGTCCAGCGTGCTTCCGAAAGGATACCGAGGTCCGATGACTTGCCCGGCACGAAGCGCAGATCGCAGGTGACAAACAGATCCAAGACGCCGGAGAAGGGCGATTTGGGCCGGAGAGCTCCTTTGGCGATGGTTTTGAAGATCCCAAACTCCGCGCAGCACCACTCGACGATCAAACTCGTCTCCGTCTGCCGCTGTCGGCCGATGAGGATGGCTTCGGTTTTCTGCACGCGGCACCCCTTGACCGGCCTTCCCGATCTGGCGAAGGCTTTCTCACGTTCATCCTACCAGCGCACGACGGAGCTGGCCCAGGTGAAACCGCCGCCGAAGGCGACGAGGAGGATGACATCGCCTTTTTTGATCAAGCCAGAACGGCGAGCTTCATCGAGAGCCACGGGGATGGTGGCGGCGCTGGTGTTGCCGTATTTGTCGAGGTTCATGAAGACCTTTTCGTTGGGCAGAGCCAGGCGTTCGGCGATGGCAGAAATGATGCGGGCATTGGCCTGATGCGGAATGACAAGGGAGACATCGGCGGCGGTGAGGCCGGCCATTTCAAGGGCCTGCTGGGAGGCCTCGAGCATGCGGGTGACGGCATGCTTGAAGGTCTCGCGACCTTCCATGTGGATGGTGTTCGGACGCGAGGTGATGTTTTCCGGCGTGAGCGGGCAGGCGGAGCCGCCGCCGGGGACTTTGAGGAGATCGACGAGATTGCCATCGCTGCCCATGACGGTGCTCAGGACGCGGCCCTGGGCATTCGGTTCCTCCTCTTCGCAGGCTTTGCGGATGACGACGGCTCCGGCGCCATCGCCAAAGAGCACGCAAGTGTTGCGATCCTGCCAGTTCACGAGGCTGGTGAGCTTTTCCGCGCCGATGACGAGGGCGGTGGTGCGGTTGCCGGTGTTGATGAAGTGGCGGGCCACTTGCAGCGCATACAAAAAGCCGGAGCACGCGGCGGAAACATCGAAGCACACGGCATTCGAGGCACCGATCTTTTTCTGTACAAAGCAGGCGGTGCTGGGGAAGGCCATATCGGGCGTGACGGTGGCCACGATGATGAGTTGAATATCCTCTGGCTTCACGCCGGCATCGGTCATGGCACGGCGGGCGGCCTCGGAGGCCATATCAGAGGTGGCTTCATCAGGTGCGGCGATCCGGCGCTCCTTGATGCCGGTGCGGCTGGTGATCCATTCATCGGAAGTATCGACGAGCTTGGAGAGGTCTTCGTTCGTGAGCACCTTGGCGGGCATGTAACTGCCGGTTCCGATGATGCTGGAGGCGCAAAAAGGCTGCGTGCTAGGCGTGGGCATGATTCAAAATGGAGTGCTGAGTGGCGGCGGCCTCGATGTGAGGATTGATCTGGTGCTTGATGGACTCGCAGGCCTGCCGGATGGCATTTTTCATGGCGTAGGCTGAGGCTCCGCCGTGAGCGATGATGGTGATGCCTCGGAGTCCGAGTAGCGGCATGCCGCCGACCTCATCGGCGTTGGTGAGGGAGTGGACGCGTTTAAAGGCCGGGCGGGCGAGCTTGGCCCCGATCTTCACTGGCAGGCTGGAGGCGAGGATCTCACGTTTGATCATGGCAAACATGCTGTGTGCCAGTGCCTCGGCGGATTTGAGGATGATGTTTCCGGTGAAACCATCGCAAACGACCACATCCGGTGGGTCTTCCCAGATGTCGTGACCTTCCACATTGCCGCGGAAGTGAATGCCTTTGGTGTGGCGGAGGAGCTTGCCGGTTTCTTTGCAGAGGGCGTTGCCCTTTTCCTCCTCCGTGCCGTTGGACATGAGGCCCACGATGGGCTCCGCACGGCCCAGCACATGACGGGCGAAGGCGGTGCCCATGATGGCGTTTTGCACGAGGTGCTGCGGCTCGCTGTCCGGATTCGCCCCGGCGTCGATGAGCAGCCAGTTCTTCGTGAGCGAGGGCATGATGGCCACGATGGCAGGCCGCTCGATGTGCGGCAGGGTGCGCAGCTTGATCAAGGAGGCCGTCACGGCGGCTCCGGTGTGTCCGGCGCTCACCACGGCATCGGCTTTGCCCTCTTTGACAAGGTCCACGGCCCGCGAGATGGAGCTGTCTTTCTTTTTGCGGACGGCATCGAGGCCGCTGTCGCTCATATCGACGACCTGGGAGGCGGGGACGATCTCCAATTTCGGGCTGGAGATGCCCTGAGCCTTCAATTCTCGCTCAATGACCTCAGGCGCGCCGACGAGGAAGATCTTCTCGACCTGTGGCAAGGACTCGAGGGCGAGCTTTACGCCGCCAATCGGGTTTTGCGGGGCGTGGTCGCCGCCCATCACATCGAGAGCGATCTTCATTCCGGGAGGTCTGGTAGGTGCTTAAAATTCAACGGTTTAGTTGCGGTTTAAAGCGTGGCAGGCGGGGATTGCAAACGGGAGTTTGCGCCGGGGAAGGTCATAGGTCTCGATGACTCCGGTCACAGGCCCTGATTCATCTGCTGGCAGGCGCGGAATTTACTGGGCTTTGGCGAGGGAGACACTATAAGCGGCGCATTCCGCGAGATGCGCCCGACGCCTGCCCTCCTCAAATTCCTCATCGCCCTGCTCGGGCTGGCGCTGGCCGCCAGCGTCTGGGATCAGTTGGCGTTGCTGTGGCAGATCGCGGGCGGCGTGCTTGCGCTGGTGATGATCGCGGATGCTTTCACACTGCCGAAAAAAACAAGGCTGAAGGCCGAGAGATCGCTTCCAGGTCGTTTTGCCCTCGGCGTGCCTTCGGCGGTCACGCTCACGCTCTCGCATGGTCTGCGCCGCCGACTGGTGATGGAGGTCTTTGATGGCATTCCCTCCGCCGCCACGGCTCCAGGCATGCCGCATAGCCTTTCGATCTCTCCCGGTCAATTCGCCGCCGTGAGCTATGAGGCCGTTTTTGTCGAGCGAGGCCAGCATACCTTCACGCCGGTGCAGGCGCTGGCCTCCTCGATGCTCGGCCTGTGGCGGCGTCTCTACCTCGTCGGCGAGCCGCAGCAAACCCGCGCCTATCCGAACTACGAGCCGGTGGTGCGCTTTGCCATGCTGGCGATGGCAAATCGGGTGGAGCAGATGGGCATCATTCGACGCCGCCGCATCGGTGCCTCGCTCGATTTCCATCAACTGCGTGACTACCAGGACGGGGATGTGCTTTCCAAAGTGGACTGGAAGGCCACCAGCCGCCGCCTCAGCCTCATCAGCCGCGATTTCGACGAGGTTCGAAACCAGACCGTGCTGCTCGTGCCGGACTGTGGCCGCCGCATGCGGGCGCTCGATGGCTCGCTCAGCCAGTTCGATCATTGCCTCAATGCCATGCTGCTCATTTCCTTCATCGCCCTGCGCCAGGGCGATGAGATCGGTGTGTGTGGCTTTGGCGGCACGAAAAAGTGGCTGCCGCCCGTCAAAGGCTCCCACAGCATGCCAAAGCTGCTGAACCACCTCTACGACTACGAAGCCACCAGCGAGCCAAGTGATTTCATCGAGGCCGCAGAGCAGGTCATGGCCCGCCAAAAGCGCCGAGCCCTCGTCATCGTGCTCACGAACCTGCGCAGCGAGGACAGCAGCTCCCTCGCCACGGCCGTTCATCTCATGCAAAAGCGTCATCTCGTGCTCGTGGCCACGCTTCGAGAGGCCGAGCTGGAAGCGCATGCTTCTCAACCGGTGCAAAACCTCGCGGATGCGCTGGAGTTCGGAGCCATGACGAACTACTTCACGGAGCGCCGCCTGCTTTTAGAAAGCCTCCGCGCCAACCGCGTGCTCACCGTGGATGAACCCGCTCAAATGCTTCCCGTGGCGCTGGCAAACCGCTACCTCGATGTGAAAGCCGCCGGGAAGCTGTGATTTCACTGCCTATCAAGGCACCGGCTCGCCACAGCGATAGCGGCGGTTCTTGTCGGAGGCGTTTTCAGTGTCGCTCGGGTCCACCACAAAGGTCGCCGGGTCCGCGCCTTCGATCACACCGCCCTTGAGGTACACCTGCTTTGCATCTTTGCCCATGTCCTCGCGTTTATCGAGGATCTGAAAGGTCGCCGGGTCCGAGCCGCTGATCTCCCGCCCCGCACAATAGGTAAAGGCAGGAGTTCTGGCGTAGCCTTGGCGCCGGAGGATCTCAAAGCCCTTCGAATCCGTCAGCACACCCTCGGACCACTTGCCACACAATCCGTCGCCCTGCCAACTGTACCAGATCACCTGCTCGCCGCGAATTTCATAGCCCTCCTGTTTGCCACAACTGACGAGCAGCAGCGGGAGCAGGGCACCGAGAAGGTAGGCGCGTAAGGAGGCATTCATCAGGCGTGCATTACCTGGCCGCCGTCGATGTTCAAGGTCTGGCCGGTGATGTTTTTGGCGTGATTGGAAGCGAGAAAGCAGGCCATGGCCGCATATTCCTCCGGCATCTGCCAGCGGCCGAGGTGAGAGACCTTCTTGATCTTGGCTGCGGCCCAATCATCGAAGCTAAGGCGTTCCGCTTCGGGTAGCAGTTTTTGACCGGCTGCCCAGATGGATTCGTTTAACTCGGTCTTCACCATGCCGGGGGCGAGGGCATTTACGCGGACGTTGTGAGGGCCGAGATCCTTCGCGGCGCATTGCATGAAATTGATCAGCGCCGCTTTGGAGGCGCTGTAGGGCGGATCCGTTTGCGAGCCCATCTGCCCGGCCACGCTGACGAGGAAGAGCAGGCTGCCGCTGCCTCGCTCGACGAGCTTCGGAGCAAAGGCGTGAGCCGTGTGGACAGCCCCGAGGAGATTCACCTGTAGCACGCGAGGCCAATCGGAAGGTGAGAGATTCCAAAACGGAAAGCCGAACTTCCCGGAGCCGATGCCGGCGCAGTAGATGACATGGTTCACCGCCTCGAAACTGGCGGCGAAGGCCTGCATCGCCTCGTAATCGGTCACATCGCCTGCGGTGATGAAATCGGCGTTGGCATCCCGGTCAAAGCCTCGCACCTCGCAGCCCTCGGCGAGGAAGCCTTCGGCGATGGCACGGCCAATACCACGGGCGGCTCCAATGATGACGACGGAATGTTTTTGCAGATGAAGATTCATGCGGGCGAAGTGGGCCGCATGCAGGCGAGGATCGCCACGATGTCGCGAGCTTTTCGCGAGAATTTCCTGCATCTCCCCGCCTGAAAAATCGGCGCAGAATTACGCTCGCCAGTTGGAAGCGAGCCTCTACAATCCGCTCGCGATTTCAGCCGCACAACAAACTCACACCACACACGACTATGGGCCTCATGGACTATCTCAAGGGTCAGTTTCTGGAAATCATCCAGTGGACTGACGACTCACGCGACACTCTCTCCTGGCGCTTTCCAGATGAGGACAAGGAAATCAAACGCGGCGCCCAGCTCATCGTGCGTGAATCGCAGGTGGCGCAGTTTGTGTATCTCGGCCAGTTCGGGGATACCTTCACGCCCGGTAAGCACGACCTCGTCACCGATAACATCCCCATCCTCTCCACGCTGAAAGGCTGGAAGTATGGCTTCGAGAGCCCCTTCAAGGCGGATATCTACTACGTCACCACCCGCCTTTTCACCGGCAACAAATGGGGCACCAGCAATCCCATCATGATGCGTGATCAGGACTTCGGCATCGTGCGCGTGCGTGCCTTTGGCACCTTCGATTTCAAGATCACCGATCCGCGAGTCTTCCTCAAAGAGGTGGCCGGTTCTGACCATCATTTCCGCCTCGATGAATTCGCCGATACCATGCGCAGCCGCATCGTCAGCGTCTTCACCGATGCTCTCGCCACCGCCAAGGTGCCCGTGCTCGATCTCGCCACCCGCTACTCGGAGCTGGGTGATGCGCTGCTGCCGATCATCAATCCGATCACGACGACGAGATACGGCATCGAGATTGCCAGCTTCGTCCTCGAAAACGCCAGCGTGCCGCCAGAAGTCGAGCAGGCCATCGACAAGCGCTCCAGCATGGGCGCCATCGGTAATCTGAACGACTATGTGAAGTTCCAGATGGCCGAGGGCATGGCCAAAGGCGGCGGCGGACCTGCCGGTGCCGCTGCGGAAATCGCGATGGGCTTTGGCATGGCGCAGCAAATGATGGCGCAGGGCGTCTTCAATACCGCTGGTGGTGCCACGCCTCCGCCGATCCCAGGAGCCAAACCACCTCCGATTCCCGGCGCGGCTCCGGCTGTCGATATCCTCACGCCTGCTCAGGTGGCTCAAACGCTCGGCGTGACCGAGGCAGATGTCATCGCCACCATCGAGGCGGGCGACATCAAGGCCAAGAAGATCGGCACTCAATACCGCATCACCAAGGCGGCGTTGGATGAGTTCCTCGCCAAATAAGCGCGGTCTTTCCATTCACGCTTCTTCAAGATGCCCGGCCTCCACGCCGGGCATCTTTGTTTTCTGCTTTCCTCACGCTGGCAAGAGCCTCCAGCGCAGGCCCGTATGCCTTGCGCATGCTCCGCCACCTTCTTCTCGCCACACTCTCTTCCGCTCCCGCCTGGGCTGCCGGAGGTGCTTTGACCTTTGAAAAGGATGTACGCCCGATTTTGAAGGCGAACTGCTTTCACTGCCACGGTGAAGAGGGTGAGACCAAAGGCGGCCTCGATGTGCGGCTGGCCCGTTTCATTCAAAAAGGCGGCGAAAGCGGCCCGGCGATCATTCCGGGTGATGCCGCGAAAAGCCATCTCATCGAGCTGGTGAAGGCCGGCGAGATGCCAAAGGGCAAAACGAAGCTCAAAGACCGCGACATTGCCATCCTGGAGCAATGGATCGCCGCCGGCGCAAAGACCGCCCGCCCTGAGCCAGAGAAGCTGGGGCCTGAACATGCCTTCACCGATGAAGAACGAGCGTGGTGGTCACTTCAGCCGATTTCGACGCAGGCCAAAAAGAGCCTCGATGCCTTCATCGAGGCCAAATTGACCGAAAAAGGCCTCTCTTTCTCCCGCGAGGCCGATCCGGTGATTTTCATCCGCCGGGCGAGTTTTGATCTTTTGGGCCTGCCGCCCACGCCGCAGGAGGTGGAGGCCTTTGTGGCCGATTCGATTCGTGATCCCGAAGCCGCCGTGCTCGCTCTCATCGACCGCCTCCTCGCCTCGCCGCACTATGGCGAACGCTGGGGGCGCCACTGGCTGGATGCGGCCGGTTATGCGGACAGCGAGGGCTTTGGCGAAAAGGACCTCGAGCGTAAATGGGCCTGGAAGTATCGTGACTATGTCATCCAGGCGCTGAACAAGGATAAACCCTTCGACCAGTTCGTAAGGGAGCAGCTCGCGGGCGATGAAATGGTTCCGCAGCCCTATAAAAACCTCTCCGCCGATGCCATCGAGAAGCTTGCCGCCACCGGTTTCCTCCGCATGTCCCCCAACGGCACTGGCGAGATGAATGACGCGGCCACGCAGAACGCGAACATCGCTGATACGATCAAGATGGTGGGCACCTCGCTCTACGGTCTCACCATCGGCTGCGCTCAATGCCATGATCATCGCTACGATCCGATCTCACAGGCGGATTATTACCGGCTGCGGGCCGTGTTTGAGCCCGGTTTTGATACGAAGGCATGGCGCAGCACGCCGGGCAGGCTCGTTTCGCTGCTCACGGATGCTCAGGCGGCCGAGTCCGCGAAGATCGAGGTCGAGGCGAAGAAGCTCGATGCGGCCCGCTTGGTGAAGCAGGAGGAATTCATCACCGAGGTGCTGGAGAAAGAACTCGCGAAAGCTCCGGAGAAGGATCGTGAGGCTCTGCGCAGCG
>Ga0209299_1000620_pt1 | contig 20246 bp, 15 predicted proteins | sample S_140806_MF_Meta_FD_187326 | JGI IMG/M metagenome (GOLD analysis project Ga0209299, IMG submission 187326) | Freshwater microbial communities from Lake Simoncouche, Canada to study carbon cycling - S_140806_MF_MetaG (SPAdes) (version 2) | ecosystem: Environmental > Aquatic > Freshwater > Lake ...
CGGCCTCCCTGTGCCAGGTGCACCGGGGCGTGCTGAAGGGCGGCCAGAAGGTGGCCGTGAAGGTGCAGCGGCCGGGCCTGCGCGAGCAGATCACGCTCGATCTCTACATCGTGCGCAACATCGCCGCTTGGCTCAATCGGAACGTGGGTCTGATCCGCAGTGATCTGGTGGCACTGATCGATGAACTGGGTCAGCGAGTGTTCGAGGAGATGGACTATCTCAATGAGGCAGCGAATGCGGAAAAATTCGCCGCGCTTCACATCCACAACCCGCGCATCGCCGTGCCGCGCATCTTCCATGAAGCCACCAGCCGGCGCGTACTCACGATGGAGTGGATCGATGGGGTGAAACTCACGAACCTCGATGCCGTGCGAGGCATCGGTGTGGACCCCGACGACATGGTGGAAGTGGGGGTGAATTGCAGCCTGCAGCAGCTTCTGGAACACGGGTTCTTCCACGCCGATCCCCACCCTGGCAATCTGCTCGCCCTGCCGGACGGTCGATTGGCCTATCTGGATTTCGGCATGATGAGCACGGTGAGCCGCGAATCACGCACCGGCTTGATTCAAGCAGTTGTTCACCTTGTGAACCGCAATTTCGGAGCTCTCTCCAAGGATTTCGTAGCGCTCGGTTTCCTCGGGGAGGAGGTGAATCTCGAGCCGATCGTTCCCGCCTTTGAAAGCGTGTTCGGCCAGGCCCTGGAGATGGGAGTGAGCCGCATGGATTTCAAGGTGGTCACCGACGATCTCTCGGGCGTGATGTATCGCTTCCCCTTCCAAGTCCCCCCCTATTACGCCCTGATCATCCGCTCACTGGTAACCCTGGAGGGCATCGCCCTGAGCGTGGATCCCGACTTCAAGATCCTCGGCGCCGCCTATCCCTACTTCGCCCGCCGCCTGATGGAGGATCCCGATCCCCAGCTCCGCCGCAGCCTGCGGGAAATGCTCTACGACGGCGACGAGTTCCGCTGGCAGCGACTCGAAAGCCTCATCAAGAGTGCCTCCCTGCAGGCCCAACTGGATCTTGAAGGGCTACTGGATCAGGTGATCGAGTTCCTCTTCTCCCCCAACGGCGGCCTGCTGCGCCGCCAATTGGTGGAGGCGGCCGTGCAGCGTGTGGACGCGCTGGCCTGGCGCACCACCCTGCGGCTGGGTCGCAGACTGCCCCCCAACCTGCTACCTCCCGGCCTGCGCCAACGTCTACCGGAGGCTGACCGCAGAGGTGAACCGTTGCTCGACCTCGAACCACTGCGGCAACTGGCGGCGATCCTGCAGGATCTGCCCGGCTTTGAACCCCAGCTCCTGTTGAAGCGTCTGCCGCGAGTGCTCAGCGAACCCGACCTGCGGCAGATGGGTCTCGAGATGGCCAGGGGTCTGGCCGAGCGAGGGGTGGTGCGGCTCCTGCGCGATGTCTTGGTGAGCCCCGCCTGAGCGAAAGCGTGCGCGATGGCGGCACCTAGATTCGTGCTTAGAAGTGACGCAATCTTTGGCCAGCCTTCCGACCGGTTTTCAGCAGGGCTTTCCACAGGGCCATCCCTGGGCCAATGCCGGGGCTTCCGCAGCAGAGAAGCTCTTGAAGCCGCGCCGGCGAAACCGCTATCGGCTGCTCGGCGCCCTCCTGGGTCTCGGGTTTTTGTGCTCCACCCCGGCCGCTCCGGCAGCCGAGAACATCGTGCTGGTGAGTGGGGCCTTCCGCCGCTCCATCCCCGTGGCCGACATGGAACTCCTGGCCAACAAAGGCCAGGCCCAGGGGCTCCTGGCCGACCTGCTCAGGTTCAGCAAACAGAACCCGGTCGAAGTGGGCAAACTGCTCAACCAATCCATCCCCCTGCCCCTGGTACTGGTGAGCCGACTGCTCAATACCCGCATCGGGGAGGCCCTGCTGGATCGCCTCGCCAACATCGTTTATCCGCTCAAAACTCCCGGGGCGGGCGTGCCGGCGCTGCGCTCGGCCCTGGTGATCGGGATCGCGGAAGGCAACGGCAACCTCTCGCCAGTGTCCTTCCTGCGGGCCTACCCCAACCGTGAAATGGAGGTGAACCTGCCGGCCTTGCTAGCCCTGTTGCAGAAGGCCAATTCAATTTCCGACCTGGTGCGCTTCTTCTCGGAATCGCCGCTCGATGGTCTGCAGGGCAAGGACACGGGCAGCCGCTGAACTCCGAGCGATCGCAACCGGACGCACCAGCCCCGGGTCCGGCGGAACACGTCGGGCAGCCCTGGGGAAAAAGCTGTTGAGAACCATGTGGAGAACCGAGGGGTAGATTTCCTTCCAGCTTCTCTCGTGCATCCGTGGCCCTGCTCCAAGCTCTGCGGCGGCTGGGGCAGCCAGCCTCCCCGGCGCCCACCCTGCAGGACTGGCCCGGCCTGATCGAGGCCTATCGGCGCTGGCTACCGGTGAGCGCGGCTACACCGGTGATCACCCTGCGGGAAGGCGCCACCCCCCTGATCCCGGCGCCGGTGATCAGCGAACGGGTCGGCCGGGGCGTGAAGGTGTTCCTCAAGTACGACGGGCTCAACCCCACCGGCTCCTTCAAGGACCGGGGCATGACCATGGCCATCTCCAAGGCCAAGGAGGCCGGCTCGGAGGCGGTGATCTGCGCTAGCACCGGCAACACATCCGCCGCCGCGGCTGCCTATGCCCGCCGCGGCGGTATGCGGGCCTTCGTGTTGATTCCCGATGGCTACGTGGCCCAGGGCAAGCTGGCCCAGGCCCTGCTCTATGGCGCCGAAGTTCTGGCGGTGAAGGGCAACTTCGACCGGGCCCTGGCGATCGTGCGGGAGGTGGCCGACACCTACCCCGTCACCCTGGTGAATTCCCTCAACCCCAACCGGTTGCAAGGCCAGAAAACGGCGGCCTTCGAAGTGGTCGATGCCCTAGGCGACGCCCCCGACTGGCTCTGCATCCCGGTGGGCAACGCCGGCAACATCAGCGCCTACTGGATGGGCTTCAACGAATACCGGGACGCCGGCCATAGCCGCACCCTGCCGCGAATGATGGGCTTCCAGGCCGCCGGGGCCGCGCCGCTGGTGCTGGGTCACACGGTGGAGCAACCGGACACCATCGCCACGGCCATCAGGATCGGCAATCCGGTGAACAGAGAGAACGCCCTGAAGGCGAAGGCCGAAAGCAACGGTGACTTCATGGCCGTGACGGACGCCGAGATCATCGACGCCTACAAGTTGCTGGGCAGCGGTGAAGGGGTGTTCTGCGAGCCCGCCAGTGCCGCCTCCGTGGCGGGCCTGCTTAAGCGACGTGACGAAGTGCCGACGGGAGCCACCGTGGTCTGCGTGCTCACCGGCAACGGCCTGAAGGACCCCACCACGGCGATCGAACACAACGACTCCCACTTCCACACCGGGATCGATCCGGACATGGCAACCGTGGCCCGGGTGATGGGGTTCTGAGCCGCCAGCCAATCGGACAGGCGGACCAGGAAAAGCGGGCGCAAAGCTGGGATGAGCGGGGGAAAACCGGGGCCGGGAACCGGCCAACCACCGCCATCGCTTTTCCCCAGGCTCGGGAAACAGTGGAAAACGACCCGATCTCAACAATTGAGAGGCCACTATCCCCAGGTCGTTGCCGTGAAAAACGCCGATGAACAGAGGGATTGGCATCGATTCCCCCCGTTTCCACCGCCTCTACGACGACGATTGGATTCTTCTTTTTTTAAATCCATTTGATCGTCGTTGCGGGAATTCCGGCAGGGCCACCGGTCTCAGCCGGGCTGCGCCCGTTGCGCTTTGCCCCACCGTGTGAAACCGTGGGCCGAGATCGGTCCTTCCGCTTCCGCCCTGGCCCCCATGAAGCTGGTCTGTTCCCAGGCTGAACTCAGCTCCAGCCTTCAGCTCGTCAGCCGGGCCGTGGCGGCACGGCCCACCCACCCGGTGCTGGCCAACGTGCTACTGACCGCCGATGCCGCCACCGGGCGCCTGAGCCTCACCGGCTTCGACCTCAGCCTCGGCATCCAGACCAGCCTGCCCGCCGCGGTGGAGAGCAGTGGCGCTATCACGCTGCCGGCCCGCCTGTTCGGCGAGATCGTGAGCCGCCTGTCCACCGACAGCCCCCTCACCCTGAGCTGCGCTGAGGGCGAGGAGCAGGTGGAGCTCACCAGCCTTTCGGGCTCCTACCGCATGCGCGGCATGCCCGCCGAGGATTTCCCCGATCTCCCCCTAGCCCAGAGCGGCACGCCGATCCGTCTGAATGCCGAATCCCTGGTGAAGGGGCTACGCGCCACCCTCTTCGCCAGTTCCTCTGACGAGGCCAAGCAGTTGCTCACCGGTGTGCACCTTCGGCTGGGGGAACACAGCCTGGAATGCGCCGCCACAGATGGCCACCGCCTGGCCGTGCAGCGCCTGGAGGATGCCGTCGCCCCCGGCAGCGAAGCCCCGCTCTCCGAGGGGGGGGAGCCCTTCGCTGTCACCGTGCCGTCCCGCTCCCTGCGGGAACTGGAGCGCCTCCTCTCCGGCCGCCCCTCCGATGAGCCCCTGAGCCTGTTCTGTGAGCGGGGGCAGGTGGTGGTGCTCTGGGCCGATCAGGTGCTCACCAGCCGCAGCCTCGATGGCATCTACCCCAACTATGGCCAGCTGCTGCCGGAAACCTTCAGCCGTTCGATCAAGGTGGATCGACGCGCCTTCACCGCCTCTCTTGAACGGGTGGCCGTGCTGGCGGACCAGCACAACAACGTGGTGAAGATCAGCAGTGATCCGGTGGCGGGCCAGGTGCAGATCCGTGCCGACGCCCAGGATGTGGGCAGCGGCTCGGAGGCCGTGGCCGCCACGATTGAGGGGGATCCCATCGAGATCGCCTTCAACGTGCGTTATCTCCTCGATGGCCTCAAGGCGATCGGATCCGAGCAGGTGGTGCTCCAGTGCAACGGCCCCACCACCCCGGCGGTGCTGGTTCCCGTGGGGGAAGATGGTGCCTTCACCTATCTGGTGATGCCGGTTCAGATCCGCAGCTGAGTCGGCCCCAGATCTCCGATCCGAGCCCGTGGCCCTTCCTGAGCAGCTGCTGCTGAGCGATCTGCTCCGGTTACGGGTCCGCTGTGACCAGGGCCTCGACCATGGGCCCGGGGTGCTGGGCTGGATGCATCCCCCGGTCCACCGCCTGCTCGGCTGGGTCAGCCGGCCCTCCTCGTTCCGTTCCACCCGTCGCGTGTGGCGGCTCAATCAGCTCAAGGGGCTTTCCGAGGGCGAGGCCTTCGTGAAAGGCGAGGGCGCCGACACGGAGCCCGGTGTGCTGGAGCAGCTACCCACCCTGATCGGCGCCACCCTGTTTGGTGCCGATCAGGCACCGCTCGGAAGCGTGGTCGATGCCGCCGTGGAGCTGGGCAGCGGCCGGATTATCCACTACCTGGTGGCCCGCAGCGATCCCCGTCTGCCGGGCAGCAGCCGCTGGCGCCTCAGCCCCGAGCGGATCGTGGATCAGCAGCCCGGCCGCGTGATCACGGCCCTGCAGGGCCTCGATGATCTCCCCTTGGCCCGCTCCAGCGTTCGCCAGGAGTTGCTGCGTCGCTCCCGGCGCTGGCGGGAGCAGGTGGGCGAGGAAACAAGCCGCCTGCGTGACCAGTTCCAGCAGGTGGGCGATCGCGTCGAGGGGCGGCTGGAGGGTTGGCTGGAGGAGCCCCCATGGGAGGGCTTCCTGGATGAGCGGGATCCGGGGCGCCCCCCGGACGAGCGACCGATCCCGGCCGACCCTGCGCAGGGACCGGCCTGGGATCCCCTCGAGGATTGGGAGGAGGAAGATCCGGGCGAAGACCCAGCGACCGAGCCCTGGCATGGCCCTGCCGATGGCGATCCAGCGGGCTTGTCATCCGGTTTCCGTCGCTCGACCAGATCTGCGGCAGCGGACCACTCCGGCTCAGAGGGCCGTTGGTCCGAGGACTCGGAGCTGGATGAGGATCTCAGCGAAGGGGCGGATCAGACCTTGGAGGCCCGCTCGCGCCGGCCACCGGCCCGCAGGGCCCCAGAGCGGGCCGGCTCCGATCGCTACCGCGGCCGCCCCGACGACGATCCCTGGATCTAGCCAGGCCTGGCGCCACTTCCGCCCCTGAACCACAGGCCCTGAACCACAGCCCCTGAACCACAGGATCGGATACTGGAGCCATCCTGCATCCCCGCGCTGGTGGTCTCCTCCCCTTCCTATTCGGTGCCCGAAGCGTTGCGCAAGGAAGGGCTCAGCCAGGCTGACTACGAGGAGATCGTGCGGCGGCTGGGCCGGGCTCCGAACCGGGCCGAGCTCGGCATGTTCGGCGTGATGTGGTCGGAGCACTGCTGCTACCGCAACTCTCGCCCCCTGCTCAGCCAGTTCCCCACCAGCGGCCCCCGCATCCTGGTGGGCCCCGGCGAGAACGCCGGCGTGGTGGACCTCGGCGAGGGCCAGCGACTGGCCTTCAAGATCGAGAGCCACAACCATCCGTCGGCTGTCGAGCCGTTTCAGGGGGCCGCCACCGGGGTGGGCGGCATTCTCCGGGACATCTTCACCATGGGCGCCCGCCCGATCGCCCTCCTCAACGCCCTGCGCTTCGGGCCCCTTGAAGAGTCCCGCAACGTCGGCCTGATGGAGGGGGTGGTGGCGGGCATCGCCCATTACGGCAACTGCGTGGGGGTTCCCACCGTGGGCGGTGAGGTGGCTTTCGATCCCAGCTACAGCGGCAATCCGCTTGTGAACGCCATGGCTCTGGGGCTGATGGAGACCGAGGAGATTGTCTGCGCCGGCGCCCGCGGCGTTGGTCATCCTGTGGTTTATGTGGGCAGCACCACCGGCCGTGACGGCATGGGTGGCGCCAGCTTCGCTAGCGCCGAACTCACCGAGGCCTCTCTCGATGACAGGCCCGCCGTGCAAGTGGGCGACCCGTTCCTGGAGAAGGGGTTGATCGAGGCCTGTCTTGAGGCCTTCCAGAGCGGTGATGTGGTGGCCGCCCAGGACATGGGCGCCGCCGGTCTCACCTGCAGCTGCTCGGAGATGGCCGCCAAGGGGGGGCTGGGCATCGAACTCGACCTCGATCGCGTCCCGGCCCGGGAGGAGGGCATGACGCCCTACGAGTTTCTGCTCAGTGAATCTCAGGAACGCATGCTGTTCGTGGTGAAACCGGGGCGTGAGGAGGCCTTGATGGCCCGTTTCCGCCGCTGGGGCCTTCAGGCCGCTGTGGTGGGGAGGGTGCTGGAGGAGAACGTGGTGCGGGTGCTGCAGCACGGCCAGGTGGCCGCCGAGGTGCCCGCCAGCGCCCTGGCCGAGGACACGCCGATCAACCACCACACCCTCCTGGCCGAACCACCCGCAGCGATCCAGGCCCACTGGTGCTGGAGTGAGGCCGAGCTTCCTGGCGCCGATCCCGCCGGGATCCTGCTCCCCCAGGGAAGGCTCGGCTGGGGGGAGGTGCTGCTGCGGCTCCTCGATGACCCCACGATCGCCAGCAAGCGCTGGGTGTGGCGCCAGTACGACCACCAGGTGCAGGCCAACACGGTGGTGCCGCCCGGTGGTGCTGATGCGGCGGTGGTGCGGCTCCGCCCTCAGCAGGGCGAAGGTTCCCTGCAGTCCTCGAGGCGCGGGGTGGCGGCGGTGGTGGATTGCCCCAATCGCTGGGTGGCCCTCGATCCCGAGCGGGGTGGCATGGCGGCGGTGGCGGAAGCCGCCCGCAATCTCAGCTGCGTCGGCGCCGAGCCCCTGGCCGTGACCGACAACCTCAACTTCCCCTCGCCCGACACCGACACGGGCTACTGGCAGCTGGCCATGGCCTGCCGCGGCCTTTCGGCCGCCTGCCTGGCCCTCGCCACCCCGGTCACCGGCGGCAATGTCTCCCTCTACAACGAGACTCGCCTGCCGGATGGAACGATGCAGCCCATCCAGCCCACCCCGGTGGTGGGCATGGTGGGCCTGGTTCATGACCTAGACCATGTCACCGGGCTGGCCTGGCGGGAAGCGGGCGATGCGATCTGGCTGCTCGGTGTTTCGCCGGAGGCTGGCGGCACCCCGGCCGATGGACGGGTGGGTCTGGCTGCCAGCAGCTACCTGCAGGTGATCCACGCCGCGCTCACGGGCCGGCCTCCGCTGGTGGATCTCGACTTGGAGGTGGCGGTGCAGGCCCTGGTGCGGGAAGCGATCGCCGCTGGTCTGGTGGCCTCCGCCCATGATCTTTCCGATGGCGGTCTGGCGGTGGCGGCGGCGGAGGCCTGCATCGCTTCTGGACTGGGGGCTCACCTGGAGCTGCCGGCTGGCGAGGCCCGCCTGGATCGGCTTCTCTTCGCTGAGGGCGGTGCCCGGGTGCTGGTGAGTGTGTCGCCTGCCGCCGATGCGGCCTGGCAGGAGCGGCTGGCCGCGGCCGGTTCCGCCGTTCCGGCCACGTGCTTGGGTGTGGTCCAGCCGGAGTCCACCTTCACCGTGGCGCAGGCCGGCGTGGTTCTGCTGGAGCAGCCCCTGGCCTTGCTGCAGGAGCGGTTCGAGGGGGCCATTCCCCGCCGGTTGCGGCAAGCGGCACCTCCCCCCGAAAGATGATGCGGCAGGATGGCTCTTCGGTGTGCCGGCGAGTTCCGTGACCAGTTCCGACCCCGACTCGTCCGGTTCGCCCGCTGCCGTGCTGTTCTCGCCCGGATCCGCTCAGGAACAGTCCGGCGTCGAAGCGAAGGCCGAGCGGCCTGACAAGCCGGAGGAGGCCTGTGGCGTGTTTGCGGTGATGGCGCCCCAGCAGGCGGTGGCGAACCTCACCTACTTCGGTCTGTATGCCCTGCAGCACCGCGGTCAGGAGTCGGCGGGCATCGCCGTGTTCGACGGCTCGCGCGTGCGGCTTCACAAGGACATGGGGCTGGTGAGCCAGGTGTTTGACCAGGACGTGCTCGAGCGCATGCCCGGTGAACTGGCGATTGGCCACAACCGCTATTCCACCACCGGCAGCAGCAAGGTCTGCAATGCCCAGCCCGTGGTGCTGATGACCCGCCTCGGTGCCTTCGCCTTGGCCCACAACGGCAATCTGGTGAACGCGGCGGAACTGAGGGAGTCTCTCAGCCATCTCGCCGGCGAGTTCACCTCCACCACCGATTCGGAACTGATCGCCTTTGCCCTCCAGCAGGCGGTGGATGGCGGCCAGAGTTGGAATGTCGCCATCCGCAGCGCCGCCGGCCGCTGTCGGGGGGCCTTCAGTTTGGTGATCGGCACCCCGGAGGGTCTGTTCGCCCTGCGGGATGGCCATGGCATCCGCCCCCTGGTGTTCGGTCTGATCGGGGACCCCGAGCAGGCCCAGTGGGTGGTGAGCAGTGAAACCTGTGGCCTCGACATCATCGGTGCCCGCTACAGCGATGATGTGCAGCCCGGCGAATTGATCCACTTCCTGATGGGGGATCCGATTCCGCAACGGCAGCGCTGGATTGAGGAACCGGCCAAGTTGTGTGTGTTCGAGATGATCTACTTCGCCAGGCCTGACAGCCGTTTCTTTGGTGAATCCCTCTATAGCTATCGGGTTCGTATCGGTGAGGTATTGGCTCGTGAAAATCCCGTCGATGCCGATATCGTAATCGGTGTTCCCGACTCGGGAATCCCGGCGGCGATTGGCTACTCCCACGCCAGTGGCATCCCCTTCGCCGATGGATTAATCAAGAACCGTTATGTGGGTCGTACCTTCATCCAGCCCACCCAGGCGATGCGGGAGGCCGGCATCCGGGTCAAGCTCAACCCGTTGCCGGATGTGCTCGCCGGCAAGCGGGTGGTGGTGATCGACGATTCGATCGTGCGCGGCACCACCAGCCGCAAGCTGGTGCAAGCCCTGCGCGATGCCGGCGCCACCGCCGTGCATATGCGGATCAGCTCGCCGCCGGTGACCCACCCCTGCTTCTACGGCATCGACACCGACACTCAGGACCACCTGATTGCTGCTCGCCTCACCCTGGCCGAAATCGAGCAGCACCTCGGCGTGGACTCCCTGGCCTACCTGAGCAAGACGGGCATGGTTGAGGCCGCCCGCAGCGATTCGGGCCAGTTCTGCACGGCCTGTTTCGATGGTGCCTATCCGATTCCCATGGATGAGGAAGTTCGGCGCTCGAAGTTGATGCTTGAGCCGGCGGGCTTGGCGGCCACCGCCGGCTGAGCCTTCTGATTCAGATCGGGCCGGCCGGCGACGGGGCCGGGGCTGCGGCCGGGGCCTCGATGATCAGCACACCGCGGCTGCGGCCCGAACTCGTGTCGATGCTGCGGATCGCCCGCCAGAGGTCAGGAGTGCTCACCCAGACCGCGGGATAGCGGTAGCGGGCCACATCGAGGATGAGCACCCGGTCCTGGTCGGGGTCGTAGGCGGCGAGCGGCGAGAAGTGGCCTCCTCCCTTCTGGCCCAAGGCCCGGCGGTCGTAGTTGGCCAATAGGCGGTCGGACCGTTCGGCCAGGCCGCGCCGCAGCAACCAGCGCAGCTGCTCCAGGCTCAGGTTCTCACCGTGATAGCGCCGCACCCCGGTGCCCACGCTGGCCAGCAGGCCATGGAGCTGCTCCAGGGTCATTCCTTCGCGGGCCACCCGACTGGCCTCCACGAAGCTCCTGCTGGCCGGCACCGTGAACAGGTTGGCCTGGGTCCAGAACCGGTTGGTTCCGTAGCCCTCCGCCTTGGGGGCCGCCACCGCCAGGCTGTTGAGCACCATCACGCTGCTGGCCACGCCGCAGTAGGCCAGATTCGCCTGGGTTTCGTACCACTGCACCAGCGCCGCGTAGTCCGCCCGGCGGGTTCGCTGCTTCAGCAGCAGCTCTTGCCCGGCCGGTGAGTCCATCGCGATCGGGGTTGCCGGGGTGCCGGAGGCTCCCACCGGTTGGATGATGGCCAGCGCCATCAAGCTGAGGCCCAGACCGGCCATCGCCCGCCGGCGGCTGGGGGGGCGATGATCAGCCATTGAGGGGAATCAGGCTCAGAACCGTGCTGCCGCTGGGAAGTCCCAGATCCAGGCCCGGTTCGCCGGGTCCTTCCACCACCAGATCGGTGGTGAGCCGCCGCAGGCTGCGGGTCGGCGTGCCGCTCACCTGCACCGCCAGCACCGCACTGCCATCCCCCTGCAGATCCACCAGCCTGTCCCCCCGCTCGAGGAAGCGCAGGCCGATCTGGCCCAGGTCGCCCCGTTGGCAGAGCCGCAGTTCCGCCACGGCGAGCCGTTTGATCCTTCCCAGGGCGGTGGCGAGCAGCACCGAGCCGTCGGCTGCCACGCAGGTGGCTCCCACCACCGTTTCGCCGGGCAGCAGCCGCAGCAGCACCGGACCCTGGGCGGTCCGCCCCATCACCGGCAGATCGGCGTCGTTCACGCTCAGCCGCAGCACTCGGCCCGTGCTGCTGGCCACCACCAGATCCCGGTCGGTGTCACAGGGCACCACGCACCGCAGTTCCACTCCGTCCCTGAGCTTCAGCACACTGGTCGCCCGGCCGGAAAGCTCCAGGAAATCTTCGATCGGCAGCCGCTTGAAGCGACCATCGGTGCTGAGCAGCCCCAGGCTGCCGCTTGGTTGTTTCGGCAAGGCCATGACCTGCACCAGCCTGTCCCCCGCCAGGCCCTCGGGCAGGAACTTCTCCAGGCTTCCGGGCTGCTGACCGGCGAATTCCCAGCGCAGCAGCGCCACCCGGCCGCTGGCGCTGAAGGCGAGCAGGGATGGCTCCTGGGCCACCGGCAGCAGCACCCGGGCCGGAGCGGGGTGCTCACCCAGCTCGGCGGCTTCTTCCAGGTGCAGGCGGCCGAGCATCTGGGCCGTCACGATCCGCACCTGTCCATCCGCCTGGATCAGCAGGCGGCTGTCGCTGGCCAGGGCCTCGAAGGCCTGCTGCCGCTGCCGTTCGGTGTTGGGACGCACCGCCGCCGCCCGCTGGGCCACCAGGTCGTCGCCCCCTTCCACCAGCCGGGTGCGCCGCGGTGTGGCGTAGCGCTTCCGTAGCGCCTTGAGTTCACTCACCAGGGCATCGAGGAGGCTGACGCGGTCATCGAGCAGCAGCCGCAGACGGCTCCGTTCGGCCCGCAGGTCATCGGTTTCCTTGCGCAGGCTTTCCTGTTCCAGACCCGTGAGCCGCCGCAGCGGCATGGCCAGCACGGCATCGGCCTGGCGTTCGCTGAGTTCGAGCCTGACCTGGAGTGCGGCCTTTGCGGCGGCGGCATCGGCGGCGGCAGTGATCATGGCGATCACCTCCTGCAGGTGCGCCAGGGCGGTGATCAGGCCCTCCACCACCTCCAGGCGGTCCTCGCAGCGTTTGAGCGCGTGGCGGGTGCGCCGCAGCAGGGTGAGCTCGCGGTATTCGAGGAACTGCTGCAGCAGCTCGCGAAGACTGAGTTGCTGCGGCTGGCCCTGCACCAGGGCCAGCAGGATGGCGCCGAAGTTGCTCTGCAGGGCGGTGCGCCGCTGGAGGTCGGCCAGCACGGTCTCGGCGTTGGCGTCGCGGCGCACCTCCACCACCACCCGCATGCCTTCGCGGTCGCTTTCATCGCGGATGTCGGCGATGCCGCCGATCTTGCCGTCATTCACTTGCTCCGCCAGCTTCTCGATCCAGCCGGCCTTGCTGAGCTGGTAGGGGAGTTCGGTGATCACCACGGCGCCGCGGCGGTGGCGGCCCTTGCCGGGTTGCACCTCCTCGATGTGGGCAACGCCCCGCATCGGGATGCTGCCCCGGCCGCTGAGGTAGGTGTCGCGGATGCCGCTGCCGAGGAGCACCTCGCCACCGGTGGGGAAATCGGGGCCGGGCACCAGCTCCAGCAGCTTCTCATCGCTGAGTTCGGGCTTGCGGATCAGGGCGATCAGGGCATCCACCACCTCGCCGAGGTTGTGGGGGGGGATGTTGGTGGCCATGCCAACGGCGATACCCGTGCAGCCATTGAGCAGCAGGAAGGGCAGCTGGGCTGGCAGCACGGTCGGCTCCTGCTGGGAGCCGTCGAAGTTGGGGGCGAAATCAACGGTGTCGTCCCCGATCTCATCAAGCATCGCCCCGTGGGCGATCGGGGCCAGCCGGGTTTCCGTGTAGCGCATCGCCGCGGCCGGGTCGTCGTCCACGGAGCCGAAGTTGCCGTGGCCATCGAGGAGCGGATGGCGGCTGGAGAAGGTCTGCACCAACCGCACCAGGGCGTCGTAGACCGCCTGGTCGCCGTGGGGGTGGTACTTGCCCAGCACGTCCCCCACCACCCGGGCGCATTTGCGGTACGGACGGTCTGGGGTGAGCCCCAGCTCGTGCATCGCGAACAGGATGCGGCGCTGCACGGGTTTGAGTCCATCCCGCGCATCCGGCAGGGCCCGACCCACGATCACGCTCATGGCGTATTCGAGGTAGGAGCGCTGCATCTCTTGGTGCAGGGCGATCGGTTCGATCCGCCCTTCGCTCGGCTCCTCGCTGGCTGCTTCGGGGCGGTCCTCGGCCATCCTGTGCTGGGTTTAGGCGCGGAAGACGAGGCTCAGCCTACAGATCGCGCTGGGGTTGCCTGGCGCGATCGCCGAGCCGCCTCAGCGACCCTCCTCCGTTTTTTCTCCGGGAAGGGAGGCATTGGCACTGGCCCGGTCCACACTCGCCTTCAGTTCTGGTTGCGCCAGCAGGGCGCGGGTGGCGGCCCGCAGCCGTTCGCCCCAGAGCTGTTCCTTGCGGAAGCTATCGAGCACATAGTTGGGATCGTTGGCGAGGGCCTTGCTGGCCAGTTGGATCGCCTCGCTGCGGTTTGCGGGACCGCCCTTGACTTCCAGACCGGTGGCCATGGCCAGGGTGGTTTCCGCGGCATCAGGCTTGATCTTGAGCACCAGGCGCCAACGTTGCAGGGCCTCGTCTTGGCGCCCCAGTTCGAACAGCACCAGGCCCTGGTTGTTGATCGCTTCCCAGAAGTCGGGACGGAGTTTCGAGGCCCGTTCAAAGGACGTCAGGGCTGAGGCTGGTTCGTTGAGCATGATCTGGGCGTTACCCAGATCGAAGTAGGCGCCGGAATTGCGGGGATCGAGCTCCAGACCCTTGCGCAGCAGGGGCACGGCCCGGGCGGGTTCGTTGCTGCGCAGGGCCAGCGATCCCTCTGCCAGCCAGATCCCAGCGTTGCCGGGCTCCAGCTGCTTGGCCCGCGCCAGGGCCACCCGGGCCTTGTCGGGATGGTTGCTGCGCAACTCAGCTTCCGCCAGCAGGATCCAGCCCCGTGGATCGTTGGGAATCAGCCGCACGGTGAGGTCCGCCAGCCGGGCGGCATCCTCGGCCTGGCCGATCCGCAGCAGGCGGGCCGCCGCCTGGGCAATCCCCAGTCCCGCGGCTTCCATCTCCTTGGCGGCGGGCAGGTAGACGTAGGGAACCAGGGCTCGGGCCGGATTACCCAGCCCGATCACTCCCAATCCCAGGGCTGCGCCCAGCAGGGCCGGAGCCGCCAACCTGACCGATCGCCCGAGGGTCTCTGGATGAACCCGAGGAGGGAGGACGATTCCAGCCAACCTTCTAGTTAGCCATTCAGTCAGCCTTTCAGCTCGGAATCCCCACCGCCTGCCCACGGATCGCCAACGAATTCGACCCAGCCTAGGGATCGATCCTGCTCCCACCCACGGCCGCTTTCAGATTCCGGCGCCACATCCAGGGACGGATACGCCGCAAGGACGAGGCGCGCAGACGTTCGTCCCAGTCGGTGTCAGTCCAGCGAAGCGCCTCCTCGGCTCGGAGCTCCAGCAGCCAGCGCCTGGGCTGCACATCGGGGTCCTCTGAGCTCTCCAGGGGTTTGCGGTTCCAAGGGCACACGTCCTGACAGATGTCACACCCCGCCACCCAGCCGTGCAGGGCCGCGGCGATGGCTCCGGGGAGCTCGGGATCACGGTTTTCAATGGTGTGATAAGCGATGCAACGCCGGGCATCCACCACGAAGGGTTCCACGATGGCGCCGGTCGGGCAGGCGGTGATGCAGCTGCTGCAACGACCGCAGAGGGGCTCGGCCGGCCGGTCGGGCGGCAGCTCCAGGGTCGTGAGCAGGTGGCCGATCAGCAGCCAGGAACCCCGATCACGGTGAATCAGGTTGCCATGCTTGCCGATCCAGCCCAGGCCCGCCTCCTCCGCCCAGGCTTTGTCGAGCAGGGGGGCGCTGTCGACGCAGGCCCGCCAACGGGTCCCTGGCATCCGGGCTTCCAGCCAGCGTCCCAGCCGCCGCAATCGGGCATCGATCACCCGGTGATAGTCCCGTCCCCAGCCGTAGCGGGCCACGGACAGGCTTCCGGGTTGCCGCCCTGCTGCCACGTAATAAGGCAGTCCCACCGCCATCAGGCTGCGCACCCCCGGCAGCAGGGCTTCTACGGAGCGGCGCCGGGGATCGGCCATCCAGGCCATCCCCCCCTGGTGACCGGCCGCCAGCCAGCGTTCCAGGGCGGCGCTGCGCAGGGCGAGGTTCGGCCCGCCGGGCACGGCGGCGAAGCCCACCGGATCGAAGCCGAGAGCGGCGGCTTCCTGCCGCAGGGCCGCGGCTAGTTCGGCCGGCCCGGTGCCGGTCGCCTTGGGGATGGTGGGCGTGGGTGGTGCCATCGGGGGATGCCGGTAAAGTCCCCAGCAGTTCCTGTCTACCGCGTGGCCCTCTCGTCTTCCGGTCGTTTCAGTCCCTTGCTGCGTTGGATCGGCATCACCCTGGTGGTGCTTCTCCTGCTTCAGATGCTCGCGGTGCTGGGCCTCTGGGACTGGAGTTCGGAAGCCTTCCGCCAGCTGGTGGTGGAACGCCTCATCCAGCAGGCGCCCATGGCGCTCGTGGGTCTGTTGCTCATGTATTTATCCTCGCGGCTGGGTGATGACGGCGATGAACGCACGCCGGTGCTCTGGGCCGTGTGCTTGCTGAGCGGCCTGCTGGCCGTGCTGCTCACCGCCTCGCTGCCGATCGCCTTTGGTGGCGACAAGCTGCTGCAGGATCAGGCCGATCAACAATTGGCGGCCAAGCGCGGACAGTTGGAGATGGCTCGCCAGCAGAGCAAGGAACCGGCGGTGCTGCAGCAGCTGATCAAGCAGGCCGAGGCCGCCGGCCAGGTGCCGGCCACCGCCACCGCTGCCCAGAAGGCCCAGGCGGCCCGCTCCTTCATCGATCGGCAGCTGCAGCAGATGGAGGATCAGTTCAAGCAGGCGGACCAGACCAGCAAGGTCACCCTCAGCCAGCGCCGGCTGGCCGGCTCCGGTGGGGCCGTGGTGCTGATTGTGGCCTTCACCCTTCTGTGCCTGGGCAGCGTCCTCTAAGGGGGCAGCGGGTGACTACCGTTGGAGTTCAGTCCAGGTCGTGATCTCTTGGAGTCCTCCAGTCCCCGCCCGGATCAGCCGCTGGCAAACCGGCTGCAGCAGGATCTCAAAAATGATCTGATCGCCGGCCTCTTGGTGGTGATTCCCCTGGCCACCACCATCTGGCTGGCCACCACGGTGAGTCGCTTTGTGCTGGCTTTTCTCACCTCTATACCGAAGCAGTTCAACCCCTTCAACACCCTTAATCCGCTCCTTCAGGAACTGATCAACCTGGGGGTCGGCCTGGTGGTTCCCCTGCTTGGCATTCTGTTGATCGGTCTGATGGCCCGCAACATCGTGGGCCGCTGGTTGCTGGAGTTCGGTGAGGGCACCCTGCTAAGGATTCCCCTGGCTGGTTCGGTCTACAAGACCCTCAAGCAGCTGCTCGAAACCTTTCTGCGGGATAATTCCAGCCGCTTCCGCCGGGTGGTTCTGGTGGAATATCCCCGCGAAGGCCTTTATGCCCTTGGTTTCGTGACCGGGGCGATCGGAACGGCCGTTCAGGCCAGTTTTCCTGAAACGATGCTGAGCGTGTTCATTCCCACGGCCCCGAATCCAACCACCGGTTGGTATGCCGTGGTGCCGGAGCATTCGGTGCGGGATCTAGAGATCAGCGTGGAAGATGCTTTCCGCACGATCATCTCGGCCGGCATCGTCAGCCCCGACGACCGCGAAGCCCCGTCCAGCCGCAGTTTCTCCACCCTGCTCGCTCAGCTGCGGGCGCCCCAGTACTCCTGAAGCAGACCTGATGCAGAGTCGCACCCTCGCCCGTGAGCTGGCCCTGCTGATCCTTGGTCAGATCAGCGATCGCGCCTCCGCCACCGCTCCGTCCGCCGACACTTCCCTGGAGGTGGTGTTACACCAGGCACAGGCCACTCTCGCTGAGCATGTGCGCGAAGCTCTCGACCGCTCCGCCGACGAGTTGCGGCGGGCCCAGCAGGAACTCCTCGACAGTGAACTCCAGGAAGCTGGCGGCGAGCGTTTGCCCCGGGTGCGCCAGCACCTGCAGACGGGCCTAGGCCTGGGGGAGCAGGCGATCAACCGCCTCTCCGCCAGCCTGGAACTGCCCCGCCTGCTCCTGCTGGCCGATCAGGATGGCGTGCGACGCGACGCCCTGGCCCGAGCCGCCGCCGTGTTGCGCGGGCGGGCCAGCATCGATGGGCGGCTGGATGGGGTGATGGAGGGTTGGCGCCTCACCCGTTTGCCCCGGATCGATCGCGACATCCTGCGTCTGGCGGTGGTGGACCTCGAGACTTTCGCCACCCCTCCCGCCGTGGCCTGCAATGAGGCGGTGGAGCTGGCCAACCGCTACAGCGATGAGCAGGGTCGTCGCATGATCAACGGCGTGCTTCGCCGATTCACCACGGCGAAGGTTTAGGCGATGGTGTTCGACTGGTTCAAGCGGGGCGCGGGCTCATCGGAGCCGAAAACACCGGCGGCTGAGGCTGCTGCCCCTTCCGGAACGGCCGCTCCGAACGATTCCTCCGTTGAGCCTTCCGCTGCGGATGCCTCGCCGCCTGACTCGCCGGAGGTCCCGGCAGGGGCGCCCCTCGCCGCGTCCCTCCCATCACCCACGGCGTCTGCCGCCGTTGATGAGGATGCCCTCGCTTGGGCCCGCCAGGCCTATGCCCGCCTGAAGGCCCAGCAGGAGGCCGCCGCCCGGGTCGCCACTGCCCCGTCTCCGGCGTCAGCCCCGAGTTCCGCCGGCACCGTCGCCCCTGTCCAGGCACCTCCTGCCGGCAGGCCGGCGTCCGGCCTGGCGGATCAGACTTCATCTTCGGCAGGGCCTGGTTCCACGCCAGCCGAGCTCCTGAGCACTCCCCTGGAGCCCGCTGAATCGGCTCCATCCGCGTCTGCCGAGCGGCCTTCCTCCGCCACGGCCCCGTCTGCAGAAGCGCTCACCGGGTCGATCGCTTCAGGAGCCTTCCCGGAGCCTTCCCCACCGGATTCCCAGCCGGCGGCCTACGATTCTTCAGCTCAAGCTCCTGAATCGGGCATCCCTCAAGCCGCCGGGCTCTCCCTGCTGGAGCTGGCCGCCGCCCAACGGGAGCAGCGTCGTCAGGAGATCCTCGCTGCCTCACCCACCGCACCGGCGGAGGTCCAGCCTTCCGGCGGAGCCGTCGCGGCCTCCCCCGCCACGATTTCCGCCGCCCCTGCGATCAGCCAGGACGAGCCCAGCCTCGGGGCGTTCGATGCCGATTTCACCTGGTCCGCCGAGGTGCTGGCCGCCCAGGGCCGCCGGGTCGAAGACGTTTCCCTGGAGGAGATCGACTGGCTCACCCGCCTGCGCCGCGGTCTGGAGAAGACCCGCAAGGGCTTCGTGGCTCAGCTGCTCGACACCCTCGGCGATGACCCCCTCAGTAGCGAGAGCCTCGAAGACATCGAATCCAACCTGCTGCGCGCCGATGTGGGGGTGCAGGCCACCGACCGGGTGCTCGAGGCCCTGCGGCAGCGCCTCAATCGGGAGGTGGTGGACCCTGCCGAAGGGCTGCGCTTCCTCAAGGAGCAGCTGTGCACCATCCTGGAGGAGCCGATCACCACCAGCGGCCGCGACCTCCTGGCCACCGAGAGGGATCGGCTCAATGTGTGGCTGCTGGTGGGCGTGAATGGCGTGGGCAAGACCACTACCCTCGGTAAGTTGGCCAACCTGGCAGTGCGCAGCGGCTACAGCTGCTTGATCGCTGCCGCCGACACCTTCCGCGCCGCCGCTGTGCAGCAGGTGAGCGTCTGGGGCGAGCGCAGCGGCGTGCCGGTGGTGTCGAACCCCAGTGCCAATGCCGATCCGGCCGCCGTCGTTTACGACGCCATCGGAGCTGCCAAGGCCAAGGGCACCGAGCTGGTGCTCGTGGACACCGCTGGCCGCCTGCAAACCAAACACAACCTGATGGAGGAGCTCAGCAAGGTGCGCCGCATCGTCGACAAGCTGGCGCCTGAGGCGGTGGTGGAATCGCTGCTGGTGCTCGATGCCAGCCAGGGTCAGAACGGGCTACGCCAGGCCATGGCCTTCGCCAGCGCCGCCGGTCTCACCGGCGTGGTGCTCACCAAGCTGGATGGCAGCGCCCGGGGCGGCGTGGCCCTGGCGGTGGCCTCCGAAGCCCGCCTGCCGATCCGCTTCATCGGCGCCGGCGAAACGATCCGCGATCTTCGGCCATTCAATAGTTTTGAGTTCGTGGAAGCGCTGCTGGCGGGGTAAGCCGCGCTGGTGCCCGGCAGCCTCCCGGTAGGAGGTCTGGAATACGAATGAGGGCCCTAGAAGAAGAATTTCAGGCCCACCTCCACTCCGTTCTGGTAATTGGTGAAGCCATTCGGCCGACTGGCACCGTTGTCGTAGGCGAGGCCCATGTAACGCCAGGAGAGGTTGAGGTCGGTGCTGTTGCCCACCGCGTAGCCGAGACCCAGTTGGGCGTTGCCGGAGAGATCCTGGGCTCCGCCCAGACCGAATCCGCCGATGTCGGCTCGGCCGAAGGCCCGTAGCCGGGGGCTGAGGAACACGGTGGCCTGGGTTCCTAGCAGGGGCTGGGCCCAGGTGCGGTAGAGATCGCCCTGGCGCTGCAGGCGCAGTCCGAAGGGTCCGTTGCCGCGCAGCTCGGCCTCCACCCCCAGTCCAACATCCACAAGCCGCACGCCTGCGTAGGGGATCACGCTCCAGCTCCCTGGCGAGGCCACGGCGCTCTCCCGGGCGCCGAGGCGGTAGCGCAGGGCCAGGTCATAGATCCCCAGGTTGGTGGTCACTGAGGCCTTGCCTGAGAGCAGGCCCCGTGGCGTGGTGCGGGCTAAGGAATCGCCGATGCGGTTGTAGCTGAGGTCCGCCAGCAGGCCGATGCGGCCCTGCTCCAGGCTGCCGCGGGCCGAGGCTGTCATCTGGATCAGGGGGATCAGATCACCCAGCCAGAGGTCGGTTTCGGCGCTGAAGCCGCGAACCGTGGTGTCGCCGGTGGTGCGGATCGGCGCGAAGCCATAGAGCTCCAGGGTGGCGGCCCAGGGGTTGGGGGGTGCCGGGGAAGGGGCAGGCAGGGGGGCTTCCGGCGCTGAAGCCGGGTTGACGGCCGGATCGGCC
>Ga0209299_1000621_pt1 | contig 20241 bp, 46 predicted proteins | sample S_140806_MF_Meta_FD_187326 | JGI IMG/M metagenome (GOLD analysis project Ga0209299, IMG submission 187326) | Freshwater microbial communities from Lake Simoncouche, Canada to study carbon cycling - S_140806_MF_MetaG (SPAdes) (version 2) | ecosystem: Environmental > Aquatic > Freshwater > Lake ...
TACTTACAAGAATTTGCAGAGTTGGGATTGAAATCGATTGCGCCAGAAAAGATCATTGGCGCCACTCAAGTGTGGTCTTACAATACTAAGACCAAATTGCTTGGTGTGTACAATGCAGAGAATGCAAAAGGCTTGACGGTCAAAGGCAGCACTCTACAAAACTTCAATGTCGAAACGTCAATTGGTAAGCGACTGCGAAAGCCTGAGGTGACGATCAAAGAACTGCTTGAAGCTGGCAAAATCAAACTCAAGAAAATTCTGAGCGAACTCTCCACGAAGGAATCGTTGTTGACAGGTCGCCTAAACTCTGATACCATCATCGTTAGGGTAGCGTAAGAAATGGAAGAATATATCATGGACAACAAAGAGTTGATTGAAAAGTGGATTGTGTGGTTGAATGCTGAAATCAAATTCGGTATTGCAACAGATCTTGAAAAAAAGCACAAGCAAGAACTGAAAGAGTTTCTTGAAGGAATGCTATGATTTTGATTGATATGAATCAGGTTATGATTTCTAACCTGATGATGCAGATAAATTCAAATGCATCAAATGCGATTGACGAGAATTTGATAAGGCACATGGTGCTAAATAGCATTCGAATGTACAATGTTAAATTCAAAGAGAAGTATGGCGACATAACGATTTGTTGTGATGACAAAGGTTATTGGCGCAGAGACTTTTTTCCATACTATAAAGCAAGTCGCAAAAAAGACCGAGAAGCATCACCGTTTGATTGGAATCTAATATTCGAAACACTTAATCGAGTCAGAGATGAAATCAAGGAATACTTTCCATATAAAGTTGTCCAGGTTGATAAAACCGAAGCAGATGATGTTATCGCAACACTCTGCCATAAGTATGGTACATACATCAAAAACGACACGACTGAAAAGATTCTTATTCTATCTTCAGACAAAGACTTTTTGCAATTACAAAAGTTTGTCAATGTTGAGCAATATAGCCCAATGGCGAAAAAGTTTCTTCGAACTAATAGCCCGTCGAAGTTTCTAAAAGAACACATCATTAAAGGTGATCGTTCTGACGGTATTCCTAATTTTCTATCTTCAGATGATACGTTCGTTAGCGAAGCCCGTCAAAAGCCTGTAACAGAGAAAAAACTAAATACTTGGTTGACTCAAGAACCAGAATCATTTTGTAATGAAATCACATTGCGGAATTATCGACGGAATGAACTCCTAATCGATCTATCAAAGATTCCCGATGAATATCAAAGCAAAATCATAGATACATACGAGACTACTCCTAAACGAGGAAGAGAGAAGATTTTTAATTATTTTATTCAACATCGCATGAAAATGCTCATGGATCACATACAGGAATTTTGATGGACATTAGTAAGATGACATTGCCAGAGTTGTTAATCCATGTATCCGGATTACCGACAGAAAAGAGAGCAAATGCTTTAAAGCAAATTGCGAACTTGACGCCTGACTTGAAAACTCTTTTGAAGTATGCATATCATAAAGACGTTAAATTTGATTTGCCTGAAGGAGATCCTCCATACAAAGAAATGGAAACTCCAGAAAACATGGGACACAATCGATTGCCTAGGGAAATGCGAAAGTTTCAGTATTTCTTTAAAGAAAGCAATCTGAATACAATCAAACGAGAAAAACTTTTCATTGAATTGTTGGAAACAGTTTCTCCAGAAGAGGCAAAGCTAGTCCTTATGGTCAAGAATAAAAAAATAACTTACAAAGGCATCACTCGAAAATTAGTCGAGGAAGCACTACCAGAACTTTTTGTTGGAGAATCAAAGTAACGCCATGTCCAAGACAAATAAAAAGTATAGCGGCTTTAGGGATTTTTATGAGAATGAAGATGGGCGTTCACATGGAAAGCCTAGATTGAACGAATCAAAAAAGCAAAAAACAAAGTTCAAGCATCAGACAAAGTTTATTGATCCAAATAATATTCGCGAAGATGAATGGGACGAATATGAGAGTTTTGAAGAGTAACTATTTTTAGGAGTAATCATGTTACATTTTCATAATGAAGGTGGAAAGTTTTTGGGTTGGTATACATGGCAACGAGCATACGATTTAAGCAAGAACATTAATAATGCAATTTATTCATTTGCTTTTCTAGAAGAAAAGCCAAAGAATGACGTACTTCCGTTTGAAATAGAAGATACATTTTATTTTGGAATGACTTGTGGGTTATCTTATGATAAAAAAAATAAAACTTCATCGGGCAAAAAGCGCGGAGGAGAAATAGTTACAGGTTTACAGAAAAGACTTATATCTCATAATGGATATCTTAAAGAATTAAAAGATAACGATAAAAAATCCAAAATGTTTTTCGAACATTTTTCTCCACAAAATCAACCACAAAAAGAAAGATATGTGGGCATAGGTATTCCAAGTGTAGATATGGGTGAAACGCCAATGCGCTCATTTGTAAGTACAGTAGAGTCTGAGTTTATTTTTTTATATACTAAAAAATTTAATAAAACACCTCTATTAAATCTCGATGAGGAATCTAAGCCAAGACGCAAAGCGGGATCGCACTCTATGAGAGTAATGAGTTCACCTAGCATATTGCCATTCATCGACAAGCAGTAGTTTTTTTGCAACAGCAAGTGTCGTTTTTTCGCAACATCCAGGAAGTCCTTGACTTTCCTGGAGATCAGCGTATACTTGTATGTATGGAAAGAAAGAAACGATCAGACAGAAACCACGTGGTCTACCGCGTGACTTGCGTAGACACGGGCGACACCTACATCGGTATCACTGTAGCAACCGGGCGAGCATTCCTCCGCGCCGTCAAAGTACGGTGGCAGAAGCATGTGAGCCGCGCGAAGTGTGAGAACAAAGACTGGGCTATGTGTGTAGCAATCCGCGAACTAGCACAATGCGACTGGAAGTATGAGGTTGTCGAAATTGTGCGTGGACGCAAGCCAGCACACCAGCGTGAGCGTCAGTTGATTGCTGAACTAGCGCCCAGCCTAAACACTTTCTGAATTGTTGCGAAAATACGACACCAAGAAAAGCCTTGACTTTTGCCGCGATCAGAGTATAATAGATCTTGTGGTGAGAGAGAAATTGATAGGAGTTTGAGATGATTACGTTTTTAGCAGTTGTGATGGTTGGTTTTGTTGCTCTAGTCTTGTGTGGGGTTGCCGTTGGCGGCTCTGTCAAGACCCTCGGTTGAACCGTAGTAAAAATACGACACCGAGAAAAGCCTTGACAGCAAACCCAAACCAGCGTAGAATAGATCTTGTGGTAGGGAATAAACAGGAAGAAATGATGATAAACGAATTCAAAATCGACGGCCTTGAAGAGTATCTTGATCACATCCGTATGAACTACATTCAATGGGTGAAACCAGAAGATAACGATCCTTGGAAACAGCAAGGTTGCATCCAGTTTTGCATGGGTCTCTCGATTGAGTACGGCACCAAGTTTGCCAAGATCATTACGACTAACGGCGGATCGCGTAGCGTCCATTCGTTTGTTTGTTTGCGTGACATGGGCAAGTTTACTAAAGGTGACATTCTCAAGGCTGCTGGCTGGAATGCTCCTGCGAAAAACTTTGCTCGCGGTAACACGATGGCTCGGGACTTCGGTCAAGTTGCTTGGACTGGTGCTTAAATAGGAATTGAAGAAATGAGTAAGATGAAAGAATTGTGGTCCGACATTGTGGAAATGCTTGAAGCAGAGTATACTGTCGAAGAGGTAGCAGCAAAGTTCTGTGTGCCTCTTGATTGGGTTGAATCGATAAAGATTGATTTGGAAGAACCAGAAATCTCTTTTGAGGAAGAAACTTTTCTCTCCGATGCTGAAGCAGATGCTAATGCATTAGCTTCTATGGGTTGGGGAACCGACGAGGATTATGGACATTATGGTGATGAATTTTAAAATTCCAGCTTCTGGTAAACCTAGAAACTTAGTTTCTAAGGATCTCAGAAGTCCTAAGTATCGTATGCGGGTTGTTGGCGATAAGCGTAAAAAGAACCCTAAACATAAACACGGTAATTTTTATGCATTCGTTTAAACCTGGTATGGGCCCAAGAGAATCAATTGCATCAGAGTTGTTGGATACTATCCGCTTTGGTGCTCTTGATAAAATCAATGGTGCTGGTACATACTACAAGCGTAGGTTCGAAGACAGGGACGCTTATGTAGTTCCGTTTGGTCAGAACAAATATTTTTATGGCGCAGTTGTAATTTATTCAGCAGGAAAGATTAATATTCGATACAAGTTAAACGACGAAGCGCATAATGTGAATGTGCGAAATTTGAGTGAAGCAAAAGAATACATTGTGAAGCGTTTTATACAATCTGGATTATGATATGAATGAAATTGATAAAGAAGTGTTGCTCATTGCATTGGAAGAATGTGCTGAAGTGACACAAGCAATCAGTAAAGTGTTTCGATTTGGTTTTGACTCAAAACATCCTAAAGAGATTCAAACAAACAAAGAGCGATTGGAAGAAGAAATCGGTGATTTGCTTTGCATGATTGAATTGATGGCTGAACGCCAATTGATTGAGGGTGCAGCAGTGGATCGTGCAATTGAAAACAAACTTCAAAAATTGAAATGCTGGTCTAAGATTTTCGGGAGTGAGCAAAATGTCGAAAAGTGATATAAAAACTTGGTTCAAAAGAAATGGATTTGGATTAACATATCGAGATAATTGGCGTAATGTTATAAAATATAATTGCGGTTGTTTTAGTAGAAATGGTCGTTACTTTCGACTTCGCGGTAATGGTCCAGAACGTACATGGGTAGTTGATGTATCAGAACCAGCTGCTAATTTTGATCGATGGGCTAACTCAACGGAAATTCGTGAAATTCCTTTAGAGAAGTTTATGTCTGAGTATAGTAAGTGAATTCTGAGATGAAAGCAAAGTACGATAAAATGTTGATGGCTCTACTTGGAAAAGAATCATTGGTTGAAAAGTGGTGGGTTTCTAAAAACAAAGCGTTTGATATGAAGACTCCATTAGAAATGTATGCAGAAGATTCGAATCGGGTAGATCAGTATATTAAAGATCAATTTTTGAGATAAAAAGACTATATAAACGAAGCCCCGGTGGCGGAATGGTAGACGCGCTGGTCTTAGAAGCCAGTGTCGAAAGGCGTAGGAGTTCGAGTCTCCTCTGGGGCACACAAAATGGTTAGTAACCAGGAATAAAGCCTGTCTAAGACAAGTCACTCAAGGCTCTACCCCCTCCGTTAAAAGTGGTCAGGAGAGTGACACCATATTCAAGCACATTAGGATTAGTGTGTTTCAATATGGGTAGCGAGCATCATTGGTGAATGCAGCAGACTGTAAATCTGTGGTCCTTAGCGGCAACGGGGTTCGATTCCCTGGCTACCCACCATATGGAAACACATTCTGAGCCGAACCTAGGCGGCGACCACAAAGAGAGGAGTGTGTTTCCATATGGTTTGTTCCGGTGTAGTATAATGGCAGTGCGGTGGTCTCCAAAACCACTAGTGGGAGTTCGATTCTCTCCACCGGAGCCATTGACAAATTTCGGAGTATAGCGTAGTCTGGTAGCGCATCTGGTTTGGGACCAGAGGGTCGGGAGTTCGAATCTCTCTACTCCGACCATGTTCTTTAACAGTATTGGGGGATTAGTGATAATGGGAGCACAGGGGCTTTGCAAGCCTTTAGTGGGAGTTCGATCCTCCCATCCTCCACCAAATTTTGGATCGTTAACTCAGAGGTAGAGTAGCGCCTTTACACGGCGAATGTCGGCAGTTCGATCCTGTCACGATCCACCATAATTGGTTCCATAGTATATCGGTTAGTATAACGGCTTGTCACGCCGTAGAGGCGAGTTCGATTCTCGCTGGGACCGCCAATTGCCTCTATAACTCAGTTGGTCAGAGTGCCATCTTGATAAGGTGGAAGTCCCTGGTTCAAATCCAGGTGGAGGCACCAACAACTGGTCTATAACTCAATTGGTCAGAGTATCAGACTTTTAATCTGAGAGTTCCCGGTTCGAATCCGGGTAGACCAACCAATTTCAGGAAGTGTGGGAGAGTGGTTTAATCCGTCAGTCTTGAAAACTGAAGAGTCTGCAAAGGCTCCGTGAGTTCGAATCTCACCGCTTCCGCCAAACTAGGATAGTTGCCTGAGTGGTTAAAGGAGCAGTTTGCTAAACTGTCGCTGAGAAATCGGCGCATAGGTTCGAATCCTATACTATCCGCCAAATTGTTCTTTTTTAATGCTATATACTATACATTCCCTGATAGCTCAGCGGTAGAGCGCCGGACTGTTAATCCGTCGGTCCCTGGTTCGATCCCAGGTCGGGGAGCCAACAATGTGTGTGTTTTCGAAGCCCTTTTAGTTAAATGGTATAACAGTTGATTTGTAATCATCAATTGGCAGTTCGATTCTGTCAAGGGGCACACCAAATTAGCGGGATTAGTTTAATGGCAAAACAGCAGATTTCCAATCTTCGGTCATCGGTTCGATTCCGATATCCCGCTCCATGAAAAAAGTCGGACTATTCATTAACCATCCAGAGTGTTCTCAAGATTGCTGCGTCGCAATCTCAGCAATACTATCTTCAAAGTATGAAGTTCAAGTATTTGACATAAACGAATTAGCTGGCGAGTTAAATCTAAATCAATTCTATTGCGTAATATTTCCTGGTGGAATTGGTGATAGCAATTCTTATCATCATCTTTTCAAAAGAAAAGTTGCAAACAAAGTTGCAGATTATGTATTCTGGGGTGGACGTTATCTAGGCATATGCATGGGTGCGTATTGGGCTGCTCCAAGATATTTTGACATAGTGAATGATATGGATGTTGTTCAGTACATCAAACGAGACAATGCTGATGTGCGAAGATCATATGCAACTACAGCAAAAGTGAATTGGAAAGGTTCTGAACAAGATATGTTTTTCTATGATGGATGTGCTATCATAGGTGATGAATCAAACCATGCTACGCAAACATTTGATGTTATTGCTAGGTATGCAAATCGAGATCCAATGGCAATTATACAACGGAGAGTTGGTTTAATTGGTTGTCATCCAGAAAGTATGAAATATTGGTACGAAGAGCCTTGGCAATATTTAGAATCCAAATGGCATGACTACAAACATCATCAGTTATTGATAGAATTCGTGGATGACTTGATTTCCAGGAATTAGTGTTATATAATGTTTTCACAATGCGGCTGTAACTCAGTGGATAGAGTAACCGGCTTCTACCCGGTCTGTCGGGAGTTCGAATCTCTCCAGCCGCGCCACTTTATTTTTTAGGAGTTGTTTTATGAAATACGAATGTCAGGTGTGTAACCATATTCATGATGAAGAAGTTGATGGTAAGTTTGAAGACTTGCCAATGTTTTATCTTTGCCCTAGTTGCGGTTGTCATAAAGACGAGTATGTTCCCCTAGAACAAGAGTGATAATGGGTGACAAGTCTAATATATCCAAAGGTAGAACTAGTTTTGATAGTAAAATTGGAGATAGTCTTGTCACCTTCTTGAATAGAAATATCACAGAGTATCCAACAGAAGCAGGTGCACCAAAGTTTGAGTTAGTTCCAGTAAAGCAGCAGAAAGATTTAATGCTTAATGTTGCGAGAATGCATGCCCAACAAGAATATGATCGAATCATGGAAATGGTCAATGTGCTTCAAAAGCAAGCAGAACAAATCAAACGTCGATTGTATATTACTGATGCAGTACATTCTGCTGAATACAGCTTTCAAGTCTTTCATGGTCAATGCTATTGGCTATTCCTAAACAAACAAACTAACATCATCGGATTAACCATCAATGGTCCGAGTGATTGGACTTGTGGCGCACCAGAGCATTACGAATACATAAGCAGAGTTCGCTACATGGGCGATTCTACTTGGATTGAAGTTGACAACGACGGAAACATTGTGATATGATACAAAAATGCGAGAGTGGTGGAACGGTATACACATCAGACTTAAAATCTGACGCCGCAAGGATTGAGGGTTCGATTCCCTCCTCTCGTACCAATCATAGGGCCTATAGCTCAGTTGGTCAGAGCAGCGGACTCATAATCCGTTGGTCGCAGGTTCAAGTCCTGCTGGGCCCACCAATTTAAAAAGAAAAATGTATCATCATAAACTCAATATAGAAGAAGTCAAAGAATTTATTTTAAATCAATCTAAGGAGACAAAAATCTATATTGGTTGTGATTCGGAAAGAGTTAATGTTAACGGCGTATGGCATGCGGACTACATATTAGCAATTGTGATTCATTTAGACGGAAAGCATGGATGTAAGTTATTTGGTGAAGTGCAAAGAGAGCGAGACTTTGATCAAAAGGTTGCTAGACCTAGATTTCGTTTGATGAATGAAGTTTATAAAGTTTCTGAGTTGTATTTGAAACTTGCTGATGTGTTGGAAGATAGATATGTGGAGATTCATTTAGATATTAATCCAAGTGAAATGTTTGGAAGTTATTGTGTTATCAATGAAGCGATTGGATTTATTAAAGGTACTTGCAATGTGATTCCAATGATAAAGCCTAAAGCATTTGCTGCTTCTTACGCTGCTGATAGATTGAAAAGTTTGAAATTAGCTTAAAAGGAGTTCATTATGAAAGTGATTAAATCAGAATGGCATCAAGTCGAAAAACAATATGAAATCGAAATTACAGAAGATTTGATTCGTGATGTTTATTCGGATGATGAAGATGAAATGGAATTGCAGCTAAAAGCATTTGAAGAAGGTCTATTAGATCCTATTGATGTTATTGATTACGCAGAAAACAATGGCTTCGATCTTGGATGGGAATGGACATATGATGATTGTTGGACCGACCGTAAAGGCGGATATGATGTGACTTATGCAATTGGCGAAGATGATTAAAAAGGAGTTTGCTATGAAACACTATAATGAATTGATTAATCTTGAAGAAAGTATTCATAAAGTCGAAGATTTTAAGAATATTTTTAAACTTATTATTGCTGGAATTGAAAGTGAGATTGATATGAGAGTTATTAAGTCAGTATTGTATTCTATAGAGCAAAATATCATTGACACTTCTGATTCATTGAATGAATCATTTCAAACTGTTTGGAATTCAATTCGGAATGAAGATAACAATACATTTGTTACAGCTGGATTTCAACAAAGTTTTATGAAACCTCAAGATCCAATTCCTGCATTGAATACAACAAACTTTAGTGCATTGACAACTGCTGATTTGCATGGACTTGATTCTTTTCTAGCTGGATCCACAACCTTGCACTCATACGATCCTCCGATGCCGATTAGCAAAATGACGGACGAATGGCGCACGATGGACCAGTCCTAGGAAGCGCCGTAGGAGCGTTTTAGAACAGACCCCTTACTTATCCCTCACTTATGAGCCGAAACCAGCCTATAGAGCGTCCTATAGAGCTGGTTTTTGTTTCTTTTACGCAACAGAACGTGGAATAGTTCTTGACTTTCCTGGAAATTTGTTAGACAATAGTAGAATCAAATAAACCCGAAAAGGAGTTCGAAATGAGGAAATTGATCGCGTCTGGTCTGGTTGTGTCGCTACTTACTGGTTGTGCTTCAACCTTTGAGACTTCATCTAAAATTGGCAATTCAATTGGGCGAAATGAACCACAAAAGGTTGCTGCAATTGTAAATCCAGTATACAAACTAAACAATTACAATGGTCCAGATGCAATGGATCGTAATGAAGCGATTCAAGCAGCCAAACAATGTTTATTTGCAAAGATGCGCCCTAATGTAGAATATATTTCAGTTCGAACTGATACTGGATCTAAAGTTATGGTTCCAGTTAATGTGCATTGCGAGCCATATCTCCAATAGGAATTAATGTGGAAATCATTTTTGCATCAGCAATAGTTGGACTTTTGTTATACTATTGCTGGAGAATTGTTTTAATTGGTGCAATTGGGTTTGTTGTAATCTTTTGCGGATTGGGTGCATACTTTGATCATAGAAATGCGAATCAGCAACAACCACAAATAGTTGTCGATTCGCAAATTGCTCAACCTCAACAAACAATTGTACAAGCAGTTGCTAAAGTGGATACAGTAAAGGAGCAGTATGTTAGGGATTGTGTCAGCTATGGCCTTGACCGTGGCTGGTGCGGTCGAAACTGGGACGGCGTTACTGAAGAAAACGACGACGTTGTTGCTTTGATGCAACAGCCAGGAAAGCCTTGACTTTTCTGAAGATCAGAGTACAATAGATCTTGTGGTGAGAGATAAATAGGAGAAAAAAGTGTTTAATGCGTATGTCAGCCAAATCGGTGAAGATTTCTACGAAATGCTAGAAGAATTTTACGAATACGATTTGGATATGCTAGAATTCCTCTTGGGAGATGGACAATGAGAAAATTAGTTGATCATCAGTACACGACAGAAGAAGGCATTCTTGTCACCGTATTTAAACCAAAGACTCCTAAGAGGAATCAAACATTTCCATCGATGAAGTATACTATTGCTAACATTGGTAGGCAAGCAACCAATCTTCGAAATGCTGGTCTATCAAAAGCAGGTTCGACTAGTTAATGTTGTATTTGAAAACTCTCGGCTAATCTTTAAGGAAATCAAAATGACCCAAGCTAATCAAACCGCTGATTCTGCAATGGAATACAAGTACACTCCTTGGGAAGAAATGTCTCGCCATGATCAATTGTCATGCACCTTCTGGGATGCATACAAAGATGCACACGGTTTCCGCCCTCGGCACGTGGACACTTCAAAGATGACAGAGGCGCAGCTTGAAGCTGAGTTGGAGTACCTCGCTATGGTCATCAAGCGTGAGGAAGATGATAGAATCGAAGATGAAATTCGAGCAGGTCAGCGGCTAGAGGAAACCATCTATAAGATGATGGATTGCGGTTGTCGGAATCGTGAGATGGCGATTCGTTGGCTGCATGAGGCTTACGAAACCAACGGCGACACCGAGTATTTGGAATATAATCTCGGCGTCAATTATGGTTACTTTTCGGGTAAACGACATGACTAATTTTTATGTTCATTGTGCTGAGTGTCAAAATAAACATTCGGTCAAAGACGTAGAATTCCTTGATGTTGAAGAGGATTACATTGGTCGGGACATTATGTATTTTGTGTGTCCCGAAACTCAGAACGAATCCAAATCATTGGTGTATAAAGAATGAACGAACGAATTAAATTACCTGCTCAAGAATGGTTGGGATATGATTCAGAACGAGGAGATCTCCACGGATACACTTTTGAGCAGATGCGAGAGTTCGCTGAGTCGATTATTAAAGAATGCACAGATGTATTAAATAAACGATTCGTTGGTGATTTGAATCGTGAAGACATGGAAGTGCGTCGATGCATTGCTGATATTAAAAGGCATTTCGGTGTTGAAGAATGAAAATCAAATACAGCACTAATTGGATGGGTCCAGTTAGTATGAATTGGTATGAACAACGTGGCCTTGTTGAAACTAAAATGATCACACTGGAGGAGGACTCTACTTTTAGTGGACTTAAGGCTGGTGATCAATATGAGTCTAAAGAAATTACCACACATTATAGTTGTGGTAGAATTGATGTAAGAGGAACTGACGATCCGCATGGTGAGGAAATAGGTGTACCTCCTATGCAGAGTGAGGATTGGGCTAGATTTGGTAATTGGCTTGAAACATTTGAAACTGATGATGTTTGGACATTGGATCAACTAGTCGAACTATACGAACGTGTTAATCCTAAGATCAATTGGGATAAACAATGAACGAACGAATTCAAGAACTTGCTGAACAAGCTGAATTTTCCGAAAAAGACTTGCACATTCAAGGTGATAATTTTCAAAGGTTCGCCGAGTTGATCGTGCAAGATTGTCTCACACAAGTTGCAATGATCGGTATTTCTAATTTTGAGAATGATGATTCTGGTGATATTTCATGGACTATTGGTAAATGCATTGAGATGATCAAGTATAGATTTGAAATTAAAGAATGAAAAACAAGGAAAAAAATAATGTATTGTCCTGACAAATGGGTGATGATTAAGGTGACGAGGAATGTGTTTCCAGAAGGAGACAAGATCCTTTACAAAATCTTCGGGTCATGGTATAATATCGATATGCGTTGGAGATTGAATTCCGGAGTGACTAAAATTACCGAAGATATAGATTCATATTATTTTCATGGCTATTCTGGTTCTGTATACAAGTGTAATAAACTTGCGTACGGCACCAGTGAATATGGAGAAAATGTATTGAAAGATTTTGTTGTATCCTCATTAGAAGCATTTGATTGTGTTATTGAAGTTTTTCCCGAGGAAACAAATTTTATGGAGTTAGTATATGAATAAAAATATTAAAGACTTGGCATTTGAAGCTGGATTTCTTTCTGCTGGATTCTCTAAAGGCGAACCAGTATTAGCAAATGAAAAAGTTATATTGCAATTTGCTAATTTGCTTATAAACGAATGCATCACAGTTTGTGAATTAGGTAATGCGACACAAACAACAAGTTCTGGTGCAGCAAGTGCAATTAAAAATCATTTTGGAGTTAAGTAATGAGTTTTGAAACTTTTGTAAACATTTTTTCTGTTGTTAGTTTTGCTATTTCTATGTTTGCTCTTGGACGAGCATATGAAATTAATTGTCAAATTAAGGAAATGAAAAATGAAACTGTGGGTTGATCCACCAAGTGGATGGAAATACGGATTTCCTAAAGTGTGGAATTCAGAAACACATCCCAAATTTGATGAATGGATTGTTTGGGCTGGATATCCAGAAGATGTTATGAAATCATTTGGTGTGCATTTTTATGTTCGCCAATGGGAATATAAAGAGGAAAATGTAAATGAGTGATCGTATTGTATTGGGATTTATTGTTGCTGGTTGGTTAGCGGTTATTGCATTAGTTTTGACTGGAGCTGCATAAAATGTTTTTAGCGAAGCCTTACTTTAAGAATGGTTTGAAATCAAAAACTTTTGATTCAATGCAAGAGTGCCGACAATATCTCAATGAATTTGCTGAAATGAATCTTTCAATTGAAGATTGGATTGCTTCTGGTAAACTTCTGGAGATTGATGAATACGGCGATACGTTCTATCCAGAACAGTTTCCAGTGATTGTGAAGGGTCAGACTGTCATGCGGAAGTTCGATTTTGATGCTCTTTTGTCGTAAAAAAACAACAGAAAAGAAAGCCCTTGACTTCGCAGATCCACAGTGCTATAATGATTGTATTGGATGAAAAAGGAGATTGAAATGACCCTCGACCAGTTGATTGTTCAGTTAGTTAATTACGAAGCGCTGCATGTTGCTCTACTTCAAGCCCAAGAAGATGTAGAGGTTCCTCTGAGGAACCCGCAGATTGAAGCCGAGCATTTTTATGATCTTGACGCCGTACATTACGGCTTGATGTAATTTATATATTTTTGAGAAAAGGAATTTAATCATGGCTAAAGTTAAAGCACCCCGTACTTGCGAGCGTCTAATCGTCCTTATGGCTAAATGCGGTGACGGTTGGGTTTGTAGTCCAACTCAGATTCAAACCGATCTACAATATGATTGCATGTATCGGATTTCGACAGAACTCTGGCGAGCAAAGAAGCGTGGTGCGATAATCAAAACACACCGAGATGGTCGTAATGTTGTTGGTTATGAACTAATGAATGTGCAAGAAATGCGTGAATGGATTGCTGCTCGAGGTTTTGATGCAGAAACATTTACGAAAGTAGAATCTAATCCGAAGTCAGTTCAGCCCAAAGTGCCTAAAGCTGTTACTCCCAAAGCACCGAAGGTTGCAAAAGCACCCAAAGTTGCTAAAGTGAAACCAGCTAAGGTTGTAGAGATTCCTCAGTTCGAAGAGGATTCGCTCGAAACAGCTATGTCGAACATGGTTAGCGTAAGCGGACCAATCGATATTTTGGATGAAATTGACACGGACGTAACTGACTATGAAGATCGTCAGTACGCAGAAGATTATGTTGCTACGACGTAAAGAAGACACGATACCATTAGTTGAAAGCCTAATACTAACTGCTTGGGATCTCGGTTTAACTGGCAATGAAGTTATTGAGTACATCATTGCTGCTACAGGATTAGCTGAAGGTGTTATTCGCCCAATAGTCGCGAAATTTATTGATGACAACTATTGATGAGACACAGTGGCGATTCATTCGCCACTTTTCATTTGTAAGAGGAAAACAAAATTAATATCTTTTACTTAGATAAAGACACAGTGAATTGCGCTAGAATGCATCTAGACAAGCATGTAGTCAAGATGATTCTTGAATATGGACAATTGTTATCAACAGCGCATCGTACATTAGATGGCATTGATAATGTGCTTGCTGATCCTCTACATGATTCAATCATGTACAAAGCAACCCACAAGAATCATCCATCTGCTATATGGGCAAGAAAGTCTAAAGAGAATTACATTTGGTTAAGTAATCTTCTAATTGATCTATGCGAAGAGTATACTTATCGATATGAAAAGGTGCATAAAGTAGAACGTACAGGTTTATGCTTTGTCCTATACAAGAATGTGCCTAAGAATATTGGTATAGAAGGTTGGTCTGAACCAACTCCTGCAATGCCAGATATATACAAAGTCAACGGCGACGCAATTATATCCTACAAAAAATACTATATACATGAAAAGGCGCGCATTGCAAGATGGACTAAACGTCCTCCGCCAAATTGGTTTACGCAAGGAATTAATAATGCCAACTTATAATTTTAGAAATAAGGAATCTGGAGAGATAATCGAAAGAGTCTTTAAAATGAGTGAGAAAGATGATTTTCTAAAAGAGAATCCTCAATTCGAATCTGTTATGTTAAGCCCTCCAGCATTAGGTGATCCAATCCGATTGGGAGTTCGTAAACCAGACAACGGATTTAGAGAAGTTCTAGCTAAGGCTAAAGCTGCACATCCTAAGGGGAATGTAAATACATTCTAATGTTGGAGCCCTCCATTACAATACTAGAAAGAGGTCTTCAATGGCTAGAAAACCTGCTGTACCAAAAATTCCACAATCTGATGAATTGGAAATTTCTGGTCCACAAACGTCAACAAAAACTCCAAGACAAGTTAATAACACATTGAAGTTGAAACTTGATGATGCAAAGAAGTTTGAGCCACTAACAGAGAATCAAAAACTATTCTTTGATGCATATGATAGAGGTGATTATTTCGTAGCATTGCATGGTGTTGCTGGAACAGGAAAGACATTTATTGCAATGTATAAATCATTGATGGAAGTTCTCGACAAGAACAATCCATTTGATAAAATCATTGTTGTTCGTTCCGCTGTTCAATCAAGAGAGATTGGTCATTTGCCTGGTGATGTTACTGAAAAGATGGAAATCTATCAGCAACCATATCAACAGATTTGCCAAACAATCTTTGGACGTAAAGATGCATGGGCTAGACTTTCAGAGCAAGGTTATGTAGAATTCATTTCTACTTCATTCATTCGCGGTATGTCATTTGATGATGCTATCATTATCGTTGACGAAATGCAGAATATGAATTTCGAAGAGATTGATACCGTAATGACTCGCGTTGGATATCGCTCTAAAATTATTTGGTGCGGCGACTACAGACAAACCGATCTAAGAAAATCAAACGACAAGACAGGTATTCTAAAATTCTTTGACGTTGCTATGCACATGAAAGCATTCACCAGAATCGAATTTACTGCTGATGACATTGTTCGATCCTCTTTGGTTAAAGACTACATATTAGCAAAACTACAATACGAAGACACAATACAAAATTAATGGATTATGCAAAGTGAAATTTAATCATGTGCCATGTGCAATTGACTATGATTTAGAAACTGAAACCGTAAATGGTAAAAGATTCTATAAAACTCCCGACGGGCAACTATACCCGTCGGTGACCACAATTACATCACAACACACCAAAGCAGATATTATTGCTTGGCGTAAAAGAGTTGGTGAAGAGGAAGCAAATCGAATATCTACTAAAGCCTCGAGTCGTGGAACAAGAGTGCATAAAATCTGTGAAGACTATTTAAATAACTCAGAAAAGTATGCAGAGAAAGCAATTCCAGATTCGTTTGTAATGTTCAAATCATTGCAGCCTTTGATGGATGAGCATATCAATAACATCCATGCGATTGAGATTCCGCTCTATTCGCATCATTTGAAAGTCGCTGGTCGTGTTGATTGCATTGCAGAGTATGACAATAAACTTTCAATCATTGATTTTAAAACATCTTCTAAACAAAAGAAAGAAGCTAATATTAAAAACTATTTCATGCAATGCTCTGCTTATGCAGTAATGTATGAAGAGCGTACTGGAATTCCAGTTACTCAATTAGTTATTATGATTGCAGTTGATTCAGATCATCCGCAAGTGTTTATTAAAAAGCGTGATGACTATATTAAAGATTTTATTTCTTACCGTGAAGCATATGATTCTGTACTGATTGACTAAAGGAGAAATATTTTGAACGGCCGTCTATTTGATAATGTTAATTTAATTGCTGGGAAAAGTAAAACTTGTAATCGATGTAAAGTGAATAAACACCTATCCCTTTTTGGCAATGATAGTGGCGGTAATAAATTAAGATCGTGGTGTAGAGATTGTGATAGTATAGTCAACAAAGAACGAAGACTAATACGCAATTGTGCTCCCGCTATACCAGATAATCATTTTTGTCCTATTTGTAAAAAAAATGAAAATCAATTGAATGAAACTCAACAACCAACAATGAATAAAAGAGGAAGTCCTTGGGTATGCGATCATGATCACACAACAAAATCTTTTCGTGGTTGGATATGTAGAAAATGTAATTTGGGATTAGGAAACTTTAATGATGATTATACATTAGTATTAAATGCCGCAAAATATTTAAAGGAATATTCCCATTGACCAGTTGTTATAAAGATGGAGTTTTATATGAATAGAATGTATGATGATGTTCGAATTTTTATTGATGCATGTGATCAAGAAAAGACTAAAGCAAATGCAAGTCTATATCGAAATCTAATTGTTGAAGAATTTAATGAATTCATTCAAGCAAACAATAAAGATGATGAAGTAGAAAAACTTGATGCATGTATGGATATGATTTGGGTTATTCTTGGCTATTGCTACATGAAAGGCTATGATGTTAATGGTGCATGGGGTGAAGTCGCAAGAAGCAATTTTGACAAGATAGATAAAGACACAGGAAAGGTTCGAAAGCGTGAAGATGGCAAAGTGCTAAAGCCAGAGGGATGGAGATCACCCAACCTTGCACCATTTGTAAAATAATGATATACTAAATATTCTTAATGGTAGTAAACTGATTTTTAGAAAGGTATTTCGGACGTGGGTGCGAATCCCACCAAGTCCACCAGAAGTGTATTGTCTACTGGTGAATGAGATAACAATGCTCATAATAAAAGTTCCAAACAGTATGCTTCTGATGGGCTTGACTAGATTCGACGGAGTAATAAGTACAATTATTGGCTACTCGACATATCAGTCGTTAAAAATAAATCAAGTAAACGCAAATGATAGCGAATACAGATTAGTGGCGTGATAACCACTTAGGGTTTCGGTGGGTTTCCTCGTAACAGAATAACCTACCACTTTCAAAACTCGATAAGGAAGTAGATGATACTAAAGACTATAAAAGTCTTACTAGGATCTTTTTTATTTTTTGGTTTAATATTATCGGTAGATAGTGGAATTATAGAGAGCAAATATCAGTTAGTGAATCCTAGTACAGAACAACAAATCAATTGTTTAGCACAAAACATATATTACGAAGCAGCAACAGAATCTTTTGAGGGTAAACTTGCAGTAGCGCAAGTGACTCTTAATAGAGTTAAATCTGGTAAGTTTGGTAATACTGTTTGCAAAACAGTCTATCAAAAAGTTAACAAAACATGTCAATTCTCTTGGGTATGTGAAAAGAAGAGTCGGCTTATGAGATATGATTCACAAGAATTTATCGCATCTAAAGAAGCTGCGTATAAAATTCTTGTTGGTGGACATAGAATAAAGAAGCTAGACAATGCTCTTTATTATCATGCAAATTATGTAAATCCTAGATGGAATAAGAAAGTGCTTGCCAAAATAGGCAAACACATTTTCTATGCTTGATGATTTTTATTGTTGATTTGTTTATCGGCTTCTATTCTTTCAATTTCAATTGTCTTACCACGAAGCTGAAGAACTGTATCAACTTTTTCGTTGAGTCGAATTAAATCATTATCTAAAGTTCTAATTCTATCAATAAGATTGATTAGAGATTTGTTTGCACTAGTAACTACTGGTTTGACTTCTAGCGTCACCCAAATCCATGTATAGTGAACAAAGTATCCAAGACCAAATGCAGCAATAATTGGAAAGCCGTATTTGTTAATTAGTTCAACGATGTGCATTATTCTTTAGTCGGTTGAATTCTTTTTGTCATAGAAAGTTTTTCTTCTAGAATTGCGATATGCATTCTATTATCGGCAATCATATCTCTATTGCGTTGAATTTCTTTTTCTAAGTCTTGTCTTAATTTCTCTCGGGCTAATTCAGCACCAGAGTTGTTTGCTTGTTTATTATCTGATGTGACAACGAGAGATATTTTTCCATTAAGTATAGTAACATCATGCGACAAGTTCTGAAGTGCAGACATTAAGTAAACGACGCATGAAAATAGTAGTGGTAATAAAGCAAAAGTTAATTTCTCGATTAACTGTCCCTTTGCGTGTGCTTCTTCTAATTTTTCTACAGACATTTGGGATTCCTCTTTTGAGTTAGTCTTTTCTAAGGTCATTATTGTGGGCCCTCGCAATTCTACCAAAGTTAGGTTGTAATCCTAAAGCATGAGATATCTTAATGTCAATTCTTTCTACTTCGGAATTCATTATGTCGATTCGTTTATCCAAACTTTTTGTAATCTCCTCTAGTGACTTGATAGAAGAGGTGACTCCAGCTAGAATGAATTTGAGACAGAGTAATACGAAATATCCAGCCGCAATTGCTGCTGCGATTGGAAAGCCAACGTCTGCTACTATAGTTGTAATGTCGGTAAATTCCATATTTTCTCCGTTTTTATTATTTATTGTTTGAGAAAATTTGCTAGATATATAGTTGTATGTTAGAATAATGTTTTTCTTTAGAGGTGAAAAATTATGAGTAAAGTTGCATTGATTACTGGTATTACTGGTCAAGACGGAAGCTATCTCGCAGAACTTCTACTTGATAAAGGATACGAGGTTCATGGAATTGTTAGACGTTCAAGTACAGGAATCAATGCCGGCAACATTGAATCCATTCAACATAGACTTAAACTTCATTATGGCGATTTGACTGATTCTGCAAATCTAGAGTCTATTGTTTTTAAAGTGAAGCCAGATGAGGTTTATAATCTCGGCGCACAAAGCCACGTTAGCGTAAGCTATGATTGCCCAACATACACTGGTGACGCAAACGCAATCGGTGTTTTAAAATTGCTTGAAGCTGTTAAGACTCTCTCAAAAGAGAAACAAGTAAAATTTTATCAAGCATCAACAAGTGAATTGTATGGCAAAGTAAAAGAGACTCCACAAACTGAAGCCACACCATTCTATCCACGCTCGCCATATGCTGTTGCTAAACTCTACGGCTACTGGATTGTTGTAAACTATCGCGAAAGTTTTAATCTCTTCGCATGTAATGGCATTCTATTCAATCATGAAAGTCCGCGACGTGGACCAGAGTTCGTTACTCGAAAGATCGTTCAAGGAATGATTCGTACCCATCTAGGCTTGCAACCAATTCTTCAATTAGGTAATCTAAATGCTCGCCGTGATTGGGGTCACGCTAAAGATTATGTCCGCGCAATGTGGGCAATGCTACAACAAGACAAACCAGATGACTATGTTATCTCCAGCGATGAAGAACATTCAGTTCGCGATTTTTGCGAAGATGTTGCAGAATATCTTGGATTCAAAATTGAATGGCGTGGTGAAGGTTTGAATGAGATCGGTATCAATACTTCAACTGGTGCGAAAATTATTGAAGTTAATAAAGACTTCTATCGTCCCGCAGAAGTGCCAACAATTTTCGGTGATTGCAGTAAAGCTAAGAAAGTGTTAGACTGGAAGCCAGAGTACACGTTCAAAGACTTGGTATTCGAAATGTGTGAAAGTGAAATGGAGAAACAAAAAAATGCATATCTACGAAAGTCCTGATAAAGGTAAAACAGTTTACAAAAGAGAATTTGGTTCGTTGGAAAAAACTCTAATCAAATCTCCACCTGCTGGAGCTGTTTATATTCCTGGAAGCATTGGTGATTTGTTTGATCGAATTGCG
>Ga0209299_1000623_pt1 | contig 20224 bp, 22 predicted proteins | sample S_140806_MF_Meta_FD_187326 | JGI IMG/M metagenome (GOLD analysis project Ga0209299, IMG submission 187326) | Freshwater microbial communities from Lake Simoncouche, Canada to study carbon cycling - S_140806_MF_MetaG (SPAdes) (version 2) | ecosystem: Environmental > Aquatic > Freshwater > Lake ...
CGACGACGGCCGCTACGCCCAGCTCCAGAGCGACCTGCCCATGCCGGCCGCCAGCTCGATCAAGAGTCCGATCCTCCTGGTGGGCCTCGACGAGCTGGATAGGGGCAAGGTGCGCTGGAACGAACCACTGCCCCTCACCAAGGACGTGATGGGGGAAGGGGCCGGCTGGATGGCGAACAAGCCCCTCGGCACCCGCTTCCCCTTCTTCGAGGCCGCCACCGAGATGATCCGGGTGAGCGATAACAGTGCCACCAACCTGCTGATCAAACGACTCGGCGGCATCGAGACGGTGAATGAACGCTTCCAGGCGCTGGGCCTACCGGCCACGGTGCTCCGAAACTGGCTGCCCGACCTCAAGGGCACCAACACCACCAGCGCCCGCGACCTCGCCCACACCATCGCCATCGTGGACACCGGCGAAAAGCTCAGCCCCCGCGCCCGCGACCTCTACCGCGAGATCCTTTCGAAATCCAACACCAACACCCTCATCCCCATGGGACTGCTCAAGGGCCTGGGCAAGGGCCAAACCAATACCGATCCCGATGACGACCTCCTTGCCAGTGGCATCACCACGTACAACAAGACCGGCGACATCGGCATCGCCTACGCCGACGCCGCCCTCATCCAGCTGCCGAATGGCCAGCGGGCCGTGGCCGCCTTCCTGGTGAAGGGCCCCTTCAATGACCCCCGCTCGGCCGAGCTGATCCGCGCCATGGCGGCCACGGTGTCGCGGACGCTGGTGGCCAAACCATGAGCCCCCTGCCTTCCGCCCCTTCCCGCGCCGCAGCCGGCCCATTGCGGCCGGCCCGTTCCCGATCCGCCCACCGGGGGTCGATCCTCGCTATTGCCCTGCTGGCCGTGGTGCTGGCCCGTCCGGTGGCCGCCCAGGATGGGGAGGCTGCCCCCGCAGCTCCCCCCGCTCCAGCGGCCCCCGCCGTGCCCACCAAGCCCCAGAGCGCCCCCACCGTGCTGCGCCGCCAGCGGGTGGAACCCCTGCCAGGGGGCCTGGATGGGGTGTTGCTGGTGAACGACAACAACCCCGAGCTGATCCGCAGCGAGGGGATCCTGCTCTCCGGCTTTGATCCCGGCCGCGGCTGGGATGGTCGGCCGCTGGGGGTGAGTGCCGCCCACCTCAACGTGCCCCTCAATGGCGGCTTCGAGCTCTTCAGCCACCACGTGTTCGCCGGCAAGCGAGAGAGCCTCGATTCCACCCTCTGGCTGGCGGTGGTGGGGGCCCCCCGCGGCGGGGCGCCGGTGAAGCTGCGGCTGCGGGGCGGATCCACCGCGCTCTCCCAGGCCACCGCACCCGGCCAAAGCTCCGCCCCCTTTCTCCCCCTGCCCCCGCTGATGCTCCAGGAGAGCACCCAGCCGGTGTGGGCGGGTCCCGGCAGCCGGGTGGCCACCGAGCTGCTGCAGCGCAGCCGCAGCCCGGAGCTTCCTAGCGAGTGGAGCCTGCCGGCGGGGATGCTCACCCCCCTGGTGGTGCTGCCCCTGCCGGTGCGGGGCCTCGATCCCCTGCTCAACGGCCGCAACCTGCAGCTGCGCCTGGCCAGCGAGGCCCCCGTGGATCTGGCCGTGCTGGCGGCCTTCGGCCCGAACGACCGGCCGCCGGATCCCAGCGTGTGGACCCGCATCCTCGAAGGCCCCCTGAGCCCGAAGGAACACGAGCCCAGCCCCCGCGGCGCCAGCGGCCCGATGATCTACTCGCGGGTGAGCGGCGTGCAGGTGGGCAGCACCTGGCGGGGCCGCATCACCGATCCGGGGCGTGCGGTGCTGGCGGCTAGCCGGGCGCCGATCTCCTGGCCGATCGCCTCGCTGGCCAAGGGAAGCCTGGGCACCGGCCAAGTGCAGACCGCCGAGCTCAAGGCCTTCTATCCCGGCACCGCCTGGGCGGCCCACGGCAACTACGGCGTGACCTACGAGCTCAGCCTGCCGCTGCGCAACGACACCGCCGCCCCCGTGAAGCTCCAGCTGGCGCTGGAATCGCCCCTCAAGCACGACCAGCCCCTCGGCGGCCTACGTTTCCGGATCACGCCGGCGTCGGCGGTGGTGTTCCGCGGCACGGTGGAGGTGGCGGGGCTTGATGGCACCGAGGGCCGGCCGCTGGGTCGCCAGGCCTTCCACCTGGTGCAGCGGGCCGGGCAGCAGGGACCGGCCCTGGGCACGGTGAGCCTGGCGCCGGGCCAGGAGCGCACCCTGCAGGTGCGGCTGATCTATCCGGCCGATGCCACCCCGCCCCAGGTGCTGAGCCTGCTGCCGGCGGCGGCGGCGGCGGGGGCTGCCCCGGCAATGGTGATGCCCAACGGTGCCCCGGCCCCTGGCTCGCTCGGACCAGCGCCGGCGAATGGTGCCCCGGCCCCCGGATCCGCTGCCCCGGCAGCCGGGGCGGCTGTGAAACAATCCCAATCACCGCCGTCAACTGCTCCGTGAGTCAGCCCAGGAAGCGCAGGGTCTTCCCCTTCACCGCCATCGTGGGCCAGGAGGAGATGAAGCTGGCCCTGCTGCTCAACGTGATCGATCCGCGCATCGGCGGCGTGATGATCATGGGCGACCGGGGCACGGGCAAGAGCACCACGATCCGCGCCCTGGCCGACCTCCTGCCTGAGATCGACGTGGTGGCGGGCGACCCCTACAACAGCTCCCCGGAGGATCCGGACCTGCAGAGCGCCGAGGTGCGCCAGCGGGCCGAGCGGGGCGAGGCCCTCGGCACCGAGAAGCGCCAGGTGCCGATGGTGGACCTTCCCCTGGGGGCCACCGAAGACCGCCTTTGCGGCACGATCGACATCGAGAAGGCCCTCAGCGAGGGGGTGCGGGCTTTCGAGCCGGGCCTGCTGGCCAAGGCCAACCGGGGCCTGCTCTACGTGGATGAGGTGAACCTCCTCGACGACCACCTGGTGGACGTGCTGCTGGACTCGGCCGCCTCGGGCTGGAACACGGTGGAGCGGGAGGGCATCTCGGTGCGCCACCCGGCCCGGTTTGTGCTGATCGGTTCGGGCAACCCGGAGGAGGGGGAATTGCGCCCCCAGCTGCTCGACCGCTTCGGTATGAGCGTGGAGGTGCGCACGGTGCGGGATCCGGAGCTGCGGGTGCAGGTGGTGGACCAGCGCACCAGCTTCGATGCCGACCCCGACAGCTTCAACGACGCCGCTGCAACCGGCCAGGACGCCCTGCAGGCCCTGGTGGTGGAGGCCCAAAACCGCCTGCCCGAGGTGGCCATCGACGACGACCTGCGCATCCGCATCTCGGCGGTGTGTGGCGAGCTGGATGTGGATGGCCTGCGCGGCGACATCGTGACCAACCGGGCGGCCCGGGCCCTGGCCGCCTTCGAAGGCCGCACCGAGGTGAGCGACGACGACGTGGCCCGGGTGGTGGCCTGCTGCCTGCGCCACCGGCTGCGCAAGGATCCGCTCGAGCAGATCGATTCCGGCGATCGGGTGGTGAAGGTGTTCTGCAAGGTGTTCGAGCGGCCGCTGCCGAGTGACCGCAGCGCTTTTCAGCTGGCGTTGGCGGCCTGAAACCTCCAGCGACCCGCGGCCGTGTCGCGGCGCACCTGGGACTGGCTGCCCAGGGCACCTGGAAGGGCCAGCCCGCCGACCAGCGTTGTCATTGGTCCGTCACCGACCGATGGCAGCCGTCAGCAACCCCTCCCACCCCTTCGCCCAGCCCACGCCCTTGCCCGTGGCCCTGAGCCTCGAGCCCCCGGCCGTTGCGGGCCCGGAGCTTCCCGTGCTCTCGGTGTTCTGCAACCTGCCCATCGGCGAGCCCCACGCCCCCCTCTCCTGGCTGGAGCTGCTGGGCGAACGCTGAGTCCACGGGTGAACCGGTCCCAACCCCGTTCACTCTTAGGGTGTGATCCATTGATCGAAGGGCGCATGGCCCGCCGCCCGGCAGCACGGCGACACCGCCCTGATCGGAAGAGGCTGCTCGCCTTGGCCCTCCTCGGGATCGCCGCCCCGGGCCTCCACGTGGCTGCGGCCCGGGCCACACCGGAACTGGTGCTGCTCTTGCGCCATGGCCACAAGAGCGGCGAGGCGGGCGACTACAACCTCTCGCCCCAGGGCTTCGAGCGGGCCATCGCGCTGGCCTCCCTCCTACCCCGCTGCTTCGGGCGCCCCAGCCAGATCCGCACGTTCTACCTCGATCCGGAGTCCGGCAAGAACGCCCACAGCTACCAGACAGCCGTGCCGCTGGCGGTGGCCACGGGCTTGAACATCAGCATCGACACAGCCTCCCGCGAGAACTCCTTCCGCTCCGGCCGCCACATCCTCACCGACCCTTCCTTTGCTGGCCGGCGGGTGGTGCTCTTCTGGGAACACCGGCGGCTGCCGGAGCTGGCCGCCGGCCTGGGCTGGCCAACGATGGCGCCGATCGGCAACGACGACTTTGACCAGCTGATCGCGTTGCGCTACGGGGCCGCCGAACCGCGGCCGGAGGTGACCCATTACAGCCAGTCCCGGTTGCTGGCCGGCCAGCAGCGCTGTGAACCGCCGCCGGCACCACCACCGTCAACGCACCCTGGGCCGCGCCCGGAACCACGCCCTGGCCCGCCCTGACCCCAGCGCCGGATCCGCCAGGCAAGCGCTGCCGGAACCTGCCTCACCCCACGCCACCCCTCGCCGATCGCCTCCCGCCATGGCCGCGTCCACCCCTCGCCGCTGCCCGCCCCTCGATGGGATCCGGAGGATGGCCGCCCTCCTCCCCGCCCTGGCCTTTCTTCCCGCCCTGGCCCTGCTGCAGAGCACCCTGGTCGCCCCACTGCCCGCCCTGGCCGGGCCGGCCGACCAAGCCCCCGGCATCGCCGCCGGGCTAAGGCTCGATCTGCCCGCCCTGGGCCGCATCACCGGCACGCCTCCGGCGCCGGGCAGCCGGGAGGAGGCCGGCGACCTGGCGATCCTGCTCTGGCTGCAGCGCTTCCGCACGCCGGAGATGGTGGCGGCCACCTGGCTGCTGCTGGATCGCAACCTCAGCACCTTCAGCAGCGCTGTCGGCGCAGAGCTCGGCACCGCCACGCCGGCCCTCAAGGCCGGGCTGGAGTCCTTCATGGCCCCCGTGAGCGCGGCCTACAGGGAGATCAAGCAGCAGCGAGCCCGCGTCCGTCCCTACCTCGCCCACCCTGAGCTGCGCCCCTGCCTGCCACCGGAGGCCACCGGCTCCTTCCCCTCCGGCCACGCCGTGTGGTTCCGGACCACCGCCGAACTTCTGGCTGACCTGATGCCGGAGCGCCGGGAGCGCCTCGAGCGGGTGGGCCGCCAGGGCGGTGCCAACCGGGTGTACTGCGGGGTCCACTACCCCTCCGATGTGGAGGCCAGCCAGCGCCTCGGGGCGGAGGCGGCTCGGCAGATCATCGCCAGCCCCCAGTGGCGCGCCTTCCGGGAGGATCCCTCCCTGCAGCAGGAACTGGTGCGGCTGCGCGCCACGGAGCAGAAAGCGCTGCCACCGTTGGTGCGTTGAACGGGCCCCGAGCATGATCATCCTCGGCATCGACCCCGGCCTGGCCCGCGTGGGCTACGGCGTGATCGAGGTGGAGGAGCGGGCGCCCTGGCGGCCGGGGGAACCCCGGGCCGAGCCGGGGGTTCAGCGCCTGCTGGACTGCGGCATGATCCGCACCGATCCAGGCCGCAGCGAGGGCGAGCGGATGGTGGAGATCGCCGCCGACCTGCGCTGGCTGATCCGCCGCTGGCGCCCCGAGCTGGCGGCGGTGGAGAAGTTCTTTTTCTACCGCTCCAGCACCACGATCGCGGTGGTTCAAGCCCGCGGCGTGGTGATCATGACCCTGGCGCGCTTCGCCATCCCGGTGGTGGAGTTTCCGCCGATGCAAATCAAGCTGGCCCTGGCCGGCCATGGTCACGCCGAAAAGGATGAGGTGCTGGCGGCGGTGATGCGGGAGCTGAACCTGGAGGATCCCCCCCGGCCCGACGACGCCGCCGACGCCCTGGCGGTGGCCCTCACCGGCTGGTTCCAACGATGAGCGGCGCGGGACGCACGACAGCCAGCGAGGCCGAAGGGCCGCCACCACCGCTGGACAAGCAAGAGCTGCGGCGCCACTTCCGCAGCCTGCGGGCGGCGGCCCTGGCCGCTGCCGAGCCCCTGATCCTGGCGGCGGCGCAGCGGGATCTGCCCCAGATGCTGCCGGCGGGGCAGCATCTGGGGCTCTACTGGCCCCTGCCGGGCGAGCCCGACCTGCGGCCCCTGGCCGCGGCCCACCCTCATCTGGCCCTTCCCGCCGTGGCTGGGGAACCGGCCCGGCTGCTGTACCGGGCCTGGCGGCCTGGCGCCCCCCTCGCCCCGGACCGCTACGGCATTCCGGCCCCCGCGGCCCCGCTTGAGAACGCGCCAGAGCAACAGCCCGAAGCGCCGCCGCCACCGCCGGTTTCGGGTCGGGAGCTCTCCCCCCACGCTCTCGGGGTGCTGCTGGTGCCGGCCCTGGCCTTCGATCCCCACAGCGGCATCCGCCTGGGCTATGGCGGCGGCTGGTACGACCGACTGCGGGCCGATCCGGCGTGGGCCGCCGTGCCGGCCCTGGCGGTGCTGCCTTCCGCCTGCCTCACGGGGCCCCTGCCGCTGGACCCGTGGGATGTGCCCTTCCAGGGCTGGCTGGATGAGCAGGGAGTGCACAGCTGGGATGGCCGCCCCGCTGGCGACCTGGAGAATGACCAGCCGGCTCCCAACGTCCTGTAACGCATCGCAGCAGCTTTCTCACCGCGGCCGGGGATTTGCCAAGATCAGCGGGATACATCCCTGCGTTTCCTTGGAACCTCTCCGCACCTCCCCCTGGAACGCAGCCTCATACGCAGCACCACACGCAGTCCGTCCCGCCGCCCGTCTCTCGCCGGATCAGAGCGGCAATTCCGCCACCCCCAAGGCCCTCACCGCCGCCGAACGGGTGATCGCCGCAGAACTCCAGGCCCGGGGTCAAGCCTGCGATGCCCTCTCGATGATGGTGAGTTCGGTGGCCAGAATGGTGCAGGCCAGCCGTTGCAGCGAGAATCGCTGGAATGCCGGCTGAACCCTGCTCCGGCCTCCCCCTCCACCCGTCCACCATGCGCCGCCCACTCCTTCCGGTTCTGCTCGGAGCTGCAACCCTCGTTCTCGCCCCGACCCTGGCGCGGGCCCATGCCATCCAGAGCGACCTCACGGTGGTGGGGGCCAGCCATAGCCACCCGCACCCCAAGACTCAGAGCGCGGGAACCAGGCTGGAACTGGCCAGCCATTTCTCCACGGGTCTGCCCGCTGGTGATGCCAGCGTGCGGTTGATTCCAGCCCAAGGGGGGACCGCTATCGAGCTGGGCCGCACCGATGCCAACGGGCGTTTGGCCTTCGCCCTACCCGCCGGCATCGGCCGTGATGCCGAAATCCAGGTGGATGCCGGCGCTGGTCACCGCGACTGGATCGAACTCTCCGAGCTGGGCCGCCCGGCCCGGCAGGCCTCAAGGCCCTCTGCCAACCTGCCCGGCAACCTGCTCAGCCTGGCTCCCCTCGCCGCCCTGGGGCTGCTCGGTGGACTCCTCGGTGGCCTGGCCCGCCTCAACCGCCCCCGCGGTTGAGGGGCTCCTCCGGCATGGCGAGCACCGGCAGCGCAGCCCTTGATCGCATCGTGGAGCGGCTCGGGAGCGCTGCCGACCCCAAACGCCGCTATGAATACGTGCTCTGGCTGGCCAAGCGCCTGGAGCCCCTGCCAGACGAGCTGCGCAGCGAGGAGCGCAAGGTGCGCGGCTGCGTATCGCAGGTGTATGTGGTGGGCGACCTGGTGGAGGGCAAGCTCCACTGGCAGGGTGATTCCGATGCCCAGATCACCAAGGGGCTGCTGGCGCTGCTGATCGAGGGCCTGGAGGGCCTCACGCCCAATCAGGTTGTGGCGATCGATCCGGCCTTCATCGCCGCCACTGGCCTTCAGGCGAGCCTCACCCCCTCGCGGGCCAATGGCTTCCTAACATCCTCCGGGCCATGCAGGCCCAGGCGGCAGCCTTCGAGGCTGGGCGATGGGCTTCGGAGCAAGCCAGGGACGAGCCGGGCGGCGGCGGCGAGGGATCGCCCGGGGGCGGCGGCAAGGGTTAAGGGGCTGGGCTCCGCTCTGGGGGCTGGCCTCGGGGAGTCGGCTGCATGGCGCCGATCACGCCGCGGGCCGAAGGCACTGCCGGCCGATTTCTAGGATCTGTGGATTGTGGAATCGGGCCCCATGGCGATCGGTGTTGGCCTGCTGGGGCTGGGAACGGTGGGGGCGGGGGTGGCCGCGATCCTCACGGGTCCGGAGGGCCGCCATCCCCTGGTGGCTGAACTGGCGCTGCGCCGAGTGGCGGTGCGCGATCTCGAGCGGCCCCGCCCCCTGGAGCTCGATCCGCAGCTGCTCACCACCAGCCCCGAGGCGGTGATCGACGATCCTGCCGTGGAGATCGTGGTGGAGGTGATGGGCGGCCTGGAGCCGGCCCGCAGCCTGATCCTGCGGGCGATTGCCGCCGGTAAGCCCGTGGTGACCGCCAACAAGGCGGTGATCGCCCGCTACGGCGAGGAGATTGCCGCGGCCGCCGCCGAGCGCGGCGTGTATGTGCTGATTGAGGCGGCGGTGGGCGGCGGCATCCCGATCATCGAGCCGCTGAAGCAATCGCTCGGGGGCAACCGCATCCAGCGGGTGAGCGGCATCATCAATGGCACCACCAATTACATCCTCAGCCGCATGGCCGATGAGGGCGCCGCCTATGGCGACGTGCTCGCCGATGCCCAGCGGCTGGGGTATGCCGAGGCCGATCCGGCCGCCGATGTGCAGGGCGGCGATGCCGCCGACAAGATCGCGATCCTGGCGGGCCTGGCCTACGGCGGCCCGGTGGCCCGCGAGGCGATCGCTACCGAGGGCATTGATCGCCTCCAGGCCCGCGATGTGGCCTATGCGGCCCAGCTGGGCTACGTGGTGAAGCTGCTGGCAGTGGCCCAGCGGGAGGGGAAGGGCGAGCCGCTGCCGCTCGATGTGCGGGTGCATCCCACCCTGCTGCCAAAGAGCCACCCACTGGCAGGGGTGCATGGCGTGAACAACGCGATCCTGGTGGAGGGCGATCCGGTGGGAAGGGTGATGTTCTACGGCCCGGGCGCCGGTGCCGGCCCCACGGCCTCGGCGGTGGTGGCCGACATCCTCAACATCGCCAGCATCCGCAGGGCCACCGGCTCCCAGACCGGCGCCCCCCTCGACCCCCTGCTGGCGGCGAGCAGCTGGAGGCGCTGCACGCTGGTGGATGGTTCAGGCACCAGCCACCGCAACTACGTGCGGCTGCAGACCCGCGATGAGGCCGGCGTGATCGGCCGGATCGGCACCTGCTTCGGGGAGGCGGGGGTATCGATCCAGTCGATCGTGCAGTTCGAGGGCCGCGAAGGGGAGGCAGGCGGCGACGCCGAGATCGTGGTGATCACCCACGAGGTCCGCGAAGCGGCCTTCCGATCCGCCCTGGCGGCGATCGAGGCCCTGGAGGAGGTGCGCACGGTGGCGGCCTGCCTGCGCACGCTCTGAATAAAAAAATGCCCCCGCCAAAGGACGGGGGCAATCAATAATCTCCGAAAGGCGAGATCAGACGGGAGAGGCAGCGGAGGCCTCAGACCCGCTTTGCGGCCAGCAGGCGGCTGCGAAGCCGACGGGAGAAGCCGAAGGCGGCACCGGCACCAAGGAGGGGCAGGGGGCCGGGGACCTCGTCGCCAGGGGCGCGAGTAAAGTCCTGGCGGTAGCTGTTCTTGATGTCCTCAAGAGTATCCGCAGAGCCAACAATCCATGAATCAACGACACGCACCTCGGCAGCACCAATGAACTCCCTTTCAGGGTTGCTAGGCAACCCATTAGTCGAAGTAAGCTTCACGATAGAATCCCCCGAGAATGGATCAAAGACCTCCTTCGTCACAGTCGTGGTGGGGCCAACAGGATCATGGTATGCAGTGCTGTCAAGACCGACGTCCTTCAAGCTGTAACCAGCAGCCGCATCTGCAGCAATCCAGTACTCAAAGCTGCCAGAAGCCGGCCCATTCTGGTTGGGCACAAAGTCAATATTTAAACTGAAGATATCATTTTCAAAGGGAAAGGTCTCAGGAGGCTTCACACTCCACTCAAACTTCAATGAACCACCATCAGGATTCTGGGAGTAGTTATTGGTATCAATAAGAGCCTTTGGATCGCCAATCGTAAACGTCTTGTCTTGGCACTGAAACTTATCTCCCTCCACCAGATTCTTGAAGAGAATCGAGAAAGGGTTGGAACTGCCACCTGTTTGGCAAGCATTATAAGTTGCAGCCTTAGAGTCGCCAGCCAAAAGGAGCGAGGCTGAGCCTGCTGCCATCACGGCAAAGCTTCCTAACCGCGCAAGCATTGAAGAGTGAAAAAGTTTTGGCATGATGGGAAAATGTTGGTCCCCGATAGTTTAAAAAGAAACAACTGAAAGCAAGGATGTAATCAGAGGCATGCTTGATGTACATGCGAAGCACATCTGTTACTCCAGGAATTAATTAGTGGCAATTGCTTCAATGTGCGGCACGGAGAGCAGGATGCTCCGAGATCAGCACCGATCGCATCGGGCCTAGCTCAAACGCCCTGATCTCGGTATCCGCACAAACATTCCGAACCGCTCGCCACGAACGTCGGGTCCGCGATGCACTAGGAATGCTTAAGAAAACAAGGGGGTCGTCCCCCACCGGCCCTCCCGCCCCTCACCCCCCATGGACCTCCAGCAGGGCACCTGCATCCTTCTTGAGCCTGAAGCCGTCGGTGATCTGGCGATCGAGGGCCTGGACTCCGCCTCCCTCTCCATCCGCCAAGCAGGGGCCAGCCAAGGCCAGGCTGAGCTGATGTTTCAGGTGATCGGCGTGGACCACAGCGGCGATCGCTGCTGGTTGCGGCGCTGGCCCCTGGCGCGCCATGGCTCCCCGGTGTTCGAGATCTCCCTGCATCAGCTCGAGGCCAGCAGGCACCACCGGCCTTCAGCGCCGGTCCGCGGCGGCGACGAGGCCTGAGGGGCGGGATCTCCGGTGCTAGTTACCGAGACTCAAACGACGACGGAGACGACGGCTGTAGCCGAAGGCCATGCCAGCGCCGCAGAGCGGCAGGGGGGCAGGCACTCGTTCCGGGGGGTCATAGATAAAGATCTCGAACCCATTGTGGATGCTGCCCAGGCTGCCGCTATTGAGGGTGAATTGGCCCAGCAGCTTGATTGATTTGAGCGGATCGGGCTCGCGGTACAAGCTCACCGGAGAAGCATCGCTGGCCTTGAGGCTCAGGTTGGCTTCTGGGATCTGTTGCACCAGGGTGATTGCCGCAGGTTCGCTGGGCGGATTCGCAGGTGGAGGGGTGATCGCCAGGCGGGCGCTGGCGAAATAATCGGTATCGAAGGGGTCAATCGAGAGTTGGTAGCTGAACGCACCGCTGAGGGGAGGGCCTGTGCTGGGGATCTCCAATGGGGGGATGAAGCTCACATCCACCGCCATGAACTCATCGATATTGGTGAGGGCGAAATCGATCGTGCCCGCACCCTGGCTGGGCAAGGTGAGGATGTGAAGGTAGAACCGATCGATCAGTACAAAGGAGAAAGCGGGATCGCTGCAGTCGGGCAGCGCCGCAGGCGGACTGGCGGGTTTGCCAAACCAGCAGCTATTGGCGGCCATGGCTGGGGCGGTGGGAAGGAAGACAGAGGCGCTGAGCAGGAGGGCAGCAACCAGAACGTGGTGCTGCCTGGGCCGGGCTTGGGTACAGGGCGCAAGCTTCGCCATGCTGGGAGCTGCTGGGGGAGTGTGGCTTTGTTCAATTAAAAGTAGCCAAGCAACTGGAAAGAAGTTGTAAGGCTGATCCAACACGACCCATGACCGAATCAGAGTGAAGCTCATTGCATCTTGATCGCGGCAGTGGCGATTCAGCTCATGTGGTTGACGCCCTCCGGCCTCTTTGCACTATGCCTGCTGCTCGCCGTAGCGGTCCAGTTAGGTGGCTTCATCTGGCCTCGAGCTTGCAGCGGTTCGCATCGCAAATGCAACGAAAATGGCGGAGCCAGCTGTGATTATTTCGGTAAAGTCTTCTTCCCTGTTTGACTCTGTGTTTCGCTTGGCCTAAGTCCTTCCAGTGTCTTTCGGGATTGATGCACAGGCTGATGCCATGAAAAGTTCCCTCCAGGCCATGGCATTGCCGGCCCTTTTTCGCCGCTGGCGTTCGCTCGATAATCGCGATCTTTGGCTTCTACTCGTTGGCTTGATCGCACTCGATTTGCTGCTAATCAGCCTGCTCACCCAGCCTGTTGATGAGGTGCTGAATGTGGTGCTGGTGTTTGGCGGGGCCGTGTTGGTGTTCCATGCCCCCCCCGCCGGCTGGCAGCCCCGGCCGGGGCGCATCGGGCGCTGGGTTGGCTTGGCCCTGCTGGTGGCGGTGCTGTGGCGCGGCCACCGCATCATCAGCTCGGATTTCATCTCCAGCCTTCTGCCTCTGCTGGCGGGAATGGGCCTGGCCTTGCTGGCGGCGCCGGTAGGCAAGCTGCGTTCCTTCCTGCCTTCACTTTCGGTGCTGGCGCTGTTGCCGGTGATGCGCGCTGTGGATTGGCTGGCGCCTCTAGGCCCGCTGTCAGTGGCGACCGCCTGGCTCACCCAGCTGATGCTCACACTGTGCGGCTTCACGGCAGCGCAGGTTGGCACCAAAGTGACAATGCCAGGCGGAGGGGTCAATGTGGCTGACGCCTGCGCAGGATTGAGCATCATTTTGCAGCTGCTGCTGGTGGCTGTGATCTTCGCGCTGGCGTTTCCGATGCGCCATCGCTGGCAGAACGGCCTGATGCTCCTGGGGGCTCCCTTGATCGGGATGGGCGCCAACGGGATGCGCATCACCATGAGGTTGATCAGGGATCTTGTGGTGTGGCTTCACGGATCAGAAGCCGAGCCGGGGGGTTGATTCACGAGGGCAAGGAAGGTTTGGAGCCGGGCTCGATTGATGTCTGAGCGATCGAGCTGGACTCGGGTGGAAAGCACAGCCGCCTGATGGAGTCACTAAAGGCCCTTTCTTTGTCGTTTTCGTGATCGAGCTGCTCGATTTCTTTCTCGATCAGCTTCGTTCTCTCTTTGCTCCGCTCGCTGTCGCTCCTCACGCGCAAGATGTCGCTCTCGATCTGTTTCATCCGCTGCTCGTGCAGCACGATGCTCTGCTCGTAACCGGGATCCCGACGCCAGTTGAGCATCGACAAAAATGATCGCCACCGAGGCAGCGATTAGGGGGATGCCCCATTGCTGGGGGATGGCGATGTTGCGCCCGGCGATCGTGAGGTGGTCATAGGAGGAGAAGAGTGCGATTAGGCCAAGAGCAAGGCCACCGATGGCTTGGGTGAGACCGAGCCGGTCGAGACCAACCCGGCCGAAACCAAGGCCCGGCCAGGAAGGAGATGTTGACGGTAATTCTGGCGGCGCCGGTGGCTCCTCGCTGCCGGGTGGTGACCCGGAGGCGCTGGGAGGTGGGGGCACGGGGTTGGGGCGGAGGCGGGGAGCGAGGGCTCCAAGGGATCAGTGCCACCAGCCGGATCAAATCGACAAAGACCCCAGTTGCCGCAGGGGATTCAGGCCCCTTCTACTGGCCCCCCCTTGGAAGAGTCGCAACGTGGTGCTCCTTGGAGCGTCCCCCGCTAATCAATGCCTCCAGCGTGCGCCGAAAAAGCTCCTGGTTGCCCTCGGCCCCGGCGCGGACGATATCGATGAGCAGGTCAGCCCTGGCCATGGCGGGGGCGAGGTGGGTGGCCGCATCAACAGCGTTGTCAGGCAACAGCGAAAAATGGACTGGGACATAAAGCGAATTCGCTAGACAGAAAAATGTCAATTACTTGCTGCTACCCTTTCTCTGATCTGAATACGATCCCTGATTTCGGCATAGATCTCTCCAATTGAGGGATCCACCTCAAGGGTAATCGCCAAGGCATAGGGTATAGAGTCAGTAAGGGGTCCTGCGTCCTCACGGCAGCTGACATGAACAATGATCGCATCGCCATCAACGAAAGCAGAGACCTTTTCTCCTTCAAAGACCTCATGTTGAAGAGTGCCTCGTTGCACAACTTGCCAATCAGCGCCGGATCGTTCCAGTTGTTCCTTGTTGCCAATCTTCAGCTTTGAATCGGGTGATTTAAACCATAGTTGGGCTCGTCGCCAACGCTCGCTGAGGGTATGAATTGGGCTGAACCAAGCAAGGGTGACCGCAAGAGATCGCCAGCCCTGCTTTCCACTTAGAGTTGGTGGAAGGGGGAAACGGTGCAGGGCTCCGGCTTCAGCCCTGAGTGATCCACCGGAGAGGGCTGTCACGCGAGTTGATGTGCACTCACGAAGTGGATCAGAGTCCACCAAGCCGCAACCCAGGAAGCGGCCAAGTTGGTTTCTGAGCTGTTTCTTGTTCTCTGGTGTCTCAAAAAGGTGCTGATAGTGTCGACCAGCACTTCCCCAACGGGCGCGGTGAACAAGGAGAGCTTTTATCCAGAGGGCATCGGGAACGTCCTGGGGTAGTGATGCGCCATCAGAAGCTGAGGCCCTCAGCTCGTCAAGAATGGGGATCAGGAGCGCTCCGGCTCGGCTCATGAGTGCAGTGGCATTACTGGTGCCCAGCATCTTTGTTGTGGCATTCAGATCACCACTTCTGGCACCGGGCGCCGCGACGCATTGCCCTGGGGCATTGGGGTGGTCAACGATTTTCAGGCTTTGTTCACTCTCGAGTACAGGCTTACGAAGAACAGCACGACCACCAGGAGCGAGCAGATCAGGCTTCAGGGCACGGCGGTAGCCCGGGCCATGGCGGTTATAGGGGCTTGGAAAACCAGCTGGAGCAGGATCCAGCCAATGGGGCCACTCAACAAGCCATCCCTCATCGTGATGGCTGGCAGCCACAGTGAGTCCATTGATTGTCTCAGCTGGAGAAAGAAGGCGCCGATTTCGGGTATCAGCAGCTATGGCTTGCAAGGCCGTGCGCTGAATATCATCGAGAGGATGGCTAGCGATGTCGCCCCATGGTTGATCAAGGGAGATGGCCTCTGTAACATTGCCGGCGCTCACAATGAAAAGCACCTGATACTTCCAGGCCAGCCAATCTAATAAACGCGCCAAAGGGCTAAGGCTTTGCAAAAACGGGCGATCATCGATGCCAATGGAAAGGTTGATGACCTTCACGCTTGATGCTGCGGGTGGCTGATTACCCTCACCCTCAAAGATCCGCACCACTGCACGGTGGATGAGATCCACGATCAAGGTGTTATCGGCCACCCTTTCTTTTGGGATTTCATCGTCGGACACAGGCTGATGAAAAGGGCGCAGGATGGGTCGGACATAAAGGGGTTGAGCCAGAGCTTCTCCTGGACGATGGAGATCGCCCCAAATGATCAGAGAAGCCATGGCGGTTCCGTGCCGGCGAAATTCCGCCGGGTACTCAGCCCCTACGTCGTCTGGATCATCCACACGCAACCGGCCAGCAAGCACTTGATGCTGCTCAAGCGGAAGCCCATCGATCAGGGCTACCAATGGTTCCGCTGAGGACGGAGGTCGTGTTTCTGTGTTGAAGAAGACTGGTGACGCTTCAGCCTTGGTCGCAGGACAGCGAGCGATCATCTGCCCGGAAGCCCGCAAAAACTGAATGTTCTCCAGTTGGATGAGCTGCAGATCACGTTCACCTGCAAGCAGCCGTTCGACAGCCTGTACAGGCAAACTTACAGACAATGCGTGGTAGCGGATATCGGAAATCACTGATTCGTGTTGAACGAATCCTCCGGTTGCCTCGACAGCTGTGCGCACCTTGCCGGAGGCAGCTGCACGGTCAGCCAAAGAAGGGTAAAAGAAGAGCTCAATTTCGCAGGGAAGATTCTCCCTTTCCCATGTCATTCGATCACGCCAGTCGTCAAGGACGCCAGTTTCCTCCAAACGATCTTGCGCAGACCAAAAGCGTAAATCGCGGAGCAGGAGGAAGACATCTCGCCACTTTGCATACCCCCTGGGAAGTAAATCTTTGTTTTTCCATAAACGGACAAGCTGTTGGAATGCCTTCTGATTAGTGAACATCAGATAGACCCTGCCCCTGTAGGGCTGTCGTTCCCCTTTCTTGAGAACAAAGAAGTTATCATCAGCTGGAATGTCTTCTTCGTCAAACTCGGCGAGGAAGCCGAGGCCTTCGATCTTTTGAACGGCTTTATAAAACTCATCTACTGCCCCGGCTGTTTCCAGCACTAAAACTTCCTCAGGCTGCAGACCTGAGGCCGTGCTCTGAAGGCGAAAGCGCTTGTTCTCCAGTGCATCAGCCAGTTGATCGATTCGTGGCCCAAGGCGTTGCAGTTGCTCTTGCGCAGTGCGAGGGGCTGGGCCACCTCCACCCCCACCTTTTTTAGCCTTACCTGCTTCTGCGGGTTGGGAGAGAAGTAGAAGCGGCCGCTCAGCCATCATGACTGACCGGCTCATTGAGCGAGGAGGCTTTAGACCGTTGCCCCCATTGCTGCAGCCGTTCGGCGACGATACGACGCATGTCGGTGGAGGGCATGGTGAGGATGTAGCGGCGCTGGATATCGAGGCTGAATTGTTCGAGTTCGGAGTAGCTCAATCCAGCGAGGCGGCGAGCGAGGTGGTCGTGGCTGTAGGCGAGAGACAGGCCTGTACGCTGTTCAAAATTCTGAAACCAGGAGATGCGCTGCTGCTTCCCGGGGGGTGGCAGGTCAAGACGCAGCTGGAAGCGGCGCCAGACAGCGCGATCCAGCAGTTCGCTGTGATTAGTGGCGGTGACGACGAGCACATAGGAAGGCAGCTGATCGATCTGAAGCAGGAGGGAACTCACCACCCGTTTGATTTCACCGGTTTCGTGCTGATCGCCGCGTTCTTTTCCGATCACATCGAATTCATCGAAGAAGAGCAAACAGCGCTGGCTGCGAGCCTGGGCAAAGAGCTGAGCCAAGCGCATGGCAGTTTCGCCAAGAAAGCTGCCGATCAGGGTTTCGTAGCGCACCACCAACAGGGGAACGGCCAATTCAAAGGCGAGAGCTTCGGCCAGAGTCGTTTTTCCGTTGCCTGGGGGGCCCACCAGAAGAAGCCGGTGGCGGGGTTCGAGGTTGTGGGCGCGGAGCAGGTCTGTTCTGTGGTGCTCCTCAATCAGCTCAGAACAGGCCTGCAAAACAGATGCGGGAAGGAGCAGATCCTCCAGCCGCCTCTGGGGGCGCAGCTCCAGGAGCAGGCGAGAGGCACCGTTGAGGCTGACCGGGGTGATTGGGGCTGTGCTCTTGCTGTGTCCGTTGAGCTGGAGATGGGCGGCCAGCCGGTCAGCGAGCACGTGATGCTGCTTGGAGCGTTCCTCGGTGATCAGGGCTTCCAGCGCACGCCGAAAAAGCTCCTGGTTGCCCTCGGCTCCGGCGCGGACGATATCGATGAGCAGGTCAGCCCGGGCCATGGCGGGGACAAGGCAGGGGTGGCGGGAGCCTGCGGAAATGCGCCGAGGCAAGTGGATGCATCGTAAGGGGAGGGGCAACGGCCCTAGCCCCCAGAGGAGCCCTGGTGATTTGGCGGTGTCTTGGCGGCACAGATGAGGCAATGGCTGCCCTTCGCGTGGCCGCTGGCCGTGTTGGCGATGTTGCCGCTGTGGCGCGCGGTGGGCTGGTTGACGCCGTTGGGGCCGTTGTCGGAGCTCACGGCCTGGCTCAGCCGGCAATGGTTGGAACTCTGCGGCTTTTCCGCCAGCCAGCAGGGGCTGTTTCTCTATTTGTTCTCTACTCGCCGGGCGGTGGGGTGAAGGTGGCGGGCGCGGGCGGGCAGCTCCCATCCACCGCATCGCTGCAGACTGCTAGAGCCGCAGGCTGACTGACGGGGCGGTGGCGCCAAACCAGCAGCTATTGGTAGCCAAGGCCGGGGCCATCGGTTTGGAGACAGAGGCGCTGAGCAGGAGGGAGGCAGCCAGAAACTGGTCTGCCGGGGTCGGGCTTGGCTACAGGGCATACCTTGCATGGATTTCACAAGCGCTGCTTGGGCTGCCAGTGTTGGTTGCTGGGGGTCTCCTTTGAGGCTGCCGTTGACGCACACCAGCGCCAACCCCACCACGAACCATCAAAAAAAGCCCCGCCAAGGAAGCGGGGCTCGGGAGATACGAGAAATCAGAACGATCCAAGCAATGAAGCCATTGCAGACGCTGAAGGGTTCAACCTAAAGCGCTCATTGCCTCAGGCGACTTGCTGATCTTGATCCGCTTCCTGAGATTGCGGCTGAACCCGAAGGCGGCACCGACGCCGAGGAGAGGAAGAGGGCCAGGAGTTGGAACTACTGCACCTTTGCAGCTCCCAGGGCAACCAGCGTAATCCCCAGCTTTGAGGGATTCCATGGTTGTAGTAGAGGTGCTGTCATAAGGAACAGTGAATAGCTGGTATGGCTCTTCAAATGTAAATGCTGTTGAATAATCTCCTGGAGTAGCAAGATGTCCGATGTCAAAAGTAATGCCTCCAAAAGAGAAGTGATTGTCTAGGGCAACAGCCGGGAAGCTGGTAAATGCGGCTGGCATACCATAGTCAAATCCGGTTGGGTCAAACCCGAGGCCTAAGCCTCTGGGGTTGAACAATTGGTCGGGAAGGGAGTGGGGTATTGAGTCTGCATCCACAATTGGCCCCAGATTGCCATCAGTTGGATAGTTGAAGACGCCTGTTGTGGCCGCAATTCCTGAGCCCTTGACGTCAAAAGTCATTCCGTTCTCATGAGCGGTGCCTTTGACATTCTTGATTTTGTAACCCGTAAACTTATATTTTGGAGATTCAAGCTGTGATCCATTGACACCCGTTACACTGGGACAATCCCCGAGCCCAGCAGGTTGGCAAATTGGTGACATTGGGGGAATATACTTTGTCTGCGTTGTTGTTGTTAGAGTATCTTCGGTCTCGATGTTTAAATTGAAAGTTTCGCTCCATGATGGAATCAACACTTTTATGTAGAAAAATTTACTCGCAGCATTGGCTGCATTTCCGTAGCCAACGATACCTAGAAGACCGGCGGTGAGTAGAGCCTTAGAGAGCGTGCTAGCACGCCCCTTGTGGTTGTTGTTGTGCATGTTTGTGGTGGGTAAAGGCTGGCGAAATAAGGCAGATCTAGAGGAGCAAAACTTCCATTTGCAAGATCAAGAAGGGCTCCAGAAAAAACCTACTTCCCAACCAGAATACGATGCTTAGCCGTAGGGAAGTTGCGCCTTTTCGCAAGCATCAGGAAAACCTATGAGCAATGAATCATCAGCGCCCCCAAATGCCACAAGCTGCGTTATCCACGCTGCATCAACGGTGCGGTTCGCCGTGCGCTGCCGCGCTATGCAGTTGATTGTCCTCCGTGTTGTCCTAGCTCCTCCGACCCCCTTTATCACGATTCACTCACAACCAATCGATTCAGCACCTGCGTCGCTCCAGCCCCGATAGCGCCCCTTCCCACGCCCCCTCCAGCACCCGCCGCCGTGAATCCCGCCCGCCGACCCCCTTGAATGGGGCCGATTCGAGCATCCGGGCTTGCCTCCCGCCACCGGCCAGATCGTGCCCGCCGCGTCCCCACCGCTCCTGTCGCCAGCAGCCGCGTTGGGCCGGACGGCTCGCTTCCTAGTAGGCCTGCTGGCCCTCGCCTCCCTCACCAGCGCCTGCGCCCCGCCCCATACCGCCGGCACCTTGATCGTGGCCAGCAAGGCCCGCATCGATTCGCTCGATCCCGCCCAGGCCTCGCGCTCCGGCCAGATGCAGGTGCTCAGCGCCCTGGGGGATCCCCTCTATGCCGTCGCCGCCGATGGAGCAATCGAGCCCCGGCTGGCCAGCGGGCCGCCGGTGCTGAGTGCCGATGGGCTGCGGGCCCGCATCCCGTTGCGCCAGGGCGTGCAGTTCCACGACGGCACCCCCTTTGATGCCGCCGCCATGGTGTTCTCGCTGAATCGCTTCATGGCGATCGGCACCCTCGGCTACCAGTTCAGCGACCGCGTGCAGGCGGTGCGCGCCAGCGGCCCCTTTGAAATCGAACTGGAGCTCAAGGCCCCCTTCAGCCCCCTGCCCCGCCTGCTCTCGGCCATCTTCCTCACCCCCGTCTCCCCCACCGCCTACCGCAGCCACGCCGAGAAACCCCTCAACGACCGCTTCGTGGGCACCGGCCCCTACACCCTCAGCTTCTTCAACGGCCAGCAGCAGCGGCTCACCCCCTTCAAGGGCTACTGGGGAGCCCGCCCCGCCAACGGCGGCATCGACCTGGTGACCCTCAGCAACTCCACCGCCCTGCTGGGGGCCCT
>Ga0209299_1000624_pt1 | contig 20188 bp, 2 predicted proteins | sample S_140806_MF_Meta_FD_187326 | JGI IMG/M metagenome (GOLD analysis project Ga0209299, IMG submission 187326) | Freshwater microbial communities from Lake Simoncouche, Canada to study carbon cycling - S_140806_MF_MetaG (SPAdes) (version 2) | ecosystem: Environmental > Aquatic > Freshwater > Lake ...
GATTATAAGAAAAAATTAAAAAAATCTCCATATGAGTATACTGCTGAAGAATTAGCAAAAGCTAAAATTCAGTATATAAAAAATATGGATACATTAAATGTAGGTCACCGTGAGTTATATCAAGAAATACCAGATTACCGTGAAACTTTTAGTAAAAGAACTGGTACGGATATGAATGATTTATTTGATACATTATCTGATGCTTATTTACAAACGGTTAATGAAACAGGCCCTGAAGGTCTTAGAAGTTATGCCGGATATGTAAGAACTAAAGGTGGTAGATATTCTCTTGGTACAAATCAATTTACAGCTAAAGATGTTTATTTAAACAACCCGGGCTGGGGCGGATTTAATGATTTCCAACAAGGTATGGCTGATATCAATAGAATTAGATTTAATCAAAATTCAGATAAGTATGCAGTTACTTATGGAGGTGTAACTAAGACTGCTGCTACAGATAATCCTCTAGATGCTGCAGAAATGAAAGCTATGTTAAGAGAACTTCAAATGTCTGCTGGTAGTAAAAGTAAAACACGTTTTAAAATTGCAAGATCTAGTGTAGCTATGGAAGATCCAAATCTTAGAGCTTTAATTATTATTCCACCACAAGATGTATTGAAAAAATATATTAAAGATAAAGATGGTGCTGTTGACTGGAATAGAATTAAAAAAATTACATCCAATGGTATTAGTTTTATTGCTCCAAAAAGTGAATGGACAAATGATTTTGTATTAGAAAATGAACTTACTCCAACAGAAATGATTATTAATGCTTCAGGCCAAATGAAATATCAACATGGTAACGGAGCTGGTGGATTTACTATTGCTAAAGTAAAAAATGTTCCTGGTGTAGATTATTCTATTAGTTATACAGGTAAGATGATAAATGATGATGGTACAGTTTCAATTAAATCAGACTACTTACCTTTTCAAAAATCAGGAAATAAAATAGATGATAGTCAAGAATCAGTGTTTAATTTAATACAGGCTATTGATGAAGAAAATTTAGCAAAATTCAGACATTTTCAAGAGACAGGAAATCAGAAAGCAATTGATAATGTTCACAAATATTATAAGCAACCAGATTGGTCAGGCTTTAAATACTAATACTAATGGCAGAAGAAACTAATGTACCAGAGGAGGGTGTAAAAGATCTTACTCAGCAAAGTGAATTTATTGCTCCCGCAGAAATTGGAGCTAATTTGTATCGTCCAATTGTTGCACCAACATTTGATATTAGGTCACTTACTTCAAAAACTAATATTGAGAATCCTGCTTTAAGAATTAAAGATACTTCAACAGGTTCTGCTCCATATCATCCTAAGAAAGTTCAGACTACTGACTCACAAAAGTTTAATGGTCTTGATGCCCTCTTTGCAAAAACTAAAGCAGAGCTTTCAGGTAATGTAGATAAAAATGCATATAGTAAAATCTATGCATATGATTCTTCCCCTAAAGGAGCACACAAAGCTAGATATAAAGGTTACGGTCAAGAGACATATGATAGAATTGGATTCAGTCCAGAGATAGATAATGAGACTTGGTACAATGAAAATACTTCTCAGTATGATGACTGGAAGCGTATGGCAACTCAATCAGCATGGCCTATGTTAAAATTGGGTTTTATGAGTCCAATCAAATCATATGCTAAATTATTTGGTCAAGCAGACATTGGACAAGACTTAGCAGAAGCAAGAGATTATGAAGAATACAACGCAATTGGTTATTCTACTAAGGGTGGTATTGGCGGTTTTGCTATTAACCTACAAAACTCTGCTGCATATTCAGTGGGGATACTTACTGAAAGTGTTGTGGAAGGGGCTCTTATCGGTGCTGCTGTAGGTGCAGTAAGTGGTGAAGGTGTTGGTGCAGCGCCAGGTGCATTGATTGGTGGTGTAGTAGAAGGTTTTGAAACATTATTAAAATTACCAAGTACTCTAATAAATATGAGTAAGAATCTTGGTAAGATGACCATGAATCTTAATAAGCTTAAAAATATATCTGAAGTAAGAAATGTCTTTAATGGTGCTGCTAAATCAATGGGTAACTTTATAAACCCTATTAGTAATACTTCTGAAGCAGCAATGAAGTATGTTTTTAAAAATCCAGATGATCTTAGTAATCTTGCAAGATCTGCAAGAACTGTTGGAGCTATGTGGCATGATGTTAAAAACATGAATGCTGCCTTATCTGAAGGGAGACTTGAAGGTGGATTCTCAGAACAGAGAATCTATGATGATCTTTATAACAAGTACTATGATAAAAATGGAGAAGCACCAAGTGATCTTCTTCAAAAAGATATGCGTAAGCAAGCAAAAGTAGGTGGTTTCCAAAACACTTTTAAAAATACATTGCTTGTATATTATAGTAATAATCTTGCTTTCCCTTCAATTACAAAAGCAGGATTCATGAAAGGCCTTCCTAAATTTAGTAAGACCTTTGGTACAGTCGGACCTTTTCAATTAGTATATAATCCAGCTAAAAGAGCAGCTGGTGAAGCATTATACTCAGCTGAAAAGATCTCACTTAAAAATGCAGCAAAAGCATTTACTAAACCTGCTGCATATGGTAAAACAGCATTAAATTATTTTAAAGCTAATCTTGTAGAAGGTTTTCAAGAGACAGCACAAGATGTTTTATCAGATGCAACTGAAAACTATTATGTTAATAGTTTTAAAAACAAAGACCGTCAGAACTTTGAATATTCAATGGCTACATTTAATGCAGGCATGAAGAAACAAATAAGTGCTCAAGGTGCTGAAACATTTGCTTCAGGTTTTGCAATGGGTGCTATTCTTGGTATTCCAGGTAGTGTTAAGAATTTTATGAGTGTTGGATACAATAAGTATTTTAAACACCGTAATAACTATACTGAATATCTTGCAGAAAGACAAGAGGAAGTTGACTCAATTGTAAATACATTAAACACAATGGACAAAGGAGCTAAACACTTTTTTGATCCAAGACTTACAAACTATACTACACAAATGCTTGCGGGTAAAGTTGTAGATGACCCAGAAGGAGTATCAACCAAAGAGGCAAAAGATACAAGCTTTGCAGCATTTCAATCTGCTGTAAGAACTTCATTAAGATCAGGAACTTTTGATATGTTCATTGATAACTATGAAGGATATAAACAAGCTACTCCTCAAGAGTTAGAAGAGGCATGGAGATTAGAACCAGGACAAGGTGAGAAAGCACTAGCAAATATTGACAAAGCAGTTAGTAGTGCAAAAGTAATGGCATCAAGATGGCAGGAAGTAAAAAACAGAATGAAACATGTTGTTAATCCTGCAAACTTTCCAGAGAATACCCCTGAAAGAGAAATGGCTGAGGTTTACAATGAAGCTTACCTTACAGGCCTTGACAACTTAGTATTCATGGGAGGTGCCTTTGACAATAATAGTGAAAGGTTAGGTAAGATGTATAACAAGTTAGCATCTATTCCTGTAATTCAAAACTCAAGATTTTCTGATATTGCAACTATTACTGATCCAGCAAGATTAAATAAAGAGATTGCAATGCTCCGTACAGATGTTGACCTTGGTAAAAGTGCAACAACTCCAGAAGGAAAAGAACAATATCAAAAACAAAAAGATCTTCTTGAGAAATTAGAAAGCTATAAAAAAGAACAAACAGGTGTCACTGTAGATTTTTTTCAAAGAATTCAGAATGCTCAAAAAGAAATTGTAAAATCTGAAGGTATTTCTAATGATGAAGCACATGATAAAGCTGTTGAACAAGTTACAGCTGAATATGAAAAAGAAGGATTAAATCCTTTTGAAAATTATAAAACAAGTTTCAGAGATTTATTAGATAATCTTGCTGGAACAGAAGAAAATAAAGCAAACCTTGGTAGACAGTTAGATGATGCCGGTGGTTTTGAAAATATTTTTGAAATGTTAATGGATACACATGTTCTTAGAAATGAGAATATGAATCTTAACAAATACATTAATCTTTTAAGTAGCCCACAAGATTTCTATGAACATGTCAATAGAAACTTTGAGTGGATGAAGAAGTTGTATAAAAACAGACAAGACTACTATGATGAGTTAATTAATAACTCTATTACAGCTATTCAAAGAAATACACTTTTAGAAGAACTAGCTGAGAAAGGTATTTATGTTGACTTAGAAGAATTTGCTGATTGGTGTGAAGATAATTCTAAATTACCTACGTATCTTATTGATCAAGTAAATAATAGAATTATAAATAGAGATAGTTATCTCTATGACCAATATATTGAAATTTTTAATTTAGCAGAAAATGCTGAGACTACTAATCCTCCAAGACCAAAAAGTACTGAAGAGCAAAAACTTGATATAACAATTGAAAACTATAATGATCAAAGAGAGGGTGAATTAGAAACTGTTCAAAATGCATATGATGTTAATTTAAAAGATCTTGTAGGATATACACAAGATGAGATTGACAATATGCGTAATGAAGCAATGACTAATTCAGATATGACTCCTGATGATGCTGTTGAAGAAATTGCATTAGCACAAAAAGCTCTTATGCAATTAGAATCAGATAATCATCTTGAGATTCAAGCTGTATTTGATATGGCTGCAGAAAAAGAAATGTTTACTCCAAAAGAGTATAACATGGCTAAAGAAGATCTTTTCTCAAGTGAAACAGCAGCCGAAGAAGTAGCAAGCATTGCGCAGAAATTTACAGATGTAGAACAAGAAGAAGAAGCTATTGAAGCAGCATCTAATGTAGTAATACTTAGACCATTACTTGAAAGTAGAATTAAAGTACTTCAAGCACTTGCTGATGGGACCGGAATGGAAGGTATCCCAACTTATGAAGAAACTCTACCCTATGAGGATTACACAAAAGCAGTAGATGAGATTAATACAAAGTATGATGATCTTATAGATAAAGCTAGAACAGACTTTGAAGAGGCTGTTAAGGAGAGTGTTGAATCCAATAGGCCTGAAGAGATGAAACAATCTATCCGGGAGGTTCAAGAGTTATTTGCCGGGAAAGAAGATATTGTTCAGACTAAAAGAAACTACATTGTAGATGGTGAGCTCCATGAAAGAATGTCAAACAGAATCAAAACTGGTTATGACACTTATGGATACTCAGGTGAAGCTGATCTTATAGATCTTTATGATGAGACTATTGGTGCTGCATTAAAAGGTGAAAGATCTAAAACTACTAATACAAATGCTAAGGCAGCTATAGAAAAAAGAAGACAAGAAGAATTAAAAGAAAAAGCTCCATATGTTTTAACTAAAGACTATTTTGAAGGTGATAATAACACAATAGCTACATTAACTTTTAAAAGTAATATAGATAAGACATATGCTTATACTCAGGAACAAGTAAGTATATCTATAGGTGATTTGAGAGATGACTCTAGACTTTCAAAAATAACTGAAGAACAATATGATGCAGCTATAAAAGCACCTGAATTAGTAAAAGAAATCAATGCTAAATATGATGCAGAATTAGCTGCTTTAGATAATACTGAAGAAACAACAGAACCTAGAGAATTAGACCAAGATTTAATTAATGAATTCATAGAAGCTTTAGTAGCTGCTGATCTACCTGGTGTCAACACAAATAAATTCACTGTAGATATAGTAAGAGATGAATTAGAAACATTACTTAAAACTGATGGCACTAAGTCTAAAAAAATTCAGAAATATATCTCTAAGTTACAAAATCAGTTAAGTGATATCAACAGTAAGTTAGAATCAGTAAAAGATAAAAAGCGTCTTGCAAGCTTGCAAAAACAGAAAACTCAGTTAGAGCAAGCTATTAAAGATGAAGAGACAGGTAAGTATGATGAGCCATTTGAAATGAACTCAGTTAATCTTAAGTCTTTTATTCTAAACACAGTAAAAGAAAATGCATATGAAGAGTCTAGAGATGGGGGAAATATAATTGACCCTATGCTCAAAGACTATCTTGATACAGCAACTTCTGTAAAACCTAAGTGGGATAAGACTGAGATGAGCAAAGAAGCATATGATGCTTTATTTGATGATGAGACTGGTTATCTTACTAAGTTTAAAAGAATGGCTGACAATGGTGAGATTTATATATTCACCAAAGATCTTATTGTGCATGCTAATGATCTAGTAGATGCTGAAGGTAATAAACTTCCTAATGTTGCTGGTGAAATTGATATGATCATTGTTGACCGCCAAGGAAGAAAATTCATTGTGGATTTAAAAACTGGTAAGGTTAGAAAATGGTTTAACTATAAAACTGTTGGTACAGATTCATTTAAGAAACAATTAGAGAATACCTTACAACAAACCGGTTATGCAAATCTTGCAGAAGATATGTCTGGTCAACAATTTGGAATTAAAATCTTCCCAATTGAAATTGGTTTTGATTCAAGTGGTTATATAGTAACAGCAGGTGAGCCAACAAACCCATCATTATTTGTAGGAGAAGAAGTAATTGGAGATGAAGGAACAATGCCTTATACTATTTCATTAGATAAGGGTAATGTTATTCAAATTAAAAATGAAGAGACTGGTGCCTATGGAACTCAATCAATTGATGAGTTCATGCAAAATTTAATACCTGTTAGGGGAAGAAAAGCTGGTCAGCTTAAAACTCAACCTACTCAGAAAAATAATATCCCGGAAGAAGAAAGACCACTAGTTGATGAGTTCATGAGTAAGATGGCAGAAATTAGTGATACTAAAGAAGGAAATGATGCTTTAGATGGCTTAATGGAATTAGCTTTAGAGTTAGATGCAATGAAACCTAAATTAAGTAAAGAAGCATATAACAATATGAAATCTCAACTTGATGCAAGAATGTCATTAACTTTTGATGAAACAGGAGAAATAGTATTAAACATCGGAGAAATTTATATCTTTACGGAACCAGTAAAAGCACACAAAGTTACTGAAGGTTACAGAGTAAAAGTAGATACTTTTGATCCTGAAGCTGAAACAGTTACTTTGTCTAGAGTTGGTCCAGGTAGAAAGAAAACTTTTACCATGAGTATACAAGATTTTAATGCATATGCTATGAGTGAAGAATTAATAAACAACATGCCAAAAGAAGAAGAGCCTTATGTTCCTTCTGAAGAAGAGGTGGGTCACTTAACAGAAAGTATGGCTGTTACAGATGAACAGTTATCTGACTTTGAGCAACTTGCTAAATGGGAAGATGAAGCTTCAGCAGATACTATATCTCTTGACCAATTAAAAAATGATTTCTTTAATAATTTTAAATGCTAATTAGATGATCAGTTGTCCAATTACTCAACTACCACTTGAAAATTTTTACAAGTATGTATTCCGTGCTATCAAAGATAAGCTAGGGAATGATAAGACCTTTGATGTAAATGATTTCATGGAGAAGTTGTTTGAGGAATCAGTTAAAAATGGTGATCCTGAAACTGCAGCCAAATGGTTGCAAAGTACTCCGCGTGTTATAAATTTAATTATTACTAAATCATTCAGTGATAAAATTCCTTTAGTAAAAGGTTTAGATAGCATCTATGGATTAATGGCTGACTTCTCAAAAGCAAATGGTGAAGGATTTCAGAATGTACTTAAAAAATATTCAAAGCCTGTTGATGTAAAAAATGTTAAAGAAGCAGCAGCTCATCAGTTAACACTTGAATTTTCTGATGAAGAAGAGGAGGGTCCAGAAGATGAGAAAAAAGAAACAAATTCAAGAGTTGAAGCTAGACTTAAAACTCCTGTAGTTATGTCAGGTACTCTTCAATCTTTTATACCTGTAACACCAGATAAAAAATCTGATACTTATGTAGAAAGACTTGATAAACCCAGAGCTAGAATTCTTACTAATCTTGCAATTTTAGGTGATGCCTTAAGTATGCATGATACTTTTTCCGGAGACTTCACATATCAGGGAAAGAAAGTAAAAGTTAAAGCAACTAACATGTATGCTTTTTCTCAACAGAACTTTAATGATTTAGATCCTACAACCCAAAAAGAAATTAAGGATTCAAATTTCTTTACTACTACAGGAAGAAACCAATCAGGAGTTACTCAAGCAGATAAAAGAGTAATGCTTGTTATAACAGATCAGGCTGGAGAGAATCTTTATTTTGATCAGGAAGGAAACATTACTACAAAAGGTAATGGATCTCTAGTGTATCAATTCATGAGAGATGTTAGACAAACTGCAAAAGGTTATACAGTAACTGATATCTACGGAAAAGAAGAACAGTTGATGCCCATTGATGAATATGCTCAAATGACATATGACTCAGCAGTTGATGGAGACTTTGCTACATATCTTGAGAAAGTAAAAGATGATAGAGAAAAAGAATTAAAAAAATTATTTGAGATAAGAGAGAAGTCTTTAGGTAATGATATGATGTTGGACTTCTCAGGTATTAGTACCGGAGTTACTTCAGATCTCACGGCAACCAAGCTACCCCTATCAGACTTCCTAAAGATACCAGGAGCAACAAAGAAAAGTCTTAAGAATATCCGTACTCTAAAGAAAGCAGAAGGTAACTTTAAAAAAGGTAGAGCAGTAATCAATTTAAATGGTACAGACTTCCAAGTAAATAGATCTTCTATGCCAGACAGTGTAGCTGATCAAATTGCTGCAGTTATGTTTGATCCTACTATTCCTTTTGAAACTAAGAAAGATTTCTATTCTCAGTTCATTCCAGAAGATAGTGAGACAATGCTTGCATACACAATGCGTAAGCATGAGATCATTCCTGATATGGCAAAACAAACATTCAGGATTAAGCTATATGATACAGTTGGTGATAAGGAGGGATTTGTTACTGAACCTATTTTTGACTTTGTTATTTCTAAATCTTCACTAGATAAAGCTAGTAAGGAAAAATTAGAGGCTGGTATTAAAACTTTTAGTGATACTTTAAAGGAAGGTAGAGCAAATAATAAGGCTACTTACATGTCATACAAGTCTGACTTGTTGAATGATGAAGAATACTTAACCTATAATAGCAATACAAAACAAATTGAAGTTGCAAACTATATTGATTTCTTAACTACGCTTGATGGTTATGTTGATTTATTTGACGGTGATCCTGGTTTTTATAACAAACACTTGTTGTTTAATGAAGAGACTAAAGTGGATAAAGAAATTAAGAAAGCAAATACGGCAGCAACATTAACATTTGAAGAGGAGATTGAAGAAGCACGTAGGTATGCAGAAGAACAAAGAGCATTAGAGAATGCTAATAAATCTCCAATAGAAATTGAGGCACAAATTCTTGCTGACCGTGCTATTAATCCTGAGTATAGAGCTCAGTTAGCACTACAGGGCACAGAAGGTAAGTATGATAGTTTCTATTATGCTGCAAGTCTTATTGGAGCAATCAACAATAACCGTGATCAAAGATATACTAGAGAAACTGCTGAACAGTTAAGAGATGTGTTTGTTGGTGCAAACTATATAAGTGGCAAACAAATCAATACAATTAATGATACTATTGATAGAATCTTTCCTAAACCTAATGCAGATTTACAAAGAGATGTAGAGATAATTCAAAAGACTATTGAGCCTGAGATGCCAGATCCAACAACAGTAAATCCAATTGTTAAAAAAGGAAGCTTACGTTCTAGAGGGCCTAAGAATGATACTCTAAACCGTGCAGGATATATTGCTGATGAAATTGGTGAAGAAGATACAGCTAAAGTACTTGACTTTTGGGATAATACTAAACTTGGTAAAGAACTTCAAAAGCATATTGAATTACAACATGCTTATAATATCGCTAACTCAGATGTATTTGCAAGATTTGTAGTTACAGGAGCAACACTGAATAACCCAGATATTAAAGGTAAGATACAAATTAACAAAGGGATAGGTACACTAGTTGACATTTATCATGAAGCATTCCATGCATTTACACAATTATATTTAACCCGTGAAGAAAAGTATAATCTTTATGATGAGGTAATTAATTATAAAGATGCAAGTGGTAAACAACCCTATAAGTCTATGAACTATAAGGAAGTTGATGAACTACTTGCTGAAGACTTCAGAACTTACATGAAGAGCAATTACATTAAGAAAGGCTCTCCTGTAAGAAATAAATTATTTAGAAAAATCTTAAACTTCCTTAGAGCATTGTTTGGTAAAACAGCAATTAATCCTACTGAAGTTATCACAGATGTAATGAATGTTCCAGCTGTAAGAGAAATGTTTGAAAAATTAAACTACTCTTCTAACAAGAAATCATTACTAAGATCATATAAGGCCAACATGGATAATGTTGACTTTATGGTATTAAACCGTGGTATTAGTAAATTAAATAGACCAAGTGACAGTGCACTTAGTGATCAAGATTCAAGATTAGTATCTGACACAATGGATATGGTCATGTCTGATTTTGTTGATGATTGGTATAGAGAACGCTTAGAGGAAGCAGAAGAAACCGGTAACTATAATAGTTTAAAGTCTGGAACAATAGGTTTACTTATAGATCCTGAACACCGTGCATTTATGTATGAGGTGATCAAAGAAAGACTAGAAGATAAACTAAAAGAGTTCAAAGAACAATTACATTCTGAACCAGGTATAACTCCATTTAGTAAAATTGAAAAGCTTAAATCTGATGATGAAAATGAAAAAACAATTGAGTCAGAAGCAGTAGCTGTATTAAGATCTGCAAAAGGAGAAGACAAGTATGTATTCCTTAAGTCACAGATTGATGGCTTTGATAAGCTTGATGCCAACATGCGTAAAGGTACTAGAGTTAAAGGTGAGTCTTGGCATGGAATTAAAATAGTTGGTGATTTCTATTCACACAAGTCTATTAAGAATCAGAAAAAGCCGGTAGGGATAATTGTGGTTTCTAGTTTAGAGGATGCTCAGGTTCAGTTTAACAATTATGTTGCTGGAGGAGCTGAAGAATATACCAGCTTTGAACAAAAGGATGTTCCTGACTATATGTTATCTGCAGAACAAGAATTTACTTTAGACAATGTAAGAATTCTTCAAGCAGCAGTAGATAACTTTGGAGATCCACAATGGGACTTAAAGGGTATTGATCCAATAGGAACCATAGCATATCATTTAGAAAACTCAGACTTTGATTTATCAAAGAAAAAGTATGAGCTTGATATGGTTGAAATGGATGAAAATGGTGATGAGATTGATGAAGATGTAGAAAATCAAACTCATGATTCTGAAACATCTTATGGTAGTGAAGCCGCTAGTAAAAAGTCTTTACTGCAGTTAGCTGATAAAGAAGTTGTTTACATACTTAAAAGTTTACATAAAGTTGACCGTAATGGTGAAGTATCATACAATAGACTTGGTTTTAAAGAACGTGCTGACTTCAGAAAGGTTTGGAATATTGTAACTAAAGCAATTGGTGGTGTAAGAGATAGAGTTAAAGTATATGAAATATTACAAGCGGAAGCAAAAAACTTTCCTGAAATAGCTCAACTTATTGAAACTAAATTTCCTGACCCAAGATTGATTACTAATACATTTGAACAAGATGTGAGTACTTCATTCTGGCAAACTTTTGCAAAACCGTCAGTTAAGTTTTGGCAGTTTACAGTGTTTCCACAATATGAAGCAAGTATAAATTTCATTACAGGACAAGTAGAAGATGTTCTTTCTGGATTTGAAGCTGATGTAACTCAATCTTCTATTGAAGTTGATAGCACTATTAGAAAGTTTGAATCTTTATTTAAAGGTAGTATTGCTAATGATTATATAGAAAAGAATTCAGATAATCAATCTGTATTAAAACTTAATAATGTAATTACAGCATTTGAGAATAAGAAACATTCAGGCCAATTAGATCCCGCTAAAGCATATGAATTTGCTGCAGCATTAGGAATGAAGCTTGATAGTTTGCCTGTGATCAAAAAGAACATGCAAGAAAGAGCAGAGTATTTTGGATTGCCTTATATCTATGACATTGTAAAAGATTTTGCAGATATTCAAAAATCAGATAAGTCTACCCCGGAACAAATAGAGTACTTAAATAAATTTATTAGTAATCCAATTGCTACCCTAAGAGGTGAAATACCAAAAGGAATTTTAAAAAGCTTTAAAAGAGAAGTTGCAGAAAAGAACATACTTAAAAGAATTGCTGAATTGCAATCTCAATATGGATATGATTCTGCTAATCCTGGAATTTTATTGCCTGATGGTAACAGAGTATTTGAAAATGTAAATCATAGTCAAGTTACAGTTACTGTGGATGCAATAAACAATGTTGAAAATCTTAGTGACTTCTGGACTAACCCTGAATTAGGTTATATGTCTCATTTGAAACCAGGTAAATCATTCTTTACTTTAAGATCTAAAGTCTTAGGAGCAATGTTTGATACTGCACAAGGTACTTTTGATGCAAAAGGTAATAGATTCTTAGAGCTCATTCAAACTGCAGGAACACAAATTGCAGATGTTGAAGGAATAAATACATCTGACTTAGATAAATTAGGTAAGTTCTTCCAAGAATTCCACACTATGAGTTTAGGTGGAGTTGCAGAATTTATCCGCCATGCAGAAAAGAAATCTGCATTTGGTATTAAGATGGTTGGTGGTAAAATGAAAGTGGTTGTTAACGGCATTACAAATGGTGTTGACCAAAACTTATATATTGATATTAGTAAGTTTGTAGCTAAACCAGGTGAACAAATTAGTGATGGAGAAATAGTTGCCGTAGGTGGTTATTTCCTTGACTATATTGCTGCTGAGTTTGATAGAATCAGATACTTTAAACAAAATCCGCAAGATTTAATAAATATTATAGGTTATAATAGAGAGATTAAAGATGATGATGGTAAAGTAATAGGAAGAGCGGGAGAATTTTTCAGTGCTTTTGATAATATCTTAAGAGACAGTACAAAGAAAAAATTATATAAACTTGCATCTGACCCTTTAATAGACTTACCTACCCATATCAGGAATGACCAAGGGTTATACCTTGATGTACAAAAAGATATTTCTGACTACTTCCAAGAGAAGACTGAGTCAATGAATGATGAGTTCTTCAGTAAACTGCCATACATAGACAATAAAGTTTATGAGAAAGCAGGTATTGTAATGGATAAATCTGGTAAGTATGATGATGCACAAAAGGCAGTTCTTAAAGCTTACTTATTTAATGACTGGATTCACAAGTTTGAAATGTTTAACCTTTTCAACGGTGACTTATCTCAGTTCAATCATGACAAACAACAAGCAAGTAAACGTGCTCCTGGTTCTACATCAGATGGTGATGGATTTGTCAATGATAAATACATGCATGAATTTATAAACAAAGTTTTTAACAAAAATACTTATGCTAAGAAACTAGCAAAAGAACTTGATCTTGACTTAGATAAATTTGTCATGTCAGGTACATTAAATACCGGTGTCATTGCAGATGCAGAAAGAAAGTCAGTATATTTAGATAACATGTTAGGAGGATGGGAAGAAAAATACCGTGCTGCTTTAACTCCTTTATATAAAGATAAAACTGCATTAAAGAATGAAATAGATAGAAGACTTGCAAAAGATGCTAAGGCTTATAAGGAAATGAAGGAATCTGATGGTGCTGCATTTATGACTTTTGATGCTTACCGGACTCTTAGAAAAATGGGTAAGAGTTGGAGTATTCCACAAGAGGCCCTATATCAACAGATTGTTGAAGGAAAAGAAGTAGACCCTTTAAAAGTAAAAGAATTCTTTTCTATTTACAAACTTCATTACTATGGTTCTATTGCTAATGCTCCAATTGCTACAACAGGAATGCATAAGTTTGCCGTAGCTCCAATTATTCCTACCATTGCAGTAAAAGGTACTGAACTTTATAATCTACATGTAAAAATGTTGAATGAAAATCTTCAGTATGTAACATTTGGTTCAGGTTCTAAAGTAGCTGCACTTACAACTAATGGAGAATTTGATAATATTTTTGGTGATGAAACACAAAAAACAGTTTCTGCAGATGCGCCAATTAAAAAAAATGTAATTCATATAGAGTATCTTAAAGATGTAACTAAAGTTGCTACCAAGCTTAAAAAAGAAATCAGCTATCCTACTCAGAAACGTGTGTTATTGTTAGATGGTCTTTTCAATGTTGGAGAAATTATTAATGAAGCAAATGCTGATATAGCTAATGAATATAAAGCATCTGTTGAAGATTATACTGAAACTTTAGCTCTTGAGTTATTAAACAAGATTGGTTATGAGTATGATCCTGCAACAGAAAAGTATGTAGGAAAGTTAGATAAGTTTATTGAACTTATCAGAGATGAATTAGGAGCTAAAGAAGTTCCTGAACATTTAATTAAACTTCTTGATACTACACTAAGTGACCAGTTATCTATGGACTTTTCAATTCACCCAGAGGCTGATACACTTGAGAAGATTATTGTAAATAGAATTCAAAAAAGTGTTGTAAAACAGAAGACAAAGGGAGAAGCAATGGTTCAAGCGCCATCCACGTTCTATAACGGTGTGTGGGACAGTGCCTTCCAAAGAGATGAAGCTATTTTAAAAAATGATGAGTTAATTAGAAAATACCTTGGTTCTAACAATTTACCTTTTTATGATACATCATTTGATAAAGATGGTAATAGATTAGCTACTTCAGCAATGAAAGTTGCAATACCAATGAATGGTGACTTCTTACATATACTTAAGTTAAAACATCCTGATGGAGAGCTAATTGGAACTACTGACCGTTTGAATGATCTTATTAAAAATGATGCTTGGTTAGATGAGAATAGAGAGCTTGTTACTATTGTTGGGCCAAGAATCCCAACAGATGCTGCTAACTCTATGGAGTTTGCTGAAGTATGGCATTTCTTAGATGCATCTGCAGGTAACACAGTAATTGTACCAACAGAGATAGTTGCAAAAGCTGGATCTGACTTTGACGTTGATAAGATATTCTTTATGTTACCAAACATAACTTCTGATGGTACTTTAGTTAAAGCACCTGCAGAAAGTTTAGAAGAACTTACCAAGATGGTAAAAGAAGCTAATGGTATGAGTAAGAAAGAAAGAATAGAAAAAGGAATAAAAAATCCACAGGCTCTTATTGATCAGTATAAAAAAGCTGCACAAAACAAGTTAATCAAAAATACCCGGTCAATACTCTCCCTACCAGATAACTACGCAAGTTTAACTAAACCTAACAATACATATCTTGTAGAAGATGAAGTAGAGTTCTATGATAAAAACTCTTCAGGATACAACAATAAAAAGAATGCACACGGAGAAACAGTAAGAAAGAATGACGGTAAAGAAGTTATGAGTCCATCAAGAGCTTTGGATAATGACTATAATTTAAGTCAACATGAGGCTATGCTATCCGGTAACTTACCACTTGGTATTATGGCCAAGAAAAATAAAGTGCATGCATTATTCAAAAGTGTAGGAGCCCTGATGCCAGCATCATATAATGCAACTATATGGAATGATGAAACTAAAAAATATGATGAGATTCCTGCTAAATATGATGTAGTAATCCGTATGAAAACTAATAAAACTACTAATACAAAAGGTCAACAAGTTGTTTCTTTATCTAATGAAAACAATGTAGATGGTGAAAAGATTGGAGATATTTTTTCTCATGGTCTACAAGGTATTCTTGACCGTGCTAATAATCCTTTCCCTTTTAAATTACAAATTGTAAAAGAAGCCTTAAGTACAATTAACCATCTTATTGAAGCTGGTGTAAGTGTACCAGAAGTATTTGCTTTTATAAATAATCCATGGATTGTAGAATACATTAAGAAACAAATGTATTATGGAGGCTCTATGGCTAAACTACAAGATGAACCAGTTCTTAAACACCAGGTAAAATCTAAAGCTCTTAGGGAAACTATTAATGACATGATTGCTCAAGGGGGCACAGACATGGAGAAGACTGTCAAACAACTGGCTAGTTATGCAAATGACCGTAGAATGGGTGATATTGCAGACATGCTTAAGAAGGAAGATAAAAAGAAAGTATACCTCTTTACAATAAGAGATAAAGATGGTAAAGAAAGTATTGGTAGAGCAACTGGAAATACATTATTTCATAAAGCTTTTCAATTAGATCAAATTGTTGAATTAAAAGAGTTTAAAGAAAACACTGTATATGAAATGCAGAAAACTTTATTCAAAAGATCTTCAGGTATTGCAAATAATGATAACTTCTACTATGCTGCAGAAGCTGCATGGAGAAGAGCATTTGGTGGTCCGTTTGATACTAATAAAGATGAATTACAATCTTTAGTAAAAGAGGGGCTTAATCCTAGCATAAAAAACTTAGCCATCTTAATGCATATGATGCAGTTAGAAAAGCAATTTAAAGGAATGGATGAATTAGAAATGGCTTTCAGTCCAGACACTGGATTAATGGACACTACTTTACAGATTAGAAAAAGAGATAAAGCATTTAAAGTATTGGATGAAGAACAATCTAAGGTTGATTCTGATTTTTTAGAAAGATTAAGATATAAGTCTCTTCTTTCTTCATTCTACAAGAGCGGTATGATCATGGATCTTGTTGTTCCATTATTCCCATTAAGACTTAATGAATCTATCTTAGACTTTATTGAGAAAAAGATAGATCAGAATAGAGACATGATTGCTCAGAAATTTGGACCTGGTATAAAAGGTCAAGAAAGATTTATCAACAACTATAATAATGCTGTTGTAAATTACATCTTCCAAAATACTATGTCTAATTTCCCTGATGAGAATGGAAATCCAGTAATCCTACCAGAAACATTACATAAGTTAGCAGTTACAGAAGTAACTACAGGACAAGCAGTAACAGTTACTGATAAGGATATAAAAGTTAATTTAGAACAAGCTAAAAAAGATTTTAGTACTAAAATATTCTTAAGTTCTAACAATACTACAGAAGGTAACGTAGCTAAAAACTTGGATACATTTGATGCAACAGAAAATCCTTTTCCAACATTTGCAAGCTATCTTAAATTTGTAGTAGAGAAAGAATACTTGACTACTGTTTATACTAAAGAATCTTTAGCTAAAAACAAAGACTTCACTAAACTTTCTTTCCAAGCAGGTTCAGAAGATTTGGGTTATGATAAATACATTACTCAAAGAGCATTAATGAACAGCTTTAACCGTGCATTTATTATGGGTACTACTAAGTATTCATATACAGGAATGGTTATGGATATGATTAATGAGTTTGAGGATCAGAACATCAAAGATAACTTCCCAGTACTTGCTCAGTTAGCTCCAGCTAAATTTACAAAAGATGTAAATGTTTTAGAGTTAAATGATAAAGCTACAGCTAAGGGTACTATTGCAGATGACTACTACAAGAATCTTAAACAACTTGGTGATTTTACGGTAAGAAAAGTAATAAATACAGATAAGGAAGTTCAAAAAATGGATAACAAAAGAATTACTGATGTATTTAGTAACTTCTCTATGCTTATGTTCTACCAACATGGAACAGGTTATTCTAAATTAGGATTTGTAAGAGTATTAGATCCGGAAGCATTCACTCAAATTATGCAGAATGCAGCTAACTCTTTCTTAAACAATAATCTATCAGAAGAAACTTTTGAAAGAATCTATAACAGATTGAATACAAGATCTCAGTTTAAAGACTATACAGTTGATCCAGGTAATTTAAGTGGAGAAGAATCTGTAGACTCATACTTAGAGACATTCTCTGATGATGACTTTGCTGATATGGCTGACTTTTTAGGAGAAGCTCCTGCTAAAGATGAATCAGGTAAAGTACTTGAGGGAGACATCTTTACCCTATCAGGCATACCAGTAATTACAACTAATTTAGGTGGTGTCCATGGTGCAGGTCTAGCACAAGCAGCTAAAGCAAAAGGTCTTGTTACTCAAGGTGATGGTAACTTCAAAGCTACTGATACAGTAGTACAGTTACCAGTTAAACAAAAGTGGAGTGATTCAATGGCAATGAATAACAATATGGAATTGCTTAAACAAAGTCTTAGAAGTTTGATTAAAACTGCTAGGGACAATAAAGACAATACATATTTATTACCATTAGCTGGGTTAGGTCACGGTGAAGGTTCAATTGCGGATATTCTACCATTACTCATTAAAACTGTACAAGCTGAAGACAATATCAAACTTGTTTTACCTGCTGAGAATGTAAATCTTGGAAGACAAGGTACTGTAAGAAAAGATACTACTAGAGAGAATATGCCTCAGATAAAAGCTATGCTTGAAGAAGCTGGTCTTTTAGGTGATACTTCTGAAAATCAACCTACAGGTTTATCTCAATTTACAAATCACTCAGGTGGTGCATATGGTGGAGATACTTACTGGGATATGATAGGTAGAGAATTTGGTGTAACTAATCACAAGCATTATAGACATGCAGGTAATACATCTTTATCAGCACAGTTAAAAAAGGCTGGTGTTGAAGCAGAAGTTCTTACTGAAGAACAAATGGATACTGCAAGAACTGAAGTAGAAAAATTACTTGGAGAAAAATATCCTGATACTATACAAGGAAATTTACAAGTAAGAAATTATTATCAAGTAGCTAATGCAGATGCTGTATTTGCTATTGCTGAAATCACACAAGTAGTTGATAAAGATGCTCCTAAAAATACTACTGATATAACAAAATCAGTAAATTCTTATAAACATATTGTAAAAGGAGGAACAAATACAGCAGTACAACTGGGAATTAAATTAGGTAAACCTGTTTATGTATGGGATTTAGCTACACAATCTTGGTATAAATGGGATGGAAATAGATGGTTTGAAGAAACTGATACACCTACTCTTACTAAAAACTTTGCCGGTATAGGTTCAAGAGATATTGAATCTTATAATATACAAAAAGAAGGTAAATGGGTACCAAGAGAGCAATATAAAGGATCTGAAGTAGAAGCTGCAGCTAAACAAGCTATTAGAGATGTGTATGAGAAAACATTAAATCAAACTGCACAACCTGCAGCTCAGACTGAAGGTATTCCAAAAGGTCAAGAAGTTGTACCGGGTGTTTATGTTAATCAAGGAGCTTTGACTCAAGATGAACAAATGGAATTATTTGATTACATGAAACCATATCTTGAAGAGCAAGCTGCTAAAACACTTAAAGGATCACAAGCTAGCAAAATGATTGGTCTTGGTTTAAGATGGGATTATAAAAACAATAATGTAGGAAGAACTGCAGTCAATATTCCTGATGTAATTAATCCAGGTAATAAAACTAAGTATGGATACTATGATGTATCTATCAATGATCAACCACTTGGGCAGATTACACCAAGATTTAAAGAGCTTATGCAAAAAGCTACAGGAGTTGACATGACAAATTATGATGGAGCTATTATAAATCTTTATGAGAATGGTACTTTTATATCATCACATAATGATGTTGATGAAAGTAAGTCAGCTATTAAGTATCCTGTAATTGGAATCAATCTTGGTGGTAAAGGTAATTTTTCAATTGAAAGAATACCTGGAGCAGGTGAGTTAAGTTTAGAAGCTGGAACAGGTTATGTATTTGGAGTAGATGGTGTAAATAGAGAAGTATGGCATAGAACATTCCCTACTGCGCAAGATACATTCTTACCTGAACTTACTACTAGAATTGATGGTAAAACATATCCTGCTGGATCTTATAGGGTAACTATTACTATGAGAAGAGTGGAGCCACTTCTTCCGGGAATGCCTATTACACCTGCTATTAATGCTGAACAGTTACCAGTAGAAACAGTAGCTGCAGGCCCAACAGCTATGATATCTGAATTTTATAATGGTTTGACTGAAGAACAGAAAAAGAAATTAGGTAACTTAGAAGATTTAATTACGGAGTTTGAAAACATACCTTTTGAGTATTCAGAAGATGAATACATTGAGAGTTTAAAATGTAAGTTGTAATGAGTTGTATAAACAAAGCAGATAAAGCATATAAGTCTTTGCAGAATGTCTATGGTGACACTCTAGCAGAGGCTTTTGTACGCGGCTATCCTACAAATAAAGGACGGTCTGAAGACACAACTTTTGATATCCCTAGCAGGACAGAAGTTAAGGATTGGCTTACAGAGCAAAAGAAAAATATTCCTAAGTATCTTAAGAGAGCTATGGAGATTAATCCATACATGTCAGAGACAGCTATTAAAAGTATGCTTAAAGGTGTTATTAGTAAGTATGAAGATGCTTATTTTGTTACAACTGGTTGGTTATTTTCAGGAGCAACTGCAATGAATGCTGAAGTTTTGGAAACAATCTACAAGCCTAACATCCGTATAATGGAAGCTAT
>Ga0209299_1000626_pt1 | contig 20147 bp, 11 predicted proteins | sample S_140806_MF_Meta_FD_187326 | JGI IMG/M metagenome (GOLD analysis project Ga0209299, IMG submission 187326) | Freshwater microbial communities from Lake Simoncouche, Canada to study carbon cycling - S_140806_MF_MetaG (SPAdes) (version 2) | ecosystem: Environmental > Aquatic > Freshwater > Lake ...
TTTGCATCACAGGACAGGTTGCCTCCACTTTATTGGGGTCAGACGCATTTCAAGAAACAGATGTGATTAATTGTACCATGCCTGTTACTAAGTGGAATCATCAGATTACCCATGCATCAGAAATTCCTGGTGTCTTTGCCAAAGCCTTTTTTATTGCAAATTCGGGAAGGCCCGGCCCTGTCGTTATAGATATAACCAAAGATGCACAAAATGAATATTTCGATTTTGAATATACCCCTTGTACACAAATTAGGAGCTACCACCCACTTCCAAAAGTTAATTTAGAGGAAGTAGCTGCGGCTGCTAAAATGATTAATGAATCCAAAAAACCACTCATTTTAGCTGGTCATGGTATTCAAATAGCACATGCGCAAAATGAATTTAAAACCTTTGTTGAAAAATCTGGTATTCCTGTAGCATGCACGCTACATGGTTTGTCCTCTCTACCTGACGACCATCCACAGCATGTCGGCATGTTAGGAATGCATGGTAATTATGGGGCAAATATTAAACAAAATGAGTGTGACGTACTTATTGCCATTGGTATGCGATTTGATGATCGGGTAACTGGAAATCTCACCAAATATGCAAAGCAAGCAAAAGTCATCCATATCGAAATAGATCCATCGGAAATTAATAAAAATGTTAAAGCGACCATTCCCGTCCTTGGCGATGCCAAAATGGTATTGGAAGCATTATTACCATTGATTGAAGAAAAAAAATATGCAAGCTGGCTTCAGGAATTTGAAGAATGCAAAAAAATTGAGTGGGAAAAAGTAATCCAAAGAGATTTAACGCCCACTAAAGAAGGCAAAATGAGAATGGGGATGGTTGTTAAAGAAGTTTCAGACCAAACAAATGGACTTGCCATTGTAGCGACTGATGTTGGACAACATCAAATGGCTGCGGCTCGCTACTACACTTATAGGTCAACAAATCAATGGGTTTCTTCCGGAGGTGCAGGAACGATGGGATTTGGTCTCCCCGCTGCATTTGGTGCACAATATGCTCAACCTGATAAAACGGTTGTTGCATTTATTGGAGATGGTGGATTTCAAATGACTCTTCAGGAATTAGGCATGATTAATCAATGGAAAATGCCTGTGAAAATCGTTATTTTGGATAATAATTTCCTTGGAATGGTCCGACAGTGGCAGCAATTATTCTATGATAAACGTTATTCTTCCGTAGCTTTACAAAATCCAGACTTTTTGAAAATTGCCGAAGGCTTTGGTATTACAGGTAAAAAAATAGAAAAGGTCGAATCTCTAAAAGATGCTGTAAGTGAAATGTTAAATTATCCAGGGCCTTATTTACTTCATGTGGTGGTAGAAACAGAAGATAATGTTTTTCCAATGGTGCCTAGTGGAGCAGGAGTAGGTGAAATTGTTCTTGAACCAAATTTGAAAATGTAAAATGGAAAAAAAAGAATATACCCTATCGGTTTTTTCGGAAAATCAAACGGGAATGGTTTCCAGAGTTGTTTCCATTTTCACTCGGAGACATATAAATATTGAAAGTTTAAATACCTCAAAATCATCCCTTCCCGGTATTCATCGATTCACCATTGTCGTTTTCACCACGGAGGAGATGGTTAAAAAATTGGTTGCACAACTTGACAAACAGATAGATATCTTAAAGGCCTTCTATTATGAAAAACATGAAATAATCTATCAGGAAATAGCCCTATATAAAATACCATCTTCTATTTTCAATGAATCCCTGAAAGTAGAAAAATTTGTAAGAGAATATAATGTGCGTATTTTAGAAATAGATCCGGAATTTATTGTGTTTGAAAAGACAGGAACTGCTATTGAAACAGAAGCATTATTAGAAGAATTTAAAAAATATGGTATCTTTGAGTTTGTTCGATCAGGCAGAGTGGCTATAACAAGGCCTATGGAAAGTTTGAAGAATTACATGAAAAGAATGGAATTAAGCGATAAATTTTAATACACCTAAATAAACCCAGTTAAAATTCAAAACCCAAATCATTGAATTTTAACTAACCTGAAACGGATTTTTCCTACCTGTTAAATTTATTTTGACGGGTTTAATCTATTTACTAACCATTTTACTTATCAGAATGAAAATTACATTACTGAAATCAGTCGTTTTTTTGCTGGTTATTATGCTAAGCCATATAGGTTTAGCCGCACAAAACCGGCAATTAAAAGGAACCATTACCGATTCAGATGACAACAGTCCTATGATTGGAGTCACCGTATTGGTAATAGGAACAAGCATCGGGACAGTTACTGATTTAGACGGCACCTATAGTCTAGAGGTGGCAACTGGTCAAACCCTTCGATTTTCTTACACAGGCTATAAGCCAAAAGAAATCAAAATTAACAATGAGACCATTTTAGATGTCCAGCTAAATGCTGAAGCAACAGCTTTGGGTGAAATTGTTGTTACGGCTCTTGGAATAAAGGAAGAAAAAAAGAAACTTGCTTATTCCATTCAGGAAGTTAAGGGCGAGACCTTACAAAACACAGGAAGAGATAATTTTATCGTTTCCCTTCAAGGCAGAGTTGCCGGATTGAATATGACCCCTACCAGTGGTCAGGCGGGTTCTTCCGTTGCCGTTCAACTAAGAGGACCCAGTTCAATTGATGGCAATAATCAGCCACTCTTCGTAGTGGACGGTTTACCTATTGACAACCGTACTTTCAATCAAGGGGCCTTGGTTTCTGACCAACCCAACAGATCTAGTGATTATCAAAACAGAGCGGGTGACATCAATCCTGCAGATATTGAAACCATTACCATTTTAAAAGGTCCTGAGGCAGCGGCTTTATATGGTATTGATGCTTCATCTGGAGCGATTATTATTACCACTAAAAAAGGAAGTACAGGAAAAGGTAAAATCAGTTATGATAACCTATTTAGGAACGAGCATCTTTACAGATTTCCTCAATATAACAGCGATTATGCCAGAGGTTTTAACGGATCATCTGATCCAACAACTTCCTTTTACTTTGGACCTAAATTACCTGCTTCCACACCAAAATTTGACAATATTGATGCTTTTTTCAGAGATGGATTTACGCAAACGCATAATTTAGGATTTGAAGGCGGTACAACCGGATTAAGTTACCGTTTATCAACTGCTTATACAGATCAAAAGGGCGTAGTTCCTACCAATGACTTTAACAGAATATCTGTTAGATTAAGTACTACAGCAAAAATATCTGATAAATTAAGTACCAGCAGTTCCTTAAATTTTGTTAATTCAAATACAACAGCTCCTCAAAGAGGTGCAAACGGTTACCTGATCAGTTTACTATCCTGGCCATTTTATGATGATGCGAGCGTCTTTTTGAATCCTGATGGAACCAGAAGACAATTAATTCAAAATACAACTGAACAGGATAACCCATTATTTAATGTTTACGCTAACAAGAATCAAACCAGGAATAAAAGAACCATTGGAAATTTCAGTGTCTTATACGACCCCTACAAATGGTTAAATGTAACGGGAAGATTTGGTATTGATGCTTATTCAACGATTGGAAATACCTTGTTGCACCCTGAATCAATTTATGGTATTACAGGAAAAGGAGTGATTGAATCATATAATGAAAATTCATTATTAATGAATGGGAATATTCTTGCTACAGCAAAGAAGACCTTTGGTGATTTCAAAGCATCTCTAACTTTTGGTGGTTCTTTGGATGATAGAAATTATGAAGTGACCGCAGTAAGAGGTGAAAAAATGTACATACCAGATTACAACAGTATAAATAATACAGATCCTACGACGCAACGAAATAAATTGACCATAACCAGACAAAGATTACTAAGTTTGTTAGGAACCTTTGACTTAGGCTATAAGGATATCTTATTTTTCAATGTAAGAGGAAGAAATGACTGGTCCTCTACATTACCTGTTGCAAATCGTTCCTTCTTCTACCCATCTACTGGTTTAAGTTTTATATTTAGTGAATTACCATTTTTTAATAATTCAACTATTCTTAGTTATGGTAAATTAAGAGCGACCTTATCTCAAACAGGAAAAGATGCACCTCCTTATAAAATTTTACCTGCCCTTACTCCTCAAACAACCACTGGGGGAGGTTTTGCTTTCGGATTTTATGGCGGAAATCCAGATTTGAAGCCTGAGAGAACGCAGGGTTATGAATTTGGCGCGGAATTAAAGCTATTTAAAAATAGAATAGGTATTGATTTTGCTTACTTTAAAAACACCCGTTTTGATCAGATTGTATCACAGCGTTTAAGTTATGGAACAGGGTTTATTTTTGGACTTGTGAACGGTGGAACTTTCTCCAATCAAGGATTTGAAATACAACTCTCTCTTTCACCAATCAAGAAAAAGAATGTGCAGTGGGATGTATTATTGAATTTCACCACTTTCACTACCTCTGTAGAGAATCTACCTGCTGACCAGGCCGAATTTTATAACTCCGATACCTGGTTATATGGAAATGCAAGAGCCAGTGCCTTCGTTTCTGATCTCGCACGTTTTTACCCCGGTGTAAATTTAGATTATAATCAAAGAGGACTTGGAAGTGCTACTGCCATTGGAGGTTATAGTTATTTAAGAAATAAAAATGGGGAAATACTTATAAATCCGTCTAACGGCTTACCTGTTGTCAATACCAATTTCTTACCCATCGGAGATAGAAATCCTGATTTCACTATTGGATTAACAAATGAATTTAGGGTTGGCAATTTCAGCCTTTCCTTCTTATTGGATATTCGTAAAGGAGGAGATGTTTTCAATGGTACAGAACGCTTTTTATTCCAAAGAGGTCTAAGTACCAATTTACTGGACCGTTCACAACCTTATATTTTTAATGGAGTATTGCGAGATGGCAGAGAGAATACAGAAAACGCGACAAAAAACACCATTCAGGTAACTCCTTTAACTCGTAGTGATTTCTTTAGTGCTGCTCCGGAATCTGATTTTGTGGAAGAAGATATTAACTGGATTCGTTTAAGAGATTTATCCATTAATTATAATATTCCTCCTTCTGTTTTAAAGGGAACTAAATTATTCAAAAGTGCTAAAGTATTCCTAAGTGGTACTGACTTATGGTTACTTACTAATTATACAGGAGCTGATCCCAATGTAAATGGTAATTCTGCAACTACAAGAGGTGTAGGAGCTTTTGGGTTCGATTTTGGAACTATTTCTTTACCTAGAACTATTTCAGGTGGTATTCGAATAACGCTTTAAAAAATTAAAAAAATGAAAAGAATATTATATCCATTCGCTTTTTTACTCTTTTTAAGCAGTAGTTGCGAATCTTATTTTGATATTAATCAGGACCCTAGTAACCCACAAGTTGCGGAAGGTTTTGCTCTTCTTCCTCCAATTTTTTCTCAAATGGCAAGGGGAGATGCTTGGGATGCCCGTTATATTGGACAATATGTACAATATTGGGGTTGGGTTTCTTCAGGAAATGCATGGGATAGACATGGATTTGCTCCAGGTTCTGATGCATGTGGTGAAAAATGGCGTTCACATTACTGGTCTATTGGCACTAATATTGATTTAATTATCACCGATGGTGTAGCTAAAAACAAATGGGATTATGTGGGTGCAGCCAAAGCAATTCGCGCATGGAGTTGGCAATCTACTACAGATTTACATGGTGAAATGATTTTGAAACAGGCATGGGAGCCAAATAGGTATGTTTTTGATTATGATTCACAGCAAGATGTATATGCTGAAGTAGTCAGATTGAGCAATGAAGCTTTAGATGATTTAAATAAAACAGGATACTCTGCTTCTTTGTCAAGAGGCGATATTGTTTATAAAGGCGACGTAGGTAAATGGAAAAAATTTATTTATGCTAATCTAGCCAGAAATATCCTTCATTTATCAAATAAATCAGGATTTAGCCCAGACAAGGTGATAGAATATGTGGATAAATCATTTCAAAGCAATGCTGATAATTTCCTTGTTCCCCATGCAGGAACAAATTCTGGTGACGCCAATTTTTATGGTCCATTAAGAAATAATATGGGAAGTTTTGTTCAAGCATCTTACATCATTTCCTTACTTGATGGAACTACTTATGCAGGTGTAAAAGATCCTCGCCTCCCTATTATGTTTACAGCTAGTCCTGACAATGTATTCAGAGGGGTTGCTCCAGCATCAGGAGATCCAAATAATATTGCAGGTCGTACCAATAGAATTCCAAATTTATGGGGCGGTTTAGGCGTCATTCCCCCTACAGGAAGATGGATTTTTAATGATAATGCGCCACATGCTATCTTGATTTATCCGGAATTGCAATTTATAAAAGCTGAAGCTGCCTTTAAAAAAGGGGATAAAACATTGGCTTTCTCTGCTTTTAAAACGGGGGTAAGTGCCGCTTTAGATTTTGTTGGCGTAACTGCTGCAAATCGCGATGCTTATTTAGCCAGTGCAGCCATTCCTAAATCTGCTACCGATTTAACTTTAAGTGATATCATGCTTCAAAAATATATTGCTTTATATGGTCAAGGAGCGCTTGAAACCTGGGTAGATATGAGGAGGTATAACTATAGCAGTGATATTTACAAAGGAATTTCATTTCCTACCAGTTTATATCCTGACAATAGTGGAAAATTTGCACAAAGAGTTCGCCCAAGATATAATTCAGAATATGTCTGGAATTTAGCTACTTTAAGAACGCTGGGAGCCGATTTACCTGATTATCATACTAAACCACTTTGGTTTGTTCAACCTTAAAAATTAAAGTTATGAAATTAAAATATATATGGAATGCACTGTTATTTGTGGGTGTGTTTTCTATGGTATCTTGCGGTGAAGAATTCGACTTTCTCCGCAATGTAACGCCAGCTACCAATGGTGCGCGTGTTAAATTATTCCATGCTGCTCCCGACGTACCAGGTGTTGTTGCCTCCATCAATGATAAAATTATTTCTGGTGTCCTTACCACCGTTGGTGCACCTGGATTAGTTACCTATGGAAGTCTTTTCCCTATTATTGATTATGCAGTGATTCCTTCAGGAACTGCAAAACTTAAAGTTACTGTTCCAGCAGGGGCTACCACACCAGAGGTAAATTTGACTGCCGATTTAAATCTTGCGGATAATACTTATTATACAGTACATGCTTTGGGAATTGCTGGTAAATATGAATTTTTTGTTTCTCAGGATGATCTTTCTATTCCAGATCCAGAAAAAACCTATATCAGATTTATAAGTGCATTAACCGATAGCCCTGCCACAGGTATTGAATTTCTGGTTAATAATGTTGTTACAGCTGATTATGCTGGAAAAAGCACGGGCAAGGAAAATTTTCAGGCTTTTGAACAAACAGGATCAACTCGTTTTACCATCATCATCAGAGAAAAAGGCAAAACAGTAGCCCTAAGTACCTTAAGTAATTTGAACTTGGTTAGAGGCAAAAAATATACTATAATTGCAAGAGGTAGTAATGCTTCCTCTGTAGCTACTAATAAACCTGTTATAGGCTTAGTATCTAATAATTAATTCTTTAAAATGCGAAAGAGCCATTGGAAACAGTGGCTCTTTCACGTTTTATTAATGAATAATCCATTTATGTGTCTCTCTATTTAAATTATCATAACTTATTTCCCAGAAATAAATTCCGTTAGGAATATCTAAATCTGTTATGGACAACTTCTTATAAAAAGAATCCTTCTTCCACTCTCCCATTTTCTTACCAAGTATATCCCATAATATTATTTTCGCCTCTTCATTTTTTTGAAATATCATATTCACTGACATTTCACTAGATGGATTAGGAAAAATTTGGGTTAAAGGTTTGTCTAAATTTAAGTTATTTAAACCTGTTATTTTATCTATAACACACCCCTTTATACCCCAGTTTCCAATGGTTCCAACTTGATTTACCCCTTCAAATACAAGTTGCCATAATCCATTGATTAATTCCCCTTTTAATTCAGTGAGTTTATAAAAATCAGGAATAACTAAGGTATCCCCTATTAAACAAGGTCTAACAGTCGTATTATTTTTTGTGAATTTCAGGTATTGCCACTGAGAAGTTTTCAAACAATTGAAAGGAAAATCCAGTTGGATTTTTTTGCCAGCAGGTGATTTGACATATATTTTCACCTGCTCCCAGTTTGAGATATTTAAGCTGACCCAAAGCTCAGAAATATCCGTTAAAGTGCCTTTTTGTTCTAAGATTAAATTCGATTGCCTGAATGGAATTTGATTCAATCGAATGGAATCGATACTAATCCAGCCTTTGCAAATGGAATTTGCAACCGTAAATGAAAATACCTCAGAGTTTACTTTACCACAAAGGATATTAACATATTTTACTCTCCAAAAATATTGTTTTCCAGATTCAAATTTCAGGTTGGAGAAAGTAGCGTTTTCAGTGGTTACCATTGAATCCAAAAGAAAATCAAATGTAGCATGATCAGAAATTTCCACTTGATACCAATCTGCTTTAACATCCGATTTCCAAGAAAACAATGGATTTAATTCGAAAATTTCAGCTTTTTGAACAGGTGAAATATTTTCAATTTTTATTTCTTTTTTAGGATAGGCGACCCATTCAATGGGGAAATTAAACTCCTTATTAGATGATGTAATCTGTAAGGTAGTACCATAAACAGGTACAATAGGCCTATCAGGTAAACTGAAAGCACCCAAGCTTATATTTTCAGGTTCAAGAAGAACTTTATCATTCCAGGAAAATTTCCATCCCGGAATTTCTTTTAACTTAAGGGATAAGGGAAAGAAAGTCTTAGGTAAGGTTGATAGATCCCAATTAAAATTAATCTCATTCCCACAAGTGAATAGAGGCTTATTAAACATTGGATTCAAAAAAACTGCTTCTTTTTTTTGAAATTTTATTTTCCCTTGACTAATATTAAAAAAAAGTTTGTTAGCTCCTTTTACACCTATTTTATAGGTAGATGAAGGTAAATGGAGCGGCAAATAAACAGAAATTCGACCTAAATTAGGAATATTTCTTTGTAGATAAATTATAGAATCAGGGTTAAAAATATCTACCAAAAAAATATCTACTTTATCGGCAGCCACAGGAGGTAAAAAAGTATTTGCAGGATTCCATTCCACCAAAACAGGTAAATCACCTTCATTGGTTAAATCCTCTTTCGGCAAAATAACCGTAAGAGGCCCGGCATTTGAATTTACCCTCAAAGAAAAAGAGTGCCAATCTATCTTTAACGAATCTCTCCGGGTTAACCTAAGATTTATATTTCTGCCATAATCAGCAAGAATAACACCTGGTTCAAACGTTGATTTAACTAAAGAATCTAAGGCAGGAAAGTATCTTATTGCTTTGTTTTTAAGCGAAGTCATAGAAATATTTGGACTGCTTCCTTTTATATCATTTATAGGTAAAGCATTTCCTAAATCTATAGATTCCCAGGAAAACCATTCTCCAAAGTTATCCATGTTTGGATTTAAAAAAAAAGGCGTATTTCGTGGTAGATTAAAATCTATTAAATCCACCACACCCTTATGATTTCTTTTGAGAGGTAATTTTTCTCCGCAATTTTTATAATCCTTTGATATCAAAAGATTTCCAATTTCTTCTATGCTACCACTATGAAAATGAGGTAAAACATGAGAAGACAGGTTATCGGAAGCGCATAATCCAGGATATCCGAGTATACTAATACCTGAACCTGGCTCCCAAGCAGTTTTTGGATTTCGTTGATTATTACAAATTATGCTATTAAAAGTATGATTTCCACCTAACTGATGGGCTAATTCATGACTAAAATAATCAAATATAAAGGAAATACCCTCAGGAATCAGCGATGTAGAGACACCCATACCTTTTTCACCCTTTTGACAAATACTACCAACTTTTCCGATACTTACCGATTTCAAGCCACCCACTACGTGCCCAATATCATAATAATCATTTCCAATGAGCCGATCTAATAATTGCTGATTCTGAGAACTTTCGTTACCTTGGGTGAAAGGGTCTGCATTTGCATATTGAAAAATAAGGTCATCAGATTGATTTACTAAAGTGAACCTAATACCTAAATCTCGTTCAAAAACAGCATTAATTAAATTTACCATACCAACCAGAACAGAAAACACTTTTGGCATATTTCCCCCATGAAAATCTGAAAATTCACCAGTAGTAGAAAGAGCTAACCGATAAATTCTAAGACTATCATCAGGTAAAGAATAGCTGGATTTGGATAACTCTTTTTCTTTTGTTTTAGGATTGGTGAAACAATTTAATTCTTCGTTAAACTCATCCTGGATTTCCTTATCCCAAATACCCTCTTTATTTTTTAAAAATTTTGTAATTGAATCACCTTTAATCATATAAATTTCCCATTGACCATTAAAATTTTGAATCCTAAAATCAGTTTTAGAAAAAAAAATATTTCTGGCTTTATAGGCCTTAATCGTGGGAAATTTAGTTTGTAAATCAAATGGAAGAACCCCTGAATTTTCCAGTATTAAATGGGTTGAAACACCATTTGGCAAGGAAAAAAGAATAGAATCCTGAGCAAAAACAATATTTGTAGATAACTCCGAAAAGAAAATAAAAAGAATAAAATAATAAATATTCTTCATTTTAATATTTAGTGAATAACGCAAATATCATGACATTATGTATTTAAATATGGATGAATGTATATCTAATGTTTTAATAAGTTGAATTATAGGTTATTTTTGCGGGTCAAAAAAATTAAACCTATGGAATCATATAGCAAATTAATTGCATCTACTTTACAAATACCACTTCAAAGTGTAAAAAACACCCTTGAGTTACTTTCAGAAGGATCTACCATTCCATTTATTGCTCGATATCGAAAAGAATCTACAGGATCATTAGATGAGGTTGAAATTGCTGATATACAAAAAGAATGGAAAAGGCTGGAAGAACTTGATAAAAGAAAAGAAGCCATTTTAAAGTCCATAGACGAACAAGGTAAGCTCACTGATGATTTGAGAGCTAAAATTAACGCTACTTTACAATTAACAGATTTGGAAGATTTATATCTTCCATACAAAAGAAAGAAAAAAACGAAAGCGGGAGTAGCCAGAGAATATGGATTAGAACCATTGGCTCTATCCATTTATAGTCAAGAAAATGCCATAATTCCTGCCGACATAGCAAAGCAATTTATCAATGAACAAGTTGCAGATATCGAAGCAGCGTTGCAGGGCGCGAGAGATATTATAGCGGAAATGGTTAGTGAAGATATAAATTCGCGCAATTTAATGCGTAAAATATATACTGAAACAGCGGTAGTTCAAGCGAAGGTGGCCAAAGGTAAAGAAGAAGAAGGCATAAAGTATAAAGATTATTATGAATTTTCAGAGCCTTTGAGTAAATGCCCATCTCATCGGATTTTAGCCATTCGAAGAGCAGAGGAGGAAGGTATATTAAGAGTTATGATTGTTCCAACGGATGAAGAGATGGCCATTTTTGAGCTGGAAAAAGTTCATGTTAAGAAAAATAATGCATCAGCTAATGAAGTTAAAGTTGCATTAAAAGATAGTTATGAGCGATTATTAAGTCCATCCATTGAAACTGAATTCAGACAATTATCAAAAGAAAAGGCAGATTTAGCTGCTATTGATGTATTTTCTGATAACTTGAGACAACTTCTCTTATCAGCACCTTTAGGACAAAAAGTAGTCTTAGGAATAGATCCTGGATTTAGAACCGGCTGTAAAATTGTCGTTTTAAATGCCAGTGGCGAGCTTTTAGAAAATACCACTATCTATCCTCACCCGCCACAAAATGATACCTCGGGTGCAACAAAAACGATGGTTCACTTGATTCAAAAACATCATGTAGAAGCAATAGGTATAGGCAATGGCACTGCAGGACGAGAAAGTATGGATTTTTGTAGAACATTACCTCAACCCCACCCAATTTCCATATTTAGTGTCAATGAAGCGGGTGCATCCATTTATTCTGCTTCAGAAGCAGCGAGAGAAGAATTTCCAGAACAGGATTTAACGGTAAGAGGTGCCATTTCAATAGGGAGAAGGCTTATGGATCCATTAGCTGAATTAGTCAAAATAGATCCAAAATCCATTGGTGTAGGTCAATATCAGCATGATGTAAATCAACCAAAATTAAAGGAAAGCCTTGATACCGTGGTTGCCAGTTGTGTAAATAGTGTAGGGGTAAATCTTAATACAGCATCCAAACATTTACTTTCTTACATTTCAGGTTTAGGACCTGCCCTGGCGCAAAATATTGTTAAATACAGAACGGAAAACGGACCATTCAAAGCCAGGAAAGAACTTAAAAAGGTACCCAGGATGGGAGAAAAAGCGTTTGAACAATCTGCTGGATTTTTAAGAATACGAAACGGCGTACACCCCTTAGACAATACAGCAGTTCATCCTGAATCCTATTCAATTGTAGAAAAAATGGCTAAAGATCTTGGCTGTTCCATTGATGAACTGATCGCGCAATCAAATATTAGAAAGCAAATTAAGCTAAATCAATATGTTACAGAAAAGGTGGGGGTACCTACTTTAAATGATATTCTAAAGGAGTTAAATAAACCGGGATTAGATCCCAGAGGGGAAGCGAAAGCTTTTTCTTTTGCAGATGGCATTCATACTATTAATGATTTGAGAACAGATATGGTCTTACAAGGGATCGTTAATAATATCACTAATTTTGGTGCCTTCGTTGACATTGGCATTAAAGAAAGTGGTCTGGTTCATGTCAGTCAGATGGCCAATAGGTTCATAAAAAGTCCCTCGGAGGTAGTAAAACTAAATCAAGAGGTAACGGTAAGAATAGTAGAAATAGATTATGCCAGAAAAAGAGTTCAATTGAGTATGAAGGATGTGAATTAATCCTCATTAAAATAGGATTAAAATCTACCTTTTATTTTCTGCATACATAGATGAATGCGGGAGGTATATTAAGGGGAGTAAATTTACGTTCTACGGAAGAAAACCGTTTTTTAAGCAATTTAAAATCAATCAAAGAATATTGAAACTGGATGAATAATCCATTTGTTTTCAGGGAATCATAACATTGTTGGAGAATATCCATTTTGAGGATATCTGGAAAATTTGCCAGTGGTAAACTTGAGATGACTACATCAACCGATTCCTTTTTGACATAGGTTAATAAATTAAGCGCATCGCCATTTATAATTTCCACTTTCTCATTTTCAAGTAAAGAGAGTTCTTTAAGGAATTGGTCGTTTAATTCAAAGGCTAATAAACGGGTGTCATTTACTAAGGAATCTGCTAATGCTTTGGTAATACATCCCTGGCCAGCTCCAAGTTCAACAATTAAATTAACTTCATCAAAATGAATAGGCTGCACCATTTTTTTGATCAGTTCTGGGGAACTTCTTACAATGGAACCCGTGGAACGCCAATCCTTAATTGCTTCTTTAAAAAAAGAGAAATGTTTACTCATTTAAATAGGTCAATAGTTTTAAAGTCCACAAAAAAAGGGTGTGGGATACAAATATAGTATTCCACACCCGATATATGATCATAAGTTGAATTTATTATATAAACTCTGATTTATTATCTTTAATTACCAGCATATCTGATGAAGGCTTTTCAGCACCAAAAAGTCTATTTGTCCAGTTTCTTGCTTTTTCCATGAGGAAATAAACGACAGGAACCACTAACAAAGTCAACAACATAGAACTTGTTAAGCCTCCAATTAATGCCCAGGCCAAACCATTTTTCCATTCAGCACCGGCGCCCTTTGCCAAAGCAATAGGTAACATACCAAAAACCATGGCAACCGTGGTCATAATAATTGGACGCAATCTGAGAGATCCCGCTTCTAAAATAGATCTGATAGTTCTATTTCCTTCTTCCTTTCTTTGATTGGCAAAATCTACTAAGAGGATAGCATTTTTACCCACCAGACCAACTAACATTATGATACCGAGGATAGAAAATATATCCAAGGTACTCATTGAAAGAGCCAGTGCTAAAAAGGCACCAACCATTGCGACAGGAATGGAGAAAAGCACTACAAAGGGACTCACCCAAGAATTATAGAGGGCTACCATGATAAGGTAAACAAAAAGAATGGAAGCGCCAAAAGCTAAACCTAAACTTCCAAAACTTTCAGATTGAGCCTTCAAATCACCATCATAAGCAATAAATACACCTACTGGTGGTGGATTATCTCCAATTTTCTTTTGGATATCCACCCCTATATCTCCTGACTGACGACCTAAAACTTTTGAAGAAACGACTAAAGAAGGTATTCTATCCTTTCTTTCGAGTAGACTTGGTCCTGTTGAACTTGAAATATTTGCAAATTGAGAAAGTTTAATTTGTTCACCTCTTGGATTTACAAAAAGCAAATTCTTAACATCCTCTTCATTGTTCCTGTCAAAAGCATCAAAACGGATATTGATATCATATTCTGAATTACCATCTCTAAATTTGGTATCCGTATTACCTGCAAATGCCGTCTGCATTGTTGCACCTACAATTTGCAAATTCAAGCCTAACTCGGCCATTTTAAGTCTATCAACCTCAATTTTTATTTCAGGATTACCCTCTTTATAACTCATATCGGCTTCCATAGCTCCCGGAGTATTTCTCACCCAATCGAGAACTTTATCACCATAATCCTTTACTTTTTTCAAATCGGCACCACTGACAATAACCTGAATTGGAGACTGATCAGCGCCACCAAAGAAGGAAACCTGACTTGAATTGACTTTAACGCCCACCAGCTGTTTTTCCAACTCCATCTTTATATTTCTGGCAAAAAAGTCTGTAGATTCATTTCTTTGAGTAGCTGGAATTATTTTCACCTGAATTTCAGCAAGATTTGAAAGCGTTGAACTACCTATAAAATCAGAACTTCTTCCAACCGTTGTAAAAATATTTATTATTTCCTTTTTGGTTACTAAATATTTTTCAGCATTTAAAGCTACTTGATTCGTCTGTTCTAATGTAGCTTCTTTAGGAAGTTCAAGTTTGATGATAAACTCTCCCCTGTCACTATTAGAGATAAATGCGGTTCCAATGAAACCACCTGTAATTAATTGAAAGGAAGAAAGGAAGATAATAGTGGTTAATCCTAAAACTGCCCACCATTTTCTAATAGCCCATTTTAATAATTTTACATAGGCAGCCGTCAGGCTTGTAATTGCATTTTCAAAAGCAATTAAAATAAAGCCACCAATTGTTTTTTTATTAAAATGTTCCAATCGGGAAAATCTTGATGCCAGCATGGGGGTCAAGGTAAAGGAAACCAACAAAGAAACAAGGGTTGAGATTACTACAACCAAAGCGAATTGTTTCATTATATTTCCGATAATGCCCCCTGTAAGTGCAATTGGAAAAAACACTACCACATCCACCAGGGTAATAGCCAAAGCTGTGAAGCCAATTTCATTTCTTCCATCAAAAGCAGCTTGCCTCCTATTTTTCCCCATTTCAAGGTGCCTGAATATATTTTCAAGTACTACGATAGAGTCATCAACCAGAATGCCTATAACTAAGGACATTGCAAGAAGAGTCATCAAATTGAAAGTAAAATTAAAGGCATACATGAAAATAAGGGTCGTTATCAACGAGGCTGGAATTGCCACCATAACGATGAGTGCGTTTCTAAAACTATGCAAGAAAAGCAACATAATTACTGCAACTAAAATTACCGCAAGACCTATATCATCAATGACGGCATCAACAGCTTCAATGGTAAAATCGGAAGAATTATTAGCGATACCAAAAGTGAGTTCGTCTGCTACATATAATTCTTCGAGTTCTTCTAATTCCTTAATAACACCTTCACTTACAGCTACTGCATTGGCATCAGATTGTTTTTGAATAAGAAAAGCCAAACCCGAAACACCATTCAAGCGACTTAAATCCGTAGGTTCTTTGGTAGCATCTTCAATTTCAGCCACTTCGTCGAGCCGGATTGGACTATTTGTCAATGGATTATTAGAAACAATAATACCTTTTAACTGAGTCAAAGCATCTAATTTTCCAGCTAATCGGATGGTAATCTGTTCATCCTGGCTTTTAATTTTTCCAGTTGGAAAATCAAGGTTTGCCGATTGAATGGCTTGCTGAACCTGAAGAATACTTAATTTTCGCTGTTCAAGTTCTTGTCTGTTGACATTTATTCTAATTTCTCTTTCTTGTCCACCTACAATAGTAACTTTGGCAACACCTTCTATACTGCTTAAAAGTGGAATAACTCTATTGTTCGCTAAGTCAAACATAGCCCCGGCATCCAGTTTACTTTTTGCTCCAATATTCATTATTGGAAACTCATCAGTAGAAAACTTTCCAAGGACGGGTACCTTTGAATCTTTAGGGAAAGTAGGTTGAATTTCATTTAATTTACGCTGTGCTTCCTGTAAGCTCTCTGAAATATTTGCATCTTGAGCTAACTGAATTATGACCGAAGAGATATTTTCTCTGGAGGTAGAACGAATACTACTTACCCCTGCTAAGCCAGAAAGGGCATCTTCAATTTTTTTTGTGACACTCTGTTCCACTTCCATGGGGCCAGCGCCTGGATAAACCGTAGTGGCGGTTAGAATTGGAGCTTCAAACTTTGGAATAAGTTCATAGCTCAATTGGGTATAACTAAAAAGGCCTAAGACGGTAAGTACCACAAAGAGTACAATAATCAGGGAGGGCCTTTTAATAGCAATTTCAGTTAATGACATGAATTTTCTTTTGGATGATTAAATTGAAATTCCTTATTTGTTTTTAACATTTACGGGAGCACCGTCCACCAGATTTATCTGCCCTGTGAGTACAATTTCATCTGATTTAGATAAACCTCCTAAAATTGCAACAAGGTTTCCAGAGGGATTACCAACCTGAATAGGTCTTAAAATTGCTTTTCCATCCTCAATGACGTAAACAGATGCATTTCTGGAACTTCCAACCAGACAGCTTCTTGGAATGGTTAAAACTTCAGTTGTTGCAATATTACTAAAAGAAACCTGTCCTGTCATGCCAGGTCTTAATCTACCCGGATTCATAACTAAAAGTTCAACTAAATATCTTCTGGAAGGATCGGCTTTCACATCAATTAAAGAAATAACCCCTTTAATTTTCAGATTTGGCATGGCATCAGCCGCAATATCGGCTGAAAAACCTTCTTTTATTAAAGCTAATTGCTCTGCCGTCAAATAGGTTTGAAAATATAATTTATTGGTTTGTACAATATCCCCAAGTTTCATAGGAGGGGTAATGAATGAACCTTTTTCAACCATTTTATTTGAAATAGTACCAGATAAAGGCGCTTTTACTTTAGTAAAAGTCAGTTGCTTTTCCAAAGTAACTTGCTGAAATTTTAAATTTTCTTGTGCATTTAAGGCATCATCCAACTGTTGCTGAGAAATTCCACCAACGGGTAATAAATTTGCCAAACGTTGCACATCTTTCTTTGCCTTATCTATATTAAATTTCACCTGAGCAAGTTGGTTGAGCAGTAAATCAGCATCGATGGAAACCAAGGTACTCCCTTCCTGAACTTGTTTACCATTTTCAAAATTAACCTGGGTAACTCTACCAGCGGCTTCTGAAACAATAGCTACTTCCTTAAAGGCTCTGAAAGAACCGTTTACATCAAAATCCTTTTTCATTTCAGCCAGCTGAGGGAAAGTAGAAGAAACCATTACCGTGGTATTTCTAACCTGAGCTTTAGCTGCAGAGCTTTCAATCTTCTTTTTATTTTCTGTTAATTTCCATCCTATTAAAGCAAAAATTCCTGCAGAAATAAGTAGGGTGATCAGAATTCTAAGTCCTTTTTTCATGTTTTTATAAAATATTTGGGTGAATTATTGTAAAAATTTCATCAATTGCCCATTGGCATGAAGTAAATCAAGTTCAGCCATTCTAACTTGAAACAAGGCAGAAAGGATATTATTTTTGGCTTCTCTTAAAGAAATTTCTGCATTCAATGTTTCCGTAAGTGGAGCTAATCCTTGTTGATATCTTTGCTGACTTTGAGCATATATTTCTTCGGCAAGGCTTCTCGCTTTTTTTAGCGGCTGCAAGTTATTTAAATTTAGTTCCAGTGATTTTTTTGCATTTTCAAATTGAGCCTCATACAAGGAAAGCAATTGTTTTTTATCTTCTTCTCCCTTTTTCAAATCAATTTGAACAGACTCTACCTGTGTTTTTCTCAAGCCACCATCGTAAATTGGAACTCTAAGCCTTAACCCAACCGAACTAAAACTTGCCCAAGAATTGGCACTTAAAAAATCACCGAAATTTTTTGGCTGTGCCTGAGCTGCCAGATTAGCAAATAAATTGGCAGTAGGCCAGTAACTTGCTTTATATCTGTTTAAATTAATTTTATTAAGCACTTGATTTTGCTCGATAAGGGTAAATCCTATTCTGTTGTTATAATTTGGTTGTAGGGCAACTAATTCTGGTAAATTATAACTTGATTCATTCAAAGTATCAGTTAATATAATATCAGTAACCAATGGCATCTGTAAAGAGAGCTTGAACAGATTAATTTGTTGCTGAATTTGAATTTCCAGATTGTTTAGTTGATTTTCTAAATTTAATGCGGCTAAACCTAACTGATCAGCCTCCATTTTTCTTCCTAATCCATTAGCTACCTGAGCATTAGTCAATTTTAATAATTCCTTAATCTTATAAAGATTAGCTTCAATATTTGCCTTTTGGGATTTTACCGCCTGAACAGCATAATAACCTTTAGCTACCTGTAAGATTAGCTCTTCTTTGGTTGCTTCAGCTCTCGATCTGTAGAGTTCTGTTGCCTTTTTAGCTGCATTTAATCCCACTCTAAATTCAGGACTAAATACCAACTGTGTTACCTCCACGGAAGCATTAGTTCCCCAGTGCGTACCAATGGTTACTGGCCTAATATCCTCTGGTTTACCGTTGAGAAAATCTGGAAAAAAAATAACTTGGAGTAATGGATTATAAACGAATTGTGCATTACCATTAATCTGCGGAAAACCAGTGGAGAGTAATTGATCAACGCTTATTAAACCCCTTGCTTCATCCAGTTTACCCTGTATGACTTTACTATTATTATCAACAGCATATTGCATGGCAGATTTCAAATTAAGTGCAATTTGTGCCCTCACTTGAAAGGTTGGAAAGAGTAGCAAAAGGGCTAACCCTGGTAAAATTGAACGTGATTTTAGAAAAAACATCATTTTATTCATCGTATTATTTGTTGGTAGATATTAAGTGAATTTGGGATTATTCATAGTCATAAGCTTTTTCAATCGCTCCAAACCTAGTTCTGTGCAAATACTCCGGAGGAATAACTCATCTCTAAGCGTAATAGCTTCAATGAGTTCAAGGCTTTCCGGTTCAAAAATTCTCGGGCGCAGCATACCCTCCGCTTGCAAAAGAAAAAGCTTTGCCACTTTTGAAGCATTTATTTCAGGTCTGTAAAATCCTTGTTCAATACCCGCATTAAAATTTGAAGTCATCATATTATACTGCCACTCAAAATCGTGGTTTACAAATTTTTTCCAAATCTCCGGATGATTTTTTTGTAAATCAAAAATGACAAAAGGGGATACTTCCTTTAAAGATTCAAGGGCCCTTTTGGATAAGCTATAAAAGGCATCGACAGGATCGGTGGCTTTTTGTCTGATCTGTTGCACTTTATTTGCTTCTTTTTCCATGTATCCAAAAATACAGGCTTCCACTAAAGCATCTTTCGTTTGGAAAAATTGATACAAAGTCTTTTTGCTTATGCCCATTTCTTTGCATAAATCATCCATGGTGACATTTCTGAAGCCATATTTTAGGAAGAATGCTTCTGCCTGAACTAAAATATTTTCTTTGGTAATATTCATATATAAATAAACGCAGGAAACTCAAATGGTTCAATTAGTTTCCATGTTTTTTAAATTTATTTTTAAATAATTATTTAGCTTTGCGTTACTAAAAAAGATTTATGAAGTTATTGCAAGATAAAGTAGCCTTAATTACAGGCGGTTCAAGAGGAATTGGTGCTGCCTTAGTAGCCAGATTTGTGGAACATGGCGCACATGTGGCATTTACTTATAGGTCAAGTGCCAGCGAGGCAGAAAAAGTAATAGCTGAAAATGCAACTTCGGGCGTAACCATTAAAGCCTATCAATCGGATGCCTCAAATTTCCAAGCGGCCGAAGCCCTTGTTAATCAGGTTTTAGAAGATTTTGGCAAATTAGATATATTGATTAACAATGCGGGTATTA
>Ga0209299_1000635_pt1 | contig 20008 bp, 17 predicted proteins | sample S_140806_MF_Meta_FD_187326 | JGI IMG/M metagenome (GOLD analysis project Ga0209299, IMG submission 187326) | Freshwater microbial communities from Lake Simoncouche, Canada to study carbon cycling - S_140806_MF_MetaG (SPAdes) (version 2) | ecosystem: Environmental > Aquatic > Freshwater > Lake ...
AACTATGGGTTCAGCTATCACTGTGACGGTTGGTGCTGGTGGTACAGGGTCGGCAAGTTACGGCGTACAAGCAAACCCCGGTTCAGATTCAACCATTGTAGGCGGCACAACTATTACTGCAACAGGCGGGGGTGGTGGCGGTACAGGTGGCGGTTCAGGTAGCGGTCAATTAAATGGCGGGAATGGTGGTTCTGGGGGCGGTGCAAATTACAACTACAGTGCTGGAACAGGAACTGCGGGTCAAGGCAATAATGGCGGCTTGGGAACAACTGCCGCAAATTATGGATGTGGAGGCGGCGGGGGCGCTGGCTCAGTAGGGGTTGTTGGCACAGCTACTGGCGGTGGTGCTGGTGGCACAGGAATAGTATCTTCAATTACAGGTTCACAAATTCAATATGCAGGTGGTGGTGGTGGTGGCGCTGGCGCAGTTCCATCAAGTAATGGGTTGGGTGCTGGTGGCGGTGGTAATGGCGGTTTATCAGTAGGAAGTGGAACAGGCACTTCTGGGCTTAATAATACTGGTGGTGGTGGTGGCGGTTCTACTTACATACAAGCCCCAATAGTCCTTTCTGCATCTGGCGGTTCTGGCATAGTCATCCTCCGCTACCCATCTTACTTAGCCCCTGCTACATCAACAACAGGCTCACCAGAAATGTACGTTGCAGGCGCGTGGCGCGTGTACAAGTTTGTTGCCTCTGGCACTATTACATTCTGAGGTTTTATGGCAAACGGTTTATTTAATCTTAAGCAAGTCATGCAAGCTGTTCAGCAAGGTGGCTGGCCTGCTCAGAAAACTCCCGCAGTTGAATACTTAGTTGTTGCTGGTGGTGGTGGCGGCGGATATTACGCTGGTGCTGGTGGCGGTGCTGGTGGTTTGTTAACGGGTATTGATCCTGTTCCAAACGGACAGACTCTGTTAGTTACTGTTGGTGCTGGTGGCTTAAGTCGAGGTAGTGGCGGTAGCCCCGGCGCGGCAACTAGTAATGTAGGAGCAAATGGTAGCAATTCTGTATTTGGTTCTATAACTGCCATAGGTGGTGGAGGTGGCGGCGGCGGGTCTGGAGGAGGCGCAAGTGGTGGCTCTGGTGGCGGCGGTTCTAATTACAACAACAATACAGGTCAACTTGGAGGTCAAGCAGTTTCTGGTCAAGGTACCGCTGGCGGAAGCTGTACTGGAACAGGTCAATCTTGTGGAGGTGGTGGCGCAGGGACGTCTGGCTTACTCGGTGGTATTAGTAAAGCCGCACCGGGCGGGGCAGGTGTTGCCTCTGCCATTTCAGGAACTGTAACTACCTACGCTGGAGGTGGTGCTGGTTACGATCAGGGCGTTGGAGGCGTTGGTGGTGGCGGTGCTTATAATGTTAGTGGAACAGCTAACACAGGCGGCGGTGCGGGTGGGGATGGATCAACCGCAGGAGGCTCAGGTATTGTCATTATTCGCCATCCAATTGCATACGCTGATGCAACTTCATACTCACCTGCCACTAAAACAACAGCAAACGGGTACACAATTTATACCTTCCTTTCTTCTGGTTCAATCACCTTCTAAGGAACAGACATGAGTAATAGATTAGGTGGTTTTATTGCAGGGCAGAACATCAGTGCCTCTATTGGCACGTTCACGGCTGTAACTTCACCGACCTTTACCTTTGGCTCTACGCAAGGGACTCCTGCTGTGGGTCAGGCTGTGCAGTTAACAACTACTGGTACTCTGCCAACTGGCTTGTCTACGAACACAACGTACTACGTCATTAGCACAAGCACAAACACTTGCCAATTCTCCACAACGCTTGGCGGTTCTGCTGTCACGTTTACAAACAGTTCAGGCTCTGGCACTCACACTGCTGTAACCCAACGCGCATTCAATCCTTATGCTGGCGCTCCTGATACTGTTGAGTATTTGGTTGTTGCTGGCGGTGGTGGAGGCGGCGGTTCTGCAACAAATAGCAATGGTAGTAGCGGGGCAGGTGCTGGCGGGTTACTGACAGCCGCAGGATTTTCTGTTGCCTCTGGTTCTGCATTAACTATTACTATTGGGGCTGGAGGGCCAGCAGGTCTTAATGGTACAAATGGAAATGATTCTGTCTTTAGTTCAATCACTGCTACGGGCGGTGGAGCAGGGGCCTATTCAAACAACACCAATGGTTTTTCTGGCGGGTCTGGAGGCGGCGGTGGTGGCACGGGCGTTGGAGGCGCAGGGACTTCTGGGCAGGGTTTTGCAGGCGGCGTAGGCAATGCCACGGGTAATAATGGAGGTGCAGGTGGTGGTGGGGGCGCTGGATCAGTAGGAGTTAATGGCGCGGCAACCGTAGGTGGCGGTGGCGGTGCTGGGCTTTGCTCAACTATTACTGGACAGCGTGTGTTTTATGCTGGCGGTGGGGGCGGCGGAGCTTACGCCGCAAGTGGAGTTGCGGGTCTTGGTTCAGCAGGTGGCGGCAGTGCAGTAAATTCTGGACGGGGACAAGCTGGCACTGCCAATACTGGCGGAGGCGGAGGCGGCGGTTGGTCAATGGGAGGAGATGGTTACAACGGCGGTGCTGGCGGTTCAGGTATCGTTATTGTTCGTTACCCACAAATCAATTCTGCGCCAGCTTTGGTAACAGGTTCCCCCCAAGTAAGTTATTCTGACGGCTATCAGATTTACACATTCACATCTTCAGGTTCAATCATTTTCTAATGAACACTAAGACCTGTACCAAATGCCAAACTGAGAAATCAGTGGACTTGTTCTACAAGGACAGGGATAGGTATGCGTCTTCGTGTAAACAGTGCCAATTAACGCAAAGAAAACAGTATTACATTGACAACAAAGCGACTGTCAAAGTGAAACGGGCGGCTTACCAAAAAGCACATCAGGCGGAACAGTACGAACACTTAAAGAAGTGGCGTAAGAATAACCCTGAGAAAGTCCGTGAAGCTGGTAGACGGCAGTATTCTAAAAACATTGAGCATCATTTGGCTGTCAAAAAAGCATGGCGTTTAGCAAACCCAGAGGCGATCAAAGCAATACTAGAAAAGCATCGGCTTAATCATTTGCCCAAGATGGCAGAGAAGTCGCACAAACGCAGGGCAAAGTTGCGTGGCAATGGCATCTTTCAGGTAACTGAAAAAGAATTGATCCGTTTGTACGCATCACCATGCGCTCACTGCGGCACTATGGAGAATGTAACAATTGACCATATCATTCCTGTTGCTCGTGGTGGTAGACACAGCATCGGAAATCTGCAACCATTATGTTTATTTTGCAACTCCAGTAAAAACGCCAAAACAATGGCGGAATGGAAATATTCTTTAATCACCGAAAGGACTGAAAATGGCGCACTACGCACATATAACTAACGGCATCGTAGATCAAGTAATTGTGATTGATGCAGAAACCTTAGCTTTGGGACACTGGGGCGATCCTAGCGAGTGGGTGCAAACCTCATATCGTACACAGGGTGGACAGCATCCAGAGGGCAGACCTCTCCGTTTTAACTACGCAGGTTTGGGCTATAGCTACGATTCAGTTCGTGATGCATTTATTCCTCCCAAGCCCTATGCGTCTTGGTTGTTGAACGAAAACACTTGTCAGTGGGGCGCACCTACAGCTATGCCCGTTATAGAAGGTAAGATGTTTACATGGGATGAACCCACAACTTCTTGGGTTGAGTTTGTAGCACCAACAGTTTAATCGGAGCAAGAGATGCCTCAATACAGCGGAATGTGGACACTGAGTCAAGTCAGTCAGGCGGTCAAAAACCTGAATTGGACGGGCGTTCCTCCGTCTGTTGTTGAGTATTTGATTGTTGCTGGTGGTGGAAGTGGCGGATCACGCTGGCACGGCGGTGGTGGTGGAGCGGGTGGCGTACTTGCTGGTTATGCGGGTATTACATCTGGAACTTCTTACTTTGTTACTGTTGGTGGTGGCGGTGCGGCGGCTTCTGGCGGGTCTAACGTAAACGGAACTGTTGGGTTTAATTCAGTTTTTGATTCAACAACATCAGGTGCATACACAGGCCGTATTGTTGCTTTGGGTGGTGGTTATGGCGGCGCTTATAACACTGATGGTGGCCCCGGCGGTTCTGGCGGTGGTGGTGGTGATGATGGTACATCAGGCGGCGCAGGCACTTCTGGTCAAGGTAATGCTGGAGGTAACAATACTGGAAACGGAAGTAGTGCAGGTAGTGGTGGTGGTGGAGCAGGAACAGTTGGATTAGTAAATCCATATACTAATATTGGCGGCAATGGTGGGGCTGGCATTGCAAGTGCAATTTCTGGCACTGTAACTACCTATGGTGGCGGTGGAGGAGGTGCTGGCGTAGGTAGTGGTGGCGGAGCGGGCGGTGTAGGCGGTGGGGGTTCTGCCGCAAACCCCGGTACTGCTGGAACTGCAAACACTGGTGGTGGTGGTGGAAGCGGTTCAGCCACAGCATCAAACTCAGGCGCAGGCGGTTCAGGAATTGTCATTCTTCGCTACCCCGGCTCAATTCAATATTTCACTGGTGGCACAGTAACCTATGCCGCTGGTAATGTCGTTCATACGTTTACATCTTCAGGCACATTGGCTCCAACAACGCCAACTGACTTTATTACAAGTGCAAACACAATCGTATTTTTTTCGTCTAACACATGGACAGCCCCTGCTGGTGCAACTCAGGTTCAATACTTAGTCGTTGCTGGTGGTGGCGGCGGTGGTGCAAACTCTTCAACTACAACGGATTTCACTTCTGGTGGTGGTGGTGCGGGTGGTTTCCTTACAGCTACAGGATTTTCAGTAACTGCGGGTACAACATATACAGTAACGGTTGGTGCTGGTGGTTTTGGGGCTAACCCAAGCGATATTGGCTTTGTTGCGGCTACAAGTGGTAGTAACTCTGTTTTTAGTTCTATTACCTCAACAGGAGGCGGAGCCGGAGGTTCTGGCGGTACTGGCGGTGCAAATACATACCCACCCGCAAGTGGCGGTTCTGGCGGTGGATCAAATGGTGCTGGAAATGCTGGTGGCACGGCTTCTCCATCAGGGCAAGGTAATGCTGGTGGCGCAGGGGGCAACCGAGGTGGTGGTGGTGGAGGCGGCGCAAGCGCCGCAGGCACGGCTGGTTCGGGTCAATCTGGTGGTAACGGAGGCGCTGGTACAGCCTCATCTATCACTGGAACTTCTACAACTTACGCAGGTGGCGGTGGTGGTGGCGCTCGTTCCGATGGAAGCCCATCTACTGGCGGTTCTGGCGGTGGTGGAAATGGTGATTCCGGTGTTGGAAGCCCCGGTTTCAAAGGTACAAGTACCGCAGGTCAAGCTAACACTGGCGGAGGTGGGGGCGGAGGCGGAGCCCCTGCAGGTTCTGGCGGTGGAAATAAAGGCTCTAATGGCGGCTCTGGCATCGTAATCATCAAGTGGAGCTAACCAATGTATGCGCTGGCTCCTCCTGCTACTGTTGCTGTTGGGGCTAGTTGGAGCCGTAGCCAAGAGTGGCTGTCATGTGCGCGAGTTTTATGGAATAGCCTACACCGTTCACGATCCAACCATACGGCACAGAGAAATGATGGCGTGGCTCGATCAGAATGCCAGCCATTGCAAGTCAACAGAATACATGGTGATCTGGAACAATTTAGCAGAGTGGGCAGGTACAGCAGATTCCACATGGCTACGTAACAAAGTTGTTCATGGATATAAAGATGCACTTGAACGTGAAAAGAAATGATTCCGCCCATACACAAGTGGTATCCAATGGTTCAGCCGGGAGGCGACCCAACTAAGACAGATGCGCTTGAACGCAGGGCGCAGCGGCTTGAAGAAGAATACGCGCAGGCTTTGAAGATGAAAAAAGTGAAAGACAAAATTGACGATCTTGAGTTTGAGTTGTACGTAAAGAAGGCGGAACGCAACCAACTTAGCCTTGAGATTTTTACTAACCGTAAGCTGGATATTTATGTATGACCAGAAAGCCGATACCCAGACCAGTGAAGAGAGTGTCAATGGACACCAAAGACAAGCTGACCTTGTGGGTCACGCTGATGGTAAGCACCACCCTGTGCATCTCTGTTTTGGCTATGGTAATCAGCTTTATGCTTGGCCTTTGGGCCAAAGAAGTGGACAACGCAGAGATATTCAAGATGATTTCACCCGCTTTTTCTACTCTTATCGGCGGCATGATTGGGTTCCTGTCTGGTATCAAACTGATGCAAAATGAAGAGAAAAAGGATCACAAATGTTAGACATATTAAGTGGCGGTATTCTGGGTTCAGTGTTTGGCGGCTTGTTCCGCATGGCTCCTGAAGTCTTAAAGTTCTTTGACAAAAAGAATGAGCGCCAGCATGAGCTTGCTATGTTTGCCCGCCAGTGTGAACTTGAGACGCTTCGTGGTCAGCAAAAGCTGGCTGAGATTGGCGCTCAACGGGAAGCTGCAATGGACGTTGGAGTGATGGACGCCTTTAACAACGCCATCACCCAGCAAGCTGAGATGGTCAAAGCCGCAGGCGGCTGGGTGGCTAGTCTGTCAGCTTCTGTACGCCCAGTAGTAACGTATTGGGTGCTGTTTGTCTGGTCGTTCATTCATGTTTGGTTTGCATGGAACGCATGGCTTGCCGGAGCGCCAGCCGTAGAAGTGTTTAAAACCATGATGACACCTGACTTCTCGGCCCTGTTGTCTGGGACTATTAACTATTGGTTCCTCGATAGAACTCTCAAACAGCGCGGCATATGAACCTAGAGTTAGCCGCTGCTCTGTGCCGTCAGTTTGAGGGCTACCGCGCCAAGCCGTATTTATGTCCGGCGGGCGTGGCTACCATCGGCTATGGTTCTACCTACTACGCAGACAAGCGCAAGGTAACTTTAGAAGATGCCCCAATGGATGAACCCACGGCAAGGGCGCTTTTAATGATTGAGCTTGAGCATACGTATTTACCCGGTGTTCTGCGTAACTGCCCCGGCCTGATTACTGACGTTCGTAAGTGCAATGCCATTGTGGATTTTTGTTATAACTTGGGCACAGGACGCTTGCAGACTTCCACGTTAAAGAGGAAAATCAATGCCAATGATTGGGAAGGGGCAAAAGAACAACTGATGCTCTGGACTAAGGGTGGCGGTAAGGTACTGCCAGGCTTGTTAAAACGCCGCACGGCTGAGTGCGCTTTGTTGGATTAACCGATGCCATTACAAAAAGTTCTGTTTAAGCCGGGCGTCAACCGTGAAAATACTCGTTATACCAATGAGGGTGGCTGGTATCAATCCGATAAGGTACGTTTTCGTCAAGGCACACCTGAAAAGATTGGTGGCTGGGCGCGCATTTCAATCTCTAGTTTTTTGGGAACCTGCCGTTCTTTGTGGAACTGGATTACGCTAGCCAACCTTAACCTGCTTGGTGTAGGTACAAATCTAAAGTTTTATCTGGAAAACGGCGGTAACTATTACGACATTACGCCAATCCGTGATGCTGCAGTATTAAGCAATCCATTTACCACCACCAATACAAGTACAACGGTTTTAGTCGTTGATGTAGCTCATGGGGCAGTAACTGGAGACTTTGTAACATTTAGCAACGTGGCCACAGTGGGTGGGCTAAATCTTAATAATGAATATCAGCTTACTGTAATTGATTCTGATTCATACAACATCACAGCCTCATCTGCTGCCACATCTGGCGCAACGGGCGGAGGTACAACGGTTCGTGCCGTGTATCAAATTAACACTGGTTTATCCGCAGAAGTCCCGCTAACTGGCTGGGGTGCGGGTGCTTGGGGTGCTGGTACTTGGGGTTATGGTGCTACATCTACATCAGGTTTGCGCCTGTGGAACCAGAATAACTTTGGCCAAGATTTGATTCTTGGATACCGTGGTAGCCCGCTTTATTATTGGAACGCTGCTTTTGGCTTGTCGCCAGCTACATTTACAGTAACTATTGCTACGCCTGCGGTGGTAACTTCTTCCATTAGTTTGATGGAAAACACCCCAGTAAAATTAACAAACACGGGTTATCCATCCGCACTTCCTACAGGCTTGATTACGGGAACTACGTACTACGTTAAAGGCACTGGTGGAACATCATTTAACCTGTCTTTAACTGCTGGCGGCTCGGCTATTAATACCTCTGGAACTCAGTCAGGTACTCACTATATCCTACCTAATGCCATTCCCGTTACGTCTATGTACGGGGCTTCTGATGTGCCATTAATGCAGAACTTCCTGTATGTGTCTGATGTGAGTCGCTTTGTGTTTGCTTTTGGTACAAACGATCAAAATTCTGATACACCTACTACGCAAGACCCAATGTTAATTCGTTGGTCTGACCAAGAATCTGTTGTTGATTGGACGCCTTCTGCTACTAACCAAGCGGGTAGTGTGCGCTTATCACACGGCTCAGAAATCATTACGGCCATCCAGACCCGTCAGGAGATTGTAGTTTGGACTGACTCCACGCTATATTCCTTGCAATACCTTGGACCCCCATACGTCTGGGGTGTCCAACTCTTGGGTGACAACATTTCTATTTTGAGCCAAAACTCTATTGCACAGGCTTCTGGCGTGGTGTACTGGATGGGAACAGATAAGTTCTATTCCTACGATGGCCGAGTTAACACGTTGAACTGCGACCTGCGTAAATATGTTTATCAAGACATTAACTTGGGGCAAAACCAGCAATGTTTTGCCAGTACCAATGAAGGCTTCAATGAAGTCTGGTTCTTCTATTGCTCTGCAAATGCCACAGCGATTGATAAGTATGTGGTGTACAACTACCTTGAAAATACTTGGTACTACGGCACAATGAATCGCACGGCTTGGCTAGATTCTGGTCTAAGGGATTACCCTATTGCTGCAAACCCATTAACAGCTACAACAGGTAATATTGTTAATCAAGAATACGGTAACGATGACAACGGAACAGGTACGCCAGTTGCAATTGATGCTTATATTTCTTCGTCTGAGTTCGATATTGGTGACGGTAACAACTTTGGTTTTATCTGGCGTATGTTGCCAGACTTGACTTTCTCAGGTTCTGACGCAAGCCCAACACCACAACTTACGATGACTTTGTACCCTATGGTCAACTCGGGTTCAGGAACAGGTACGCCTGTAGCAGCTAATGTGGATAAATTAACTGGTGCTTCATACACAATTACTGAAGGTTTTACGGGTCAGGTCTATACCCGCGTGCGTGGCCGTCAAATGATTTTAAAAGTAGGCTCTAACCAACTTGGAACTCAATGGCAACTTGGTGCAACTCGTATTGATATTAGGCCGGACGGTAGACGATGAGCTACATCATTACATCCGAAACAGAGCTTAGCAGGATTGCGGCTCCTAGTTTGCCATTGGCAACAAGGGAATATAGCCAGCAGTATATTGATCAGCTAAATAACGTTTTGCGTTTGTACTTCAATCGGCTGGATAACTTGTTGGCTCAGTTGGTCACATCTACTGGTGGCGCTGGAATACGCTTACCTTACGGAGCATTTCAAGATTCCACAGACCAAGTGGCTGTCAGCACAACTGTTGCCTACCCAGTCACATTTAACACCACAGATTTTTCAAATGGTGTAACTGTAGCTAGCAATAGCAGAATTACTGTAGCCAATGCCGGACTTTACAACTTGCAGTTTTCTATTCAACTGACAAACACTACAAACGCCACTCAAGATGTGGACATTTGGTTTCGAGTCAATAACACAAACGTGGCCAACTCAAACAGCCGTTTTGGTTTGGCCCCAAGAAAATCCGTTGGTGATCCCTATCACATTATTGCAGCGCTTAATTATTTTGTAAGTTTAAATGCGACTGACTATGTTGAGATAGTGTGGAGAACGACTGACACGGGTGTTTCTATTGAGCAATACCCCGCTAGTGCAAGCCCCACGCGACCAGCAGTCCCATCAGCCATTGCTACACTTTCATTTGTGTCTGCGTTACCAACATGATAATATCCACATAATTCAAGGAGCACCTTACCCATGCTTATCCCCAATAAATTCAACGGCTACAGACGTGATGGCACACGTAATCTCTACATTGGTGGGGGTGTTGGCGAGGCGGCTCTGTTAGAGGCCATGATGACCGGCGCTGCTGTGGGTGGTGGTTCGTCAATTTTACAAGGCAAAGACCCATTACAGGGCGCTTTAATTGGCGGCCTGATGGGTGGTGCCGGCGGCGCCATGTTTGGTAGTGCCGGCTCTGCGTCTAGTGGCGCCATGCCTGGAGCGGCCCCTGCGGCCACTTCTGCGGGTACTCAAAGTTTAGCGGCTACTGCTGGTTCTGCAACGCCTGGTCTTAGTGCTAGCACGATTCCTGGGTACATGGGTCCAGTGGATTACTCTATTTCTTCAGCGGCACCTTCTGCGTCTACTGGTATTTCCGGATTAGCTAAAGCTGGAACAATGCCTGGATTTGAGGTGGCTGGTGGCCCAGCTACAAGTCAAATGGGTCTTAGCGCGCCGTCTGGTGCTATGTCTCAAGCAGCAGCAAAAGGTAGTCCAAGCATGATGGGTAGTGCCAAGGAGTGGTTTAATAGCTTGACTCCTAAGCAACAACTTCTTGCTGGCGGTGCTGGAATTGCTGGTATTGGTATGGTGTCCGATCAGTTGCGTGGCGGCATGCCTAAAAAGAAGCCGTACAGCGGAGCGCTTAGCCAATATAGATTTGATCCTGGCGCATATCAGCCATACAGCTACGCAAGCGGCGGCGGTATTGCAGGTTTGGGTAGCTACTCTGATGGTGGCCGCATGCTTAAAGGTCCTGGCGATGGCATGTCTGACGACATTCCCGCTACCATTGGTGGTAAGCAACCGGCACGTTTAGCTGATGGAGAATTCGTTGTGCCAGCCGATGTTGTTTCTCATTTGGGTAATGGCTCGACTGATGCGGGTGCTAAGCAGCTTTATTCCATGATGAACAAAGTACGCAATGCCCGTACTGGCAATTCAAAGCAAGGCCGACAAATCCAGCCACGTAAGTATTTACCCGCATAAGGAGAATAGCATGGCAAATGGCGGGATAGCATTCGGGCAAACCCTTGAGAGTCAGGACGAAACCAATTTAGGCTCTGGCGAACCTGTAGTTAGGTACGGCACTGGTGGCCGCATCACTGGGTTTGATAAAGGCGAGATAAGAGACTTAGCTAGGTTTGGGCAAAATGGCGATACCATACTTGCTCACATTAATCCGCAAGAAGCACGCATGCTTAAACGCATGGGTGGATCAGGAACAATTAATCCCATTACAGGATTGCCTCAGTTTGAAATGGGTGACGATGATTTTTCATCTATTTCATTAGAGGGTGGCGGCGGCTGGGGCGATGACCCGGGGGGCGACTGGCGGGGTGGTGATGACGACAACATACCTGAAATTATTATTACGACAGACCGCCCTCCAGAAGTTACTTTTGACTGGGGCAACGATTTAGTAAGCACTGAGAACATCCTAATAACAGATTGGACGACTGAAGGCAATACTGATGATATTTCTGAAATAATTATTACTGGAGAGCGTCCATCAGCAACGCCTGTTGATTGGGGTACCAATTTAATTAGTACTCAGAACATTCTGATAACTGACTGGGAAACCGAAACTGAATCTGAATTTGTTTCTGAAATTATCATAACTGCTGAACGTCCAACACAAACAGATGTAGTAACTGATACATTTAGTTTTACTCCATTTACTGACCCGCCTTGGACTGATCCAACTGACACTAGTACCGAAACTGAAACTGAAACTGAGACTGAGACTGAAACTGAAACTGAAACAAGGACTGGAGAACCTCCAACTGACCCGCCAACCGATACGTGGTCTGAAGAGCCGCCAACTGATCCTCCAACCGAAGAACCCCCAACGGAGCCACCTACGGAAGAGCCGCCAACATGGTGGACTGATCCTCCTACGTTTACTCCACGTCCTACGATTACTATACGGCGTACACCGCCCCCTACAAGCACGCCGCCGCCTACAAGCACGCCAGTTCCTAGGACAGGTATATATCGTTCGCAGTATCAGAACTACGCTAACCCATTGACAATGTTCAATGTAAGTAATTACGGACAAGATGTTCCTACATCTGCCGGTTACAACTATGCTTCAAGTCGCCAAGGTATTGATGCACTTAATCAAAACTTGCGTGACATGGCTGATAGGCAAATGGCGCAAACATATCCTGATGGTTCGCCAAAAGGCGCGGATATGAATGCAGTGCTAAGAGAAATGCGTGCGGTTGGATTAACACCAACAGATTTGGAGAATGCGTACTACGGACGCACAACAGGACTAAATACACCTTTTAGTGTGTACGGTAAAAATCCACCTATACAAACTCCGTTTAGCTTTACCGATGTACAGCAGCCACAAAAGGCGCAAGCACCGCAAACAGTGCAGCAAAAACAACTTGCCATGTCTAACGGTATTTTTGACCTAATTAAGAAACTGCCTAAATGAGCTTAAAAATTCGCCATGTTGAAACTAATTATGTCCAGCAAGTTTGGCCTATGGTAAAGCCGTTCATTGAAGAAGCCATGACAAAAGGTGGTGACTTCCCTGATTGGGCCCATGACTACACGGCTGATCACATTCAAAGCTTTCTTACTAATGGCGCTTGGCTGCTTGTTGTAGCAGTAAGCGAAGAGGGCGAAATACAGGGCGCTACTACAATCTCGTTTATCAACTACCCCATGCATCGGGTAGCATTTGTGACGGCTATTGGCGGTAAACTTATTTCTAGTCAAGATACTTTTGACCAGTTTAAAGCCTTGTTAAAACTGCGCGGTGCAACGAAAATACAGGGGTATGGACGTGATGCAATCGTTCGCCTCTGGAAACGCTATAACTTTGAACCCAGAAATACCCTTGTTGAGGTACTAATATGAGCTATTCACGCAGACAACTCTATGCCATGGGTGAGCCCCTTGGTGATTCCGTAACCCGAAAAGAAGGCGGTCGCATAATCTATGGCGGCGGTGGTGGTGGCCCAACATCCTCAACGACCAACACATCTAACATTCCTGACTGGCTTCGTCCTCAAGTAGAGACTGTGCTTGCTGGCTCCATGGAAGAGCTGTTTAATACAAAAGCCGCGATGGATCCAGATACTGGTAAGCCCATGCTTAATGAAGCTGGCCAACCGGTAAAGAATGTTACGGGCGTTAAAACTGATGCGTTCAAACCGTATAGCACTGATCCAAGAAATTATGTAGCCGGCTTCAGTCCGTTGCAACAACAAGTTCAGTACAACGCTGCTAACTTGCAGATGCCTGGTCAGTACAACCAAGCAACTGGTTTAACTGGAATGGGCGGTATGGGCGCTCTTGGAACTGCGCAGCAAGCACAGGGTATGGGCAGAGATTACTTAGGCGCTACAAGTAACGTCTACAACCCTACCACCGGCACATACGATGCAAGCAATGCCGTTGGTGCTTTTATGTCGCCTTACATGCAGAATGTAGTTGATGTGCAGAATCAAGCTGCACAACGTCAAGCTGACATAGCTAGAACACAACGACAAGCACAAGCAACTAAGTCCGGTGCTTTTGGTGGTAGCCGTCAAGCTCTTGAAAATGCTGAAGCCAATCGTTCTCTACAGTCTTTGATGAACAACAACCAGTTACAAGGACAGCAGGCCGCGTATCAAGGTGCCTTGCAGAATATGCAATATGGCGCCGGCCTTGGCCTTCAAGGTTTAAATACAGCCCAACAGGGTTATGGCATGGCAGGTCAAGCTGGTGCTGGTTTGGCCAATATTGGTAATCAGCAGTTAGCTGCACAGCAAGGCATCCTTGGATTGCAACAACAAGTTGGTGGCCAGCAACAGGCTCAGGAACAGCAGATCATCAATCAGGCTATCCAGAACTACGCCAACCAGCAGCAGGCTCCTATGCAGGCTTACAACCAGTACAACGCTTTGTTGCGTGGTTACGCTGTGCCTGGTATGACTACTACTCAGTACCAAGCTGCGCCTAGTATGACTTCACAGATTGCAGGTCTGGGTACTGCCGCCGCCGGTGCTTACGGGTTGATGAAGAAAAAAGGTGGAGCTATTAAAGAGCAAAAAGGCCGAGGCATTGACTCCCTTGGTTTGCGTAACGCTTTGACTGCGGGGGCAAAATGAACGGTATTGCACAGAAAATTATTGCTAATCCAAACGCATATTCAATTGATATGCTGACTGCCGGCGTGCAGAATGGTACTGTTCCCGCTTACATCGGCATCCCTCTTATTCAGCAGAAGACGCAGGAGCTGCAAAAGAGCAAAGCCTTGATGGGTGGCATGCAACAAGGGCAGCCGCCTATTGCCCAAGAAGTCTTAGATCAGGCTGAGATGGCCACTGGCTTACAAGGCTTGCCTTCCAACCTTCCTGAAGAGTCTTATGCGCCCGGCGGCATTGTTGCTTTTGCCGATGGTGGCTATGCCGATGAAGAAGAAGAGGATGATGGCCTTGACATGAGCAAAGATGAGCAGCAATTGTTTGATATGTTGCGCCGCCGTCTTGCTTCTAATAGTGAATACGAAGAGATGGCAGGTCTTGGTGCTTTGCCAGTTGGCATTTCTAAAGCAATGCAAACCAAGCGTGAGGTTTCTTCTAAGGTTGGCGATCAACCCAAGCAGACCCGTAGCGAAGGCATTACCCAGCTTACCAAAGAGGGTACTCCAGATGGTGATCTGATTAACAAGATCATGATGAAAGAGAGTGGCGGTCGCCGCTTTGACAAACAAGGTAACTTGTTGACTTCTCCTAAGGGTGCTCAGGGTGAGATGCAGGTCATGCCTGGAACGGCTCGTGATCCTGGCTATGGAATTCGTCCTGCCAAAGAAGGTGATGCTGATGACTTAGCCCGCGTGGGTCGTGAGTACTTTGGAAAGATGATGAACAAGTATGGTGACACCAAGTTGGCGGCTATTGCTTACAACTGGGGTCCTGGTAATACTGACAAATGGCTGATGGCTGGAGCTGATCCGGCTAAGTTGCCACGTGAGACGCAGAAGTACTCTGCTGACATGGCTGGTGGTGGTGAGGTTCACTTTGATGGTGGCGGTATTGCTGACATCTTTAATATGTCCAAGGAAGAGGTTGCTGACTTTATGCGCCGCAAGTTGCGTATGGAGCAGGCGCGTGATGCATTCTCTAAGGTGCCACCTGCGGCACCAGCGGCGGCAGCAGAGGCGGCTAAGCCATTATCTTTCATGGAATATCTAAAGCAAGGTGCAAGTAAGTTACGTCCTGGTATTGGTGGCATGGGTGTTGGCTTGCCTGCCTTGCTACGTTCTGGCGATCTGAATGAAGGTGAAGATGCTGAGTTGGAGAGGCGCCGTAAGATGCCTATGACGCTTGGCACCGCTCCTCAAGGTGGAAAGCCAGTAGCTCCTGCCATGTCTCCTGCTGATGTTCAGCAAGAGATCCAGCGTTTGAAGAATCGTCCACCCATGGAGCCAATGTCTACCGAGGCGGTTCCAGAAGGACAGCCTGCCGCACCTGAAGCACCTGCGAGTGTTGATCCAATGGGTAACTTCATTGGTGAGTATGCTGCGTATCTTAAAGACCGCAGAGGAGAGCTTGCTAAAGACAAAGAGCAGAATAAATATTTGGCTCTCTTGCAAGCTGGTCTTGGCATGATGGGCGGTACATCTCGTTATGCCGGTGCAAACATTGGTCAGGGTGCAGGACAAGGTATTGCCGCTTACTTGGCGGGACAGAAACAAGCATCTGCTGATGATCGTGCTTTACAGCAAGGCATGCTGGGTCTTACTCGTGCGGAACTTTATGACAAGATGCATACAGCCGATCTTGCGCAGAAGAAGGAGTCAAAAGCCGAATCACTTAAGGTTAGCTCTGCCCGCCAACAAGCATCTGAGCGTGAGGGCATGGAGAAACTTGCCGCCGGAATTGAAGCGCAGATTGGAAAATCTATTGATGCATCTGGTAAGTTGGCCGCGCTTGAGTCTATTGGTAAATCTGCAGCAGAAATTGCCGCTGAACGTCAGAAATTAATTAACCAGACTTTAATGGGTAATACCACTCAAGGTCGTCGCTATCAGTCGCTTATGAAAAAGCTTGGCTATGATGTTGCGGAAACAGGTGGTTCAAGTGGCGTTTTGACTTATGATCCTAGTACAAAAACACTGCGTTAAGGATTGCCATGCCTATTGTCAATGTGCCGGGTGTTGGTCAGGTTAACTTTCCTGACAGCATGTCCCAAGAGGACATCATCAATGCAATTGAAACCGACATTCTTAAGAAGCCAGCGCCAGGTTTTATGGAGCGCTCCAAGCAGGCTTTACAGACTGGCTTAGAACAGATCCCCGAAAGCTTGGCCGGTATTGAGTTGGGTGGCCGAGCCGCTCTGGGTCAGAAGGAAGAGGCAGGCCGCCAAGCCGCAGCCATTCGTGCGCAAGAGCAACAGCAAAAGCCTATTCAAGCCATCACTTACGAAGAGCTAGAAAAGACTTACGGCAAAGACGGGGCTATTGAAGTCCTGAAGAAGCTACCGTCTTATATCTCCGAGCAGATCCTTTCGAATGCCCCAAGCATGGCTGTGCCACTGGCCGCTGCGGCTGCTGTAACCCCATTCACATCGCCACTAGGTGGTTTGCTTGCTGGTATTGGTACATATGGCACCCAACAGTTTGGCCAGTTCATGCGCCGTCAAGCTACAGAGGGCGCTACCGGTGAGACGTTAGCACCAGGAAAAGCGGCGGCTGTAGCTGCGGCCACGGCTCCTATTGGTTTCTTTGCTGATAAGTTTCTTACAGGATTGGGCAAGTTCCCCAATAAGATTCTTGGCAGTGAAGCGTTAGCTGAGTTGGCCAAGCGTACTGGTCAATCGTTGCCAGGTCGAATTACGACTGGTGCTACTTTGGGTGTTATTGCTGAAGCTCCTACCGAGGTTTTGGAGCAGATGGCTGAGCGCTATCAGGCCGGCTTACCGCTTGATACGGAAGATGCTTATAGAGAATACAAAGAAGCATTTGCTGGTGCCGCAACAATTGGCGGTCTTGGTGGTGCTGCGGCTAGAGGTTTAGCTGGTAAGCCTGCGATACCACAACCAATCGATGAATCTAAGGGTTTACCCACCCCAATGGAAACATTACCATTGCCTATTTTTTCAGCACCTCCGCAAGGGATGGATGCTAATCGTGCTTTGGCGATGAGAGAAGAAGCGATCCAAGCCGATGAGCAAAGACGCTTGGCGCAGCAGATGGCAGAAGAGCAACGCATGGCTGATGCTCAGGAGCGTGCTCGCTCTATGCAGGGCTTTGCTACGCCTGCCGGTGGTAACTTGCAGATGATGGGTCAGGTTCGTGCCGATCAGCAAGCCGCCGTTAAACAGCAACAACGTGAACAGGCTGCGGCTGAGAAAGCTCGCCAAAAGCAGATCCAAGATCAGATCAAAGAGATCAATAATACTGTCTACAGCAATGATCCTGTTGCCAATCAGATTATGAAGCAGCGCCTGCTGGATCAGTTTGCTGAGCAACAACCACAGGTTATTGAAGAGGCGCCGGCTGAGATCACGCCTGCTAAGCCTACTGCTATGAGTAAGATGGCTGGCTTTGCAAGTCCTGCCACAACCAATCAGGAAATGCTTGATGCCACTCGTAAGCGTCAGGCTGATGAGATTAAGGCGGCAGAGACGGCTAAGAAAAAGCGTATCAAAGAGATTCAAAACACTGTCTATAGTCCAGACCCTTTGGCCAATGAACTTGCCAAGCGTAAGATTTTGGAGCAAGAGGGATTGGTTGAGGCTGTTAAGCAAGAAGCCAAAACTGAAGAAGAAGTACCTCCAGTTGAGGAGGACTTAGAGCCCCCACCTGGCCCTGTGGCGTATGAGAATATTCCTGGTCAGAAGGCTAAGGCTCCAATAGATCAAGAGACTAAAGAAGAAGACCGCGCAACTATTAAAGCTCTTAAAGAACAAGAGAAAGAGATCCGCAGTCAGATCTTCCATGCAAAGCGTAGCGGTACGAACCTGCGCAGGATCTTGGCTGGCCGTCTTGATCCGGCTGAGCTATCCGAGTTTGGCGATAAGAACAGTGATGCAGACAAGAAGCTGATCAGCAATACTGGTGGTGCCAGCTTAGACGACATTGTTGCCGATGGCTTGCTTAATGAATTCCTACCCCCTAATCTTCATCTTGGTGCTCAAATTAGTGCGAGAGAAGATGCGGTGGGCGCTTCAGATAGGGAGTACCAAGCAACTGAGTACATCCGTAATTTGTTGCGCACGAACCAGAACATGCCGTTCCAGAGTCAGCAGATTATTCAGCAGGCCAACTTGCGACATGATGAGGTGCTGAGACTTATTGATAGATATTTGTCTACCGAAGAAATTAACATTCTGATACAGGAGGCTATAGATGAACAAGCAAGAATTGATCAAGCTGCTGGAGAAACTTCCACCGAAGGAGAGACTGGAACTGCTGGAGGAGGTAAAGAGACAGCGGGAACAAAAGAAGTAAAAGAAGAGAAGCCTCAAAAGCAGACACCTGCCGAAACGACTGCCAAACCAGCAGGGAGCAAAGCTCCGCCTGAGCTTAAGCCTCCAGAAGGCTTTAAACTAAAAGAAAACCGCAATCAACAAGTTGTGTTGGCTGCCCGTGAATTACAAGCGGGCCGTATTACCAAAAAACAATATGATGAGTATGTAGATGCTTACATGCCTATTGAAACGATTCCAAACCCTGAGCCACCCATGGCTACGGCTGACATGAAGGAAGTGCTGCAGTCTAACCAGCTACCTAAAATAAATGCGCCAATTGCTGATGGTACGCCGGTTGGTTTGCGTATGGATATTAAAGCGCTTGACCGTTCTAAAGCTCTTGGCATGACGGGCAGTGTTGTTGCCATCCATCCAGAAAATAATCCTAAATCACCCATCAGTTATTCCAGTGTTGCCCGTATACAGAATGTAAAGTTTTCTATCCGTAATGAAAAGGCTGCCATGAAGGTGGCCACTCAGGCTGAGCCGACGATTAGCAAGGAAGGCAATGTAACGCCCCAAGGTAACAAATCACCCCAGCAAACGATGGAAGGTAACTGGGTCAACATTACACCTAAAGAAGCATATGCAATGGTTCAGCGCTTATTGAAAGATAAGTCATGGTCACAGGTTAGCTTTGATCCGTTGCGTCATTCATACTTCTATGACCGAGCAACCAAGCGGCCCGTGGTAGCCGCCGACGACGCCATTCAGATAGGCCGCTTTGTGTTGGCTAAGAATGTTGAGTTTGCCCCAAGGGAAGAGTTTCTTTACTCAGCCAACAAGGGCCCATCAAATATTGTCGTGACCCCTGAGGCGCGGCGCATTCAAGATGAGCTTACTGGTAAGTCATTTATAGAGATGGGTCAGTGGACTGTCAGAAACGCTCGCAATGATGCGGAGAAATACTTTGCTCAGAAGGCTTTGAATGTTGTTCGGGCTCTTGAGAAGCAAGGCGTTGAATTTACATTTGAAGTTCAAGGCGGCGATAGTCGTAGCAAAAAACTTTATAGAGCTCAAGGCGTTGCTTCATTTTTAGCGGGTAAAGATGCCAAGGGTACGCAAATCAGGATTGATCTGAATGGTGTACCTGTTTTAGACAATCAGCTAGGCTACCCATCGGGCATGAATTATGAGACTGTGCTGCATGAGTTCATGCATACGGCAACACGTTTGCAGAACCATTTTCTGCCAGCCACACATCCTGCGGTCAAAGAACTTAACAGTCTTTTTAGAACTGTTGTTGCTGAATTTAACAAGCAAGTTAAAAACAAGACTTTGCCTGAGTCCATGATGAAGGTCTACAAGGATCAAACAAACAACCTTGAAAGCCCAGATGAGTTGTTGGCTTGGGGCTTAGAAGATAGAGACTTCCAAAAGTGGCTGTCTACGATTAAGGTTGGCGATAAGACTGCATTCGACAAGATTGTAGAAGTTGTTCGCAGAATGCTTGGTATCAGTCCAGAGTTTGAGTCTGCGCTTGATCGTCTGATGAAGACTACCAATGAAATTCTTGACATTGATGTTAAAGATATTGATACGGCCATGAAGGCGCAAGGTGTTCAACTAGGAGCAC
>Ga0209299_1000637_pt1 | contig 19967 bp, 20 predicted proteins | sample S_140806_MF_Meta_FD_187326 | JGI IMG/M metagenome (GOLD analysis project Ga0209299, IMG submission 187326) | Freshwater microbial communities from Lake Simoncouche, Canada to study carbon cycling - S_140806_MF_MetaG (SPAdes) (version 2) | ecosystem: Environmental > Aquatic > Freshwater > Lake ...
CGTTCCACCGCATCAGTTATGGAACGCTTCACCAAATCAGCGGTGTCGCCGCCGAGATCCCTGGCCTGGAAGCTGGTGTAGGTGACCGGTGGACGCTTGTTGCGCCGCTCAATCATCGTGAACAGCAGGTCGGCGTAGGTGTCCCCCTGGGGGGCATGGAGCACGTAGTGCACGCCTTCCATTGAGGCGGCGATTCGCATGGCGCCCACATGGGGGGGGCCTTCGTAGGTCCAGAGGGTTAGTTCCAAAGGGCTAGTTCCATGGGAAGGGGCGGTGGGGAAGGGGGGGGCTAGGGGTATCTACAAATTCCCAGGCTGGCTGGAGGCAAAGTTGAGGGCCTGCCGCCGGCGCAGGGGTCGCGCAAATAATTCAGCCAGGTCGCCGGCCTGGTCACAGCCATGGATCGGGCTAAACACCAGCTCGATCGACCATTTGGTGGCAATCCCCTCCGCCTCCAGGGGGTTGGCCAGGCCCATGCCGCACACCACCAGATCTGGCTTGGCGGCGCGCACCCGCTCCAGTTGTTTTTCCAGGTGTTGACCTTCGCTCAGTTGGGTGCCAGCGGGCAGTAGCGCCAGCTCCTCCGCCTGCAGCTGGCGGTCGAGGTAAGGGGTGCCTATTTCCACTAATTCCATGCCGCATTCGCGCTGCAGGAAACGGCCCAGGGCCAATTCCATCTGGGAATCAGGCAGTAAAAACAATTTTTTGCCCTCCAGCACCCGCCGATGGGGGGCCACCGCAGCTCGGCCCCGTTCCGCCAGGGGGTCCAGCACGGAGCGGGTATGGGCGGGATCGATGCCAAAGGCCTCGGCGGCCCGCTCAAACCAGCGGCAACTGCCCTCCACCCCGAGCGGGTAGGGGCTTGATAGCAGCTGGGCGCCCCGGGCCTTCAGGGCGCGGGCGGTGGTGCCCAGAAACGGTTGACAGAGCAGCACCTGGGTGGCGGGACCAACGCTGGGCAGTTCCGTGGAACGCCGGGGGGGCAGGCTGCTAACCGGGCCAATGCCCAGCCGTTCGAAAAGGGTGAGGAAGCGATCTTCCACCCCATCGGCGAGGGTGCCCACTAATAACAGTTGCTTTTCAGCGCTGCTGGGCAGCAGCGGCACCAGGGCCGTTAGGGCGTTGTCTTCCCCTTGGGTAAAGGCGGTTTCAATGCCGCTGCCTGAGTAACTCACCACCTGCACGTGGCCCCGGTGCTGGCGATTTAGTCGTTCCGCCGCCTTGGCCAGGTCGAGCTTGATCACCTCACTGGGGCAGGAACCCACCAGAAAGAGAGTGCGGATTTCGGGGCGGCGAGCTAGCAGTTCCTGCACCACCCGGTCGAGTTCTTCATTGGCATCGGCGAGGCCGGCCAGGTCCCGTTCCCCGAGGATTGCTGTGCCGAAGCGTGGTTCGGCGAAGATCATCACGCCGGCGGCACTCTGGATTAGGTGGGCGCAGGTGCGGGAGCCCACCACCAGAAAGAAGGCATCGGGCATGCGGCGATGCAGCCACACAATCGAGGTGAGCCCGCAGAACACCTCCCTTTGACCGTTTTGCTGTATCAGCTCAGCTGAAGCCTCAGGGGCATCCTGAGCTGCGTCGACTACTGAAACGCCCATTGATGGGGCTATCTCGATCAGATCGCCTAAGGCCTAGCTAGGCCAAGCCTGGTACCGAAGCATGCGTTACATCTGTTTGGGAATGAATGGCTGAGGTTGTTATTTCCACACAGGGAACAGGCTTTCAAAGGCGACGACGGAAGCCCTCGTTGAAACCAGTGGCTGGCCGCTCAGCAGTTTCTGCGGCCCGGCTGAGCTTCCAGACATTGCGACTAACCCGACGTGCTACCAGGCCGGCCCTCTCGATTACGGCAGCACCAGGCCGGGCCCCTAGCAGTTGGCTCGTTTCGGCAGTGCTAAGGGGTGCACCTGTTTGAAGGGCCAGTTGGATCAGTTCAAGCCGTTGGCGCAGGCCAGCCAGATCAGCTTGACCACAATTTTCCTCACCTTGCCAGCTCCAGGGCAGTTCGCCCCCTGGGTTGAACATTTTGCCCATCATGCCCAGACCAAGCACGGCCAGCACCTGTTCAGGCTTGATTCCCTGTTCTGCGGCCTGGTTAATCCACTCGGGCATAACCGCTTGCTTATCTACGGCTTTGAAGCTTTCGCTGGCAGTGGCTTGGCTGGCAGTGCTCTCATTGGATCTGGCCGACCGGGAGGAAGCAACGGACTGTCTGGGGGCCATCGCGATCAAATTGAATTTGGTCGGACGCTACCGGCTGCTTTTGGCGCCGCAAGGGCCAAGGGCCCATTGCCTCTGGATAAGCGCCGTCGGCAAGGATTCAAGATCGTCTCAAAGGTAGGATCCAGCCCATATAAATGGCGCTTTAACCCATTTGATTGGGCCCAAGCGTCGTCCCCCCTTAGCGAGGTGGCGCCAAGGCGCCGTAATGGATTCCAGATTCTCTAGACCTCTCTCCAGTGAAGACGGTGCCACTAGCCGCCGCCGGGCGGCTTTGCGGCTGGGAACCACTGAGATCACAGGGACTGGTGCCGGTGGAGATCGAGATGGCGCCAGTTGTGTGATAACCACCGATAGTGAGGGTCGACGCCTATCCCGGCACTCGAGCCACGTGCAGTCGATCGAGCTGCGCACCTACGTGTTTCTCGACTCGCTCCAACCCCAGTTGGCGGCCTATATGGGCACCGTCTCCCAGGGCTTTCTGCCTATTCCTGGCGATGCTTGCCTCTGGCTCGAGGTGTCCCCTGGGATGGCTGTGCACCGGGTCACAGACATCGCCCTCAAGGCAAGCACGGTGCGCCTTGGTCAGATGGTGGTGGAACGGGCCTTTGGCTCGAGCGCCATGTATCACCGAGACCAGAGCAACGTGCTTCATTCCGGTGAAGTGGTGCTGGAGGCCATTGGCAGCAGCATTGATCGCCGTAGACGCTGCGAAGTGACTTGGACGGAGATCATCCGCGCCATCACCCCAGACCACGCCGTGCTGATCAACCGCCAGAACCGCCGCGGTTCAATGATTCAGGCCGGAATGAGCATGTTTATTCTCGAAACTGAGCCAGCGGGCTACGTGTTGATTGCCGCTAATGAGGCCGAAAAGTCTTCGAATATCACCGTTGTGGACGTGAAGGCGGTCGGGGCCTTCGGTCGCCTCACCTTGGCAGGCAAGGAGGGTGATGTGGCGGCGGCAGCTTCCGCCGCCATGCGGGCGGTGGCCCAAATCAACGGCTAATCACGAACGGCTTTAGCTGAGGCCCATTAGGCGAAGTAGTCCAGGGGCTAGGGCTGCGGCGGCTTTTCCCCTGCTCCCAAGCCGACGACGTTGGTGCTCGCCCATCTCTGCGTAGCTGGCGCCTGCCTCCCGCACGTAAAAGATCGGGTCGTAGCCAGGGCCATGGCCCCGAGGTTCCCTCAGGATCAGACCTCGGCATATGCCTTGGGCCTCAAGCACTGTGCTGCCATTGGGAGCGGCTAGGGCCATGGCACTAACGAACTGGCCGCCGCGATAGAGCGAATCCCCTAGCTCGTGTAACAGACGGTGGATGCGTTCATGGTCGGTGGGGCCATAGCGGGCTGAGAAAATCCCAGGCCTGCCGTTAAGACCATCCACCTCTAGGCCCGAGTCATCAGCAAGGGACCAGTGCCCGGTCAGCGAGGCTACGGTTTCAGCCTTGAGTCGGGCATTAGCGGCATAGGTGGAGCCCGTTTCCTCGATATCAAGACCCTTGGGCTGGGGGCGCACGTCTAGGTCAACCGGCTGCAACATCGCTACTAATTCAGCGATCTTGTGGGGGTTGCCACTGGCGATCACGAGTACTGGTAGGGATGGGCTGGACAAGGAGCCGAGGGCGATGCAAATGGCATTGGAAGGCTGGCGGACTGGTTACGATAGCTCCCTGCCAGGAAGACATTAAGGGGATTGGCCTGCAGCCAGTCGCCCTATGTTGTTCCAAACCTTGTCCCGAAATGGAATGCAGTCGAGCCTAATCATTCAGAACCTTGTTTCGGCACCGGTTCTGTTCTTTTTTCTCGGCGTTCTCGCCGTGATTATCGGCTCGGATCTGGAGATCCCGTCGCCGTTGCCCAAGCTGTTTTCGCTCTACCTGCTGTTGGCGATTGGTTTCAAGGGCGGCGTCGAACTTGCCCATAGCGGCCTAGGCGGCCAGGTGCTGCCAACAATTGCCGCAGCCGTGGCGATGTCGCTGCTGGTGCCGATCAGCAGTTTTTTCATCCTGCGCACCCGGATGGATGTGTTCAACGCGGCCGCCGTTGCCGCCTCCTATGGATCTATCAGTGCCGTCACTTTTATCACAGCTGAGAGCTTCCTCAATGTTCTCCATCTTGATTTTGATGGATTTATGGTTGCCGCCCTTGCGCTGATGGAGTCGCCGGCGATCGTGGTTGGCGTAGTGCTCGCCAAACTGGGTGATCAAATTAGCCATGATCCCAAGGGCGCCAAGGCCGGCGGTTTGCGTTGGCAGGAGGTGCTACAGGAGGCCTTCCTTAATGGTTCGGTATTTCTGCTGATCGGCAGCCTGCTAATCGCCTATCTGGTTACCAGTTTCTCGCCGGCAGGCTTGGTGAAGATGGAGCCTTTTACCGACAAATTATTTTATGGAGCCCTCTGCTTCTTTCTGCTCGACATGGGCATCGTTGCCTCCCAACGCTTGCTGGACCTGCACCGGACCGGCGCTTTTCTTATTGGCTTTGCCGTGCTGGCTCCGTTGTTGCACGCTGGGGTAGGGCTGGCGATCTCTAGGTTTCTGGGCCTCAGCCAAGGCAATAGCCTTCTATTCATGGTGCTCTGCGCTAGCGCCTCCTACATAGCTGTGCCGGCAGCTATGCGCATGGCCGTGCCCCAGGCCAACCCGAGCTACTACATCACTTCTGCCCTTGGGGTGACGTTCCCGTTCAATGTGGTGGTGGGGATCCCACTTTATATGGCTCTGATTCAGCGCTTTGTCCCAATCAGTTAAAGTTTACTGCTAAAATTAATTCTAGCTTTCTCCCCCCATAAATTGCTGTCTTTGTATCAATGAAAAGGATCGATCTCTTCCTAAGCGAGCGTGAAATCAACAAGGTCTGCAAGGCGATTAGCAAAGCAGGAGTGCCCGGTTACTCAGTGATTCGACACGTCACTGGCAAGGGGCTTGCTGGAGAAGTCTCCGAAGACATGGACTTCAGCGGCCTCGGGGCCAATGCCCATGTGATCGTTTTCTGCGAACCAAGCCTGGTGGCGGCCGTGCGGGCCGCAATACAACCGTTGTTTGAGGTCTACGGAGGGGTGGGCTTCGTTTCAGAGGCCGAGCCCCTTTGAGAAGGACCCAGAAATAGCCGAGGGCTTCCGTAGGCCCAAACAGCCTGCAGTGCAAGCAATGTGAGCAGTTGCCCACCAAGCATTCCTTACATTTTGTTGCCAATAGATAAGGAAAGCTTATCGTGTGACCTGGAAAACTTGATGGCGATTGGGTGGTGAATCGCTTGACGGGGGGGTGGGCGGCCCATCACTGTTACTGACGAACATTCCAACCCTCCCCCTGGAGCAGGTAATGGCAAACGAAACCATGGGCATCGCCCTCGGCATGATTGAGACCCGCGGCCTCGTCCCCGCCATAGAAGCAGCCGATGCCATGACGAAGGCGGCCGAAGTGCGCCTCATCGGTCGTGAGTTTGTCGGTGGCGGTTATGTGACCGTCCTCGTCCGCGGCGAAACCGGTGCCGTTAACGCCGCCGTGCGGGCCGGAGCCGATGCTTGTGAGCGAGTTGGTGACGGTCTCGTCGCTGCCCACATAATCGCCCGCCCCCACCGCGAAGTCGAACCTGCCCTAACCAGCAGCTTCGCCATCGGGTCTAAGGACTGAGCGTTTCGCGCCTGAAGCGACCAACCCTCTGAATTCCCCATCGTCTCAATCGCAGAATCTTTATGAGCAAGAAGTACGACGCAGGGGTCAAGGAGTACCGCGACACGTATTGGACTCCTGATTACGTTCCCCTCGACACCGACCTGCTGGCCTGCTTCAAGTGCCACGGCCAGGAAGGGGTTCCCAAGGAAGAAGTGGCTGCCGCCGTGGCCGCTGAATCCTCCACCGGCACCTGGTCCACCGTGTGGTCCGAGCTCCTCACCGACCTCGACTTCTACAAGGGCCGTTGCTACCGCATTGAAGATGTTCCTGGTGACAAGGAATCTTTCTATGCCTTCATCGCTTACCCCCTCGACCTGTTCGAAGAGGGTTCGATCACCAATGTTCTAACTTCATTGGTGGGCAACGTTTTTGGCTTCAAGGCCTTGCGCCACCTGCGCCTTGAAGACATCCGTTTCCCGATGGCCTTCATCAAGACCTGCCCCGGCCCACCGAACGGCATTTGTGTCGAACGGGACCGGATGAACAAGTACGGTCGTCCTCTACTCGGTTGCACCATCAAGCCGAAACTCGGCCTGAGCGGTAAGAACTACGGTCGGGTTGTCTATGAGTGCCTACGCGGCGGTCTGGACTTCACCAAGGATGATGAAAACATCAACTCCCAGCCCTTCCAGCGCTGGCAGAACCGTTTTGAGTTTGTTGCCGAGGCTGTGCAACTGGCCCAAGAAGAAACCGGTGAGAAGAAGGGGCACTACCTCAATTGCACCGCCAATACCCCTGAAGAAATGTATGAGCGTGCTGAGTTCGCCAAGGAACTTGGCCAGCCCATCATCATGCACGACTACATAACCGGTGGCTTTACTGCCAACACTGGTTTGTCTAAGTGGTGCCGTAAGAACGGGATGCTGCTTCACATCCACCGTGCCATGCACGCTGTGATCGACCGCCATCCCAAGCACGGTATCCATTTCCGGGTGCTGGCCAAGTGCCTACGCCTCTCCGGCGGTGACCAGCTGCACACCGGCACCGTGGTGGGCAAGCTGGAAGGTGATCGTCAGACCACCTTGGGTTATATCGATCAACTGCGCGAATCTTTCGTGCCAGAAGATCGCAGCCGCGGTAACTTCTTCGATCAGGACTGGGGTTCCATGCCTGGCGTTTTTGCTGTCGCTTCCGGCGGTATCCACGTTTGGCACATGCCCGCATTGGTTGCCATCTTTGGAGACGATTCAGTCCTCCAGTTTGGCGGTGGTACCCACGGTCACCCCTGGGGTTCCGCAGCTGGTGCAGCGGCTAACCGGGTCGCCCTCGAAGCTTGCGTCAAGGCCCGTAATGCCGGCCGCGAGATTGAGAAGGAAGGCCGAGACATCCTCCTCGAAGCAGCAAAGCACAGCCCCGAGCTGGCCATTGCTCTGGAAACTTGGAAGGAAATCAAGTTCGAATTCGACACCGTCGACAAGCTCGACGTCCAGTGATCGTCGGCTACTGAACCAAAGGAATTGTCCCTAGCCCCATCGGCTATGGACTGTTCCCTAATTCAAAGCTTTGAAAGCCCCAGCACCTCCCCTTCACCACAAGGATCCCCATGCCCTTCAAGAGCACCGTGGGTGACTACCAAACAGTCGCCACCCTGGAGACATTCGGCTTTTTGCCACCGTTTACCCAGGAAGAGATCTACGATCAAATCGCCTACATAATTGCCCAGGGATGGAGCCCCCTGGTTGAGCACGTTCACCCCAGTCGTTCCATGGCCACCTACTGGTCTTATTGGAAGCTCCCCTTTTTCGGAGAGAAAGATCTGAACGTGATCGTTAGCGAACTCGAAGGTTGCCACCGGGCATATCCTGATCACCATGTGCGTTTGGTGGGCTACGATGCCTATACCCAAAGCCAGGGTGCTTGCTTCGTTGTTTTCGAAGGCCGCTGATTTTCAGCTTCCTTAAGGAAGTGAAGAACCCGCTTAATCCCGGGTTCTTCTGTTTATTCTTCTATTCCGGTGGATTTAATTTTCCACTGTTTTTAGCAAGGGATTTGCTGATCCACCTGGAATCAACCCCTGGGTAGATTTAGCCAAAAGACCCCTGCATTCGTCACTATTACTTTTCGGACGGATATGGCCAGCCCATCGAGTCGTGAAGCAGCTCTGGAGCGCCGCAAGGCCCTAACCAGTGGCGGCAAGAAATCTGCTGGCCGATATTCCTCCGGCCCTAACCGGGTTCGTAGCGCCGCTGATGCGCGCCCTACCCGTACTAATTCTGCTCTGCCCATTGCCCCTGCTGGCACACCAATTACCAGTGGCAGCTCCTTGGGTAGTTCCAGGCCTACTGAGCGCAGAGAAACCGCTGGCCTAGGCAGCAGCCCTGCTCGCCGTTCGATTGCTAAGCCCTTGGCCAATCCAAGCAGGCAGCTGGTTCTTGCCCGACGTGAAGCACTTTCTCGCGGTGGCAAGCGGGCTGACAGTTCTAGGGATCGCACCCGCAACGAGGAGATAAAAGCCACTGCCTTGGCATCTGCAAATGTCCAGGCAGCTGCCCCTGCAAAGGAGCACAAATGCAGTTGCCAGGAACCGAGCGCCAGGGCGGCGATCAGTAGGCGAACTGGGGGGGGGGAACTAACTACTTCCCTTGCTAACCGCCATGGGGGGCGCTCCTCCACGCCCAAGCGGACTGCCCAGCACAACCAAAGTCGGGCCTTAGTGCTTGCCCGCCGTGAGGCCCTTTCAAAGCGGGGGAAGGCTGCCAATATCTCCACCAACAGCAGCGCCGCCACCGTGGCTCGTCTGGGAAATCCCGACATGAACAGTCGCGAGTTGGCCCAGAAGGTGCGCGAACTCAAGTGCAAGATTGGTTCAGCAGGTAGCGCCCGCAGTGGTTGCACCAGACCCAGCGGCCCTAACCGCCATGGTGCAAAGCAGTCCGCCGCCGTTGAGTCAAGCCTAAAGGTGGGTGTAAGCGAAACACTTTCCGGTCAAATTGTGACTGGCACCCAGCCCAACCGTTCGGTTAAAACCACTGGCAACGAGGCTGCCACTTGCAGCAACATCACTGGCACTGAATACCTTGGAGCTGAAGTATTTCAGACCTTCTGCCAAGGCAAGACCGCTAGCCGACAGCCCGATAAGGTGCGGGTTAGTGCCACCAGCCATGGCAACCGAGTCACTGGCAACGAAGTGGGTCGCTCAGAGAAGGTAACCGGCGACGAACCTGGTACTTGCAAGAACATCACTGGTACTGAATACGTTTCGGCTAATCAGGCCAGCAGCTTCTGTGGCAGCTCAGCTAGCAGCATTCCTTCCCCACGCAAGGTGGACCATGGCCAGACCAAAGCGGGCCAACAGGTTTCTGGCGTAATGGTTGGTCGTTCAGAGAAGGTAACCGGCGACGAGTCTGGTTCCGGGCGGCAACTCACCGGCAATCAATACGTCAATAATCCCAACCAGGCTTCTGACCGCGCCCCTGCCAAGGTGGCCAGTCTCCAAACCCTGCGGGGCACTGGGATCACCGGTACCCCAGTTGGACGCAGCGAGCATGTGACTGGTGATGAACCTGGTTCCTGCAAGATCATCACTGGTGATGAATACATTGGCAGCCAGCAATACGATCGCTTTTGCGGTGGCATTCCAGCGCCGGAGGCTGCAAAGGTAGGTTTCAGCGTCACTAATCGCCAGCAGGTGGTGAGTGGTACTCGCACCGGTCGCTCTGAGAAGGTCACCGGTGATGAACCGGGCACCTGCAAGCTCGTTACCGGAACTCCCTATGCCGGCCTTGAAGATGCAGGTAACTGGTGCAATAAAAACCAGGCGAGAAATGTTCCACAACGGCCTCCGGTGGCCATGGGCACTGTTATGACTGGCATCCGGCCTGGCATTGGTGGGGTAATGACCGGGGCCGAGCGGGGCGCATGTGAGGACGTTACCGGCACCCCTTATATAGGTGTTGACCAGCGGGCTGAATCCTGTGGTTCTGAGATCACCACCCCTGCTGATTTTCCCCGCCCCCTCAGTGGAAAACCCTGGGAAAAGTTCAGCGTTCAATCCCCTGCTGGTTCAGCCCACAGCGCTAGTGAAAGGAAGGCTGGTGTAACTGGTTCCAGCTATGAACTGGGTAGTCGAGTTACTGGCCCCTTCGCCATGGCCGACGACAAGATCACCGGCACCGAGCAGTTTCGTTTTGATCGGGGCAACCAAAGGCTGGGTGGCCAACAAATCCAGTTGGCTGCAGCCGCGCCGTTAACCGTAGATGAGGATGCCAGGCCTGTTTCACGGGTAACCGGTGAAGGTATTTCTGCTGGCCTGAAGATCACCGGTGACGATTGGGACCGTGGCAAAAGGGTTACTGGCACCGAGGGGGTTTCCGCCCGGCGCCGCAACCCCAGTCGGCCAGGCTCCAAGGGTTCCATGCCCAGTCTTGAGGCCAAGCGCAATGAGGCACTGCCTTCACCAGTGAGTCGCGTAACCGGCTCCAGTGGTAACACCCAAGCTGGCTCGCTGATTACAGTTTCTGGCGGCGCTCGGGGCTAAACCAGCCATGTCCCGTCGCCCGGAACCACGCGAACGTCCCCTGGCTGGCACTGCCCTGCGTCGGCGCCCGGGGCAGTCAACTTCCACAACGGAGGCAATGGGGACGGCGGCGCGGCAACGGCGCGGGCTTAGCCCAAACGTCTTGCCTAGGCAGAGTCGCTTAGGCACTGGTCATCCACTCACTGATTTAGCTACCAATTCCAGCCTTCGGGCCTACGACCTGCAGGTAAAGGAAGGTTTTGATCGCATAGTGCCGCTGCTGAAGCAACTTTCTGGGCTTCAGCATGAGTCTGATTTCGTAGAACGGGCCCAAAAACTTTCCAGGGATTGCCTTGGTTTCAACCTGCCCCTGCCCATTCTTGAACGGGCTTGGGTAAGTCAATTGGATATGCGCACCTTGTTTGCATGGTGTGTATTCGAAACCTACGAACAGACCAGCGCCAGTTTCTTCCAAACTGATCCCCTTGGCGGTAAGCCGGGCAGCCCGGCAGCCCAATCCTTTGATTCATTCCTATTGGAATGTGGTTTTCATCTGCTTGATGTAACCCCCTGCGCCGATGGCCGGCTAGCCCATGCCATGGCCTATGCCCTGCGCTTGCCCTTCAGTTCCGTACGGCGCCGCCCCCATGCTGGCGCCATGTTTGACGTTGAAAACACTGTTAACCGCTGGATAAAAACTGAGCATCGGCGCTATCGGGAAGGCTTGCCAAACCCTGCCCATGAAGATACCCGTTACCTGAAGATGGTGCTCTACCACTTCAGTTCTATTGATCCAGCCCATGAGGGTTGCGCTGCCCACGGCAGCAACGATGCCTTGGCGGCTTCCTGCGGCCTTGCGAAACTGCATGACTTCCAAATAGCGGTAGAAAACAGTTTCTGTTGTGGGGCATCTGTAGATCTGCTGCTGATCGGCATCGATACTGATACCGATGCGATTAGGGTGCATGTGCCTGGTATGGATGGCTCTACCAATCTTGAGAGTTGGCTTGATGCTAAAGATATTTATGACGTCACGGCCCAGCTATCTGTTCAAGAGTGTCGTTTAAGGATTATCGCCATGGTAGAGGATGCTGCTGCTAGCACTCCAGATCCGGGCATGGTGAGATTTATCGCTCGACTGCTGGAGAATAATATTTCCCAGATCGACTACGTGCGCAATTATCACAATGGCCATTACAGTGATGGCGGTCATGCCGAGCTCTTCATTGGCGTAGGAATTGGCTTCAAGGAGATTCACCTGCGCAATCTTACTTATTTTGCCCATATGGATACCGTCGAAGAGGGAGCCCCAGATCTTGATGTAGGTATCAAAATATTTACGGGGCTAAATGTTTCCCGGGGCTTGCCAGTGCCCGTGGTGGCTCGTTTCGATTACCATGGCAACGTTCCTGGAGCCCGCGAGCGGGCTGTGGGCCATGGTCGCCGCGTGCAGGCGGCCATAGAAAGCCGCTATCCAGAGCTGGTGCAGCAGGGTCTGCTTCACACTCTGCTAACCATCCGCGACCAAGACCGGCATGTGCCGGCCGAAGTTGTGGGTTCGACTATTACTTTCTCAAGCGCAGGAGGTCACTGACATGTTGATATGCAAGGTGCTTAAGCCGCTGGTCTCCACTAACCGCATTCCCGATTTCGAACACAAACATCTTCAGGTGGTGCTTGATGGCACCACACAGAAGGTGGCAGTGGATGCCGTTGGTTGTATCCCTGGAGACTGGGTTATTTGTGTTGGTAGTTCCGCCGCCCGCGAGGCTGCGGGCGGCAAGTCTTATCCAAGCGACTTAACTATCGTTGGGATTATTGACCATTGGGATCCTGATGCAAGTAGCGCCCCAGCCTCATCAGGGGTGAGTTGATGGAAATTATGCAGGTCACCGGTTCTCTTGTTTGTACCCAAAGGGTGCAGGGATTAGCCCACAGCAATCTGCGGGTGCTTCGCAACGTCAAGGGCAAGCTGAGTGTTGCAGTTGATCCGGTGGGGGCAGCCCCAGGTAACTGGGTATTTACCGCCAGTGGCTCGGCGGCCCGCTTCGCCTGCGGTAACCCAGAAGTGCAGACTGATCTAACGATTGGAGGAATCATCGACTTTTGGGAACCGGACGGGTGAACCCCCTTGCTGTCCGGTGAATGCCGTACCTAGGTAGCCCCCCTTTCGCTCCTGTTCCTCTACAACCCCTAAACCAATGGTTAGCCGTCCCCCCCGAACCGGATCCACCGCCAAATCGGGTGCGGCTTCAAACGCCGCACCTGGTTCTGCGGGTACCCAGCCCTCAGCCCCTGAGGTGACGGCTAAGTCGTCAGAACCGGGAGATGTCAGCTCACCCCCGACACCCCCCGACCTGTCGAAACCAACTACAACCAGCGCTGTTAACCCAGCTGCTTCGGTTGTTGCCTCCGCCAAAGTCCTACCCGCTGCGGCCTCCAGCAGCCGGTCCACAACGACCAGCAGCCGTTCCGCAGCTGCCAGCGGCCGCAGCGGCAGCTCCGGTGCTACTACTCCTCCCAAATCCCCTTCCCCCAAATCTTTCTCCATGGCACCTTCCATACACGGCATCGCCCTCGGCATGATCGAAACCCGAGGTTTGGTTCCTGCAATCGAAGCAGCAGACGCCATGACCAAAGCGGCTGAGGTCACCTTGGTGGCCCGTGAATTTGTTGGTGGTGGCTACGTCACCGTGATGGTGCGTGGTGAAACCGGTGCAGTTAATGCAGCTGTTCGTGCAGGTGCCGACGCCTGCGAGCGGGTGGGTGATGGCCTAGTGGCAGCCCACATCATTGCCCGTCCCCATGGCGAAGTGGAAGCAGCCATCGCACCTAGTGGCGTTGAACGCCGTCTCTGATGGCCATGGCTGCCGTTAATCCGCGGGTATTGGGTTTTCTTGGCCGTGCCCTGAGCCTAGAACTCTCGGCTGTGCAGCAGTACCTGACCCAGGCTTGCCTGGTGGAGCTTTGGGGCGACTTAAATGCCGCTACCAGGTTCCGCCAGGAAACGGTGGAAGAGCTGCAGCACGCCGAAAGGATCGTGCAGCGCATGCTCGCCCTGGGGGTAGCACCGGCCAGTTCCCAGCTGCGGCCGGTGCAAGATGCAGCAGATCTAATTGGCCTTCTGCACTTGAATGCCAGTCTGGAAAAAGATCTGATCAACCACTACGCTGATGCAACTAGTTTCTGCGAAATGATTGGTGACGATGAGAACTCCAGCTTCTTCAGAGCTCTCTGGAATGAAGAACTGCACCATGGCCAGGAGTTGGACTCCTGGCTGCAGGGTTTGGCCATCAACGGGGCCGCAAGCCAGGAGCGGGCCCATTTCTAAGCAATCATGACCCTAGCTACAGCTAAGGCCCGGAGCTTTTGTCCCAGGCCCACGGCTGTTATCTGCTGAGAATCACTAAAATTTTCTGCCGAGCGATTGATTCCTCTGGCCCCAGGGGCCGCCCCAATCAACTTGGACCACTATCTCCCTCTGCCGATACAGCTGGCCTGGCTAATACCCCTGTATGGGTTATGTGGCATGGTGATTTCCCTGCCTTGGGCCGCAGGCTGGATCAAGCTGAATGGGCCGCGACCTGCCGCTTATCTAAACCTGCTGGTTACCTTGGCAGCAGTCTTTCATGGCAGCTTAGTTATTAGGGAGGTCCTTAGCCTTGGCCCTCAGCACTTAGATATTCCCTGGTTCCATGCCGCGGGCCTTGATCTGCGCATTGGCTTTGATCTTTCTCTCACTAATCTGGCGGCCCTGGAGCTGGTTACCTTCACCAGTTTGATTGGGCAGGTTTTCGCCCTCGGTTATCTCGATAAGGAATGGTCTTTGGCCCGCTTCTTTGCCCTTGTGGGTTTCTTCGAGGGGGCCATGGCCGGTGTTGTGTTGAGCAGCAATTTGTTTATGAGCTATTTCTTGCTTGAGATGCTCACCCTTTCCACCTATATGTTGGTGGGTTTTTGGTACGCCCAGCCGCTGGTGGTCACGGCCGCAAGGGATGCATTTCTTACCAAGCGTGTTGGGGATGTGCTGCTGCTGATGGGGGTTGTGGCACTATCTGCCTGGGCAGGGTCCATGGAGTTTGATGACCTTTATATCTGGGCTGCAAACACACCGCTCTCACCCCTTGCTGCCACCCTGTTGGGCTTAGGGCTGATTGCTGGACCCATTGGTAAATGCGCCCAGTTCCCGATGCATCTTTGGCTAGATGAAGCCATGGAGGGACCTAACCCAGCATCAATACTACGCAACTCTGTTGTGGTGACCTGCGGTGCGCTAGTCCTGCTGAAATTAATGCCCGTGCTGCGGGTTTCACCATTTGCAACTTCTGTGCTCTTGGTGGTTGGCACTATCAGTGCCCTAGGTGGTGCCCTGGTGGCTATCGCCCAGGTGGATCTCAAGCGTGCTTTCTCTTATTCCACAACTTCATATCTGGGTTTGGTGTTTATCGCCATCGCCTTCGAGCAGCCGTTTCTTGCCCTATTACTGCTATTTTCCCATGGCTTAGCGAAGGCGCTGCTGTTCATGAGCGTGGGCAGTGTGATTTCCACCACTAACTGCCAAGACCTGACCGAACTGGGCGGTCTGGGGAGTCGTATGCCTGCCACTACAACAGCTTTCCTGGTGGCAGGCGCAGGCCTTACCGGAATACTTCCCTTGGGCTGTTTCTGGTGTTATGGCTTGCTGGTGCAAGCTCTGCTAAGGGAGGCCCCCCTATTGGCTGCTGTGGTACTGTTAACTAATGGTTTGACAGCACTGAATTTGGTGCGGGTGTTCCGCCAGGTTTTCCTAGATGTACCTCACCCAAAGACCCGCAGGGCTCCAGAGGTGAATTGGTTGATGGCATTGCCAATGGTGAGCTTGGCGGTGCTAGTGATGTTAATTCCTTTAGGGATAAATCGTATTGATTCCCTCCATGGAATTGCAGATTTCGCCGCATTAACAACCATCCTGGTGGTTGCCAGCGGCTCTATCGGCCTGATCGCAGGTTGTCTGATTCGGCTCGACAAATTTTGGTCACGCTCTGTGCTTAAGCCCCTGCGCACACTCCAGGATTTGCTTGCCTACGATTTCTATACAGAAAAAATCTATAAGGCGACGATTGTCGCTTTTGTTGCACGCCTAGCTTCATTTACAAATACTCTGGACCGGGTGCTTGTAAATGGCTTGGTCGATCGCATTGGAAGTTCGTCAATGGCAAGCGCCGAAACGCTCAAGCTTGGTGTTAGCGGTCAAATGCAGAGTTATGTGCTAACGCTTGTGCTATCGATTGTTGTGCTGATGGCCATTCTCTCCTTCTTCCACGGATGAGTACTTCCTAATGCTCAGCTACCTGCTGCTAATTCCTTTCTTGGGAGCTTTTCTGTTGCTGTTCTGGCCGGGGCAGCCGGTACCAGGGCGGATGCGGTTGGTAGCCATTGTGATTCTTGCCCTGCAACTTGCTTGGAGTTTGCGGGTGTTGTGGGCCTTTGATTCAAGTGACGGTGGGATGCAGTTTCAGGAGTCATTTGGCTGGGTTAATAGTATTGGTCTTGACTACAAACTTGGTATTGATGGCCTTTCGCTGCCTCTTGTACTTATAAATGCAGCCCTTGCCCTGGTATCAATCGTTTGCACCCGTGATATCAGCCAGAGACCAAGAATTTACTTTGCCCTCCTGCTGCTAATCAGTGGAGCAGTTAATGGAGTTTTTCTATCTGAAAATCTGCTGCTGTTTTTCTTTTTTTACGAGTTGGAACTGGTTCCTCTCTGGTTGCTGATTTCCATATGGGGCGGTACTGGTCGGGCCTATGCGGCTACAAAGTTCTTGATCTTTACTGCTGTCTCTGGGGTACTGATTCTTGGGGCCTTTCTTGGGCTGGCCTTATTTACGGGCACCGTTGATTTCAGCATCACTCCTGTGCTTAGTGAGCGGCTGGCGATGGGGCAGCAAATATTGCTACTGGTGGCGCTCTTGATCGGCTTCGGCATCAAGATTCCCCTTGTACCTTTCCATACCTGGCTGCCAGATGCCCACACCCAGGCTTCCACACCGGTGTCGGTACTTTTGGCAGGGGTGTTGCTGAAATTGGGAACCTATGGCCTGCTGCGCTTTTGTTTGGGGATGTTCCCAGAGGCTTGGGGCTTGATGGCCCCTTGGCTGGCTGGCTGGGCCGCGGTTTCCGTCCTCTATGGCTCCCTAGCGGCAATCGCCCAACGGGACATGAAACGGATGGTCGCCTACAGCTCCGTTGGCCACATGGGGTACATCCTTTTGGCGGCTGCGGCAGCCACCCCGTTAAGCCTGCTGGGCGCAGTCTTTCAGATGATCAGTCACGGTTTGATCTCGGCTTTGCTTTTTCTTTTGGTGGGGGTTGTTTACCGGAAAACCGGCACCCGTGATCTTGAGGTACTACGTGGTTTGCTAAATCCAGAAAGGGGCCTGCCTTTCACGGGTACTTTGATGATCCTTGGGGTTATGGCCAGCGCTGGCTTGCCAGGTATGGCTGGCTTCATCTCCGAGTTTTTGGTGTTTCGTGGCAGTCTCGAGGCTTTTCCTCTCGCCACATTGCTATGCATGGTGGGCTCAGGTTTAACAGCGGTTTATTTCCTGCTCTTGGTTAACCGCGCCTTCTTCGGTCGCATGGCTATCACGCCCCCAAGCAATCCCGTGGCTGATGCCAGGCTTGATATTCGCTTGGCGCCGGTGGCGCCCCGGGAAACAATTCCAGCAATGGCCCTGGCCATTGCTGTGGTGGCAATTGGCCTCTTGCCCTCATGGTTGGGTCGCATCAGTGAGTCTGCTACCACCACCATGGCTGAGCTGCCGGCCCTGCTGGCCAGCCTTCAGAACGGAGGGCTGAGCTAATGCCGATCATTTCCGCTGATCTCACCCATGCCGGTGGCATGCCTACTGCTGCCGAACTGGAGGCAAAGTTGCTGGCTGGTCAGATTTTCCTGGCCGAGACACCCAACCATCTGATGCAGGTGGTGGACGTGCTTGAAAGCTATGGGGAGGTGCTTGACGCCTACAGCACCAACCTCATTTACCAGGCCGAAAAGCAGTTCCTTAATCCGGTGCCTGCCTTTCGCTATCTAGATGGTGACTTGAGCCCTGGCAAGATCTGGCGGCACCTGATCCATGACCGTATCAACTTTGAATACGCGGAGTACTGCCAGAAGGCGATGTTCTGGCATGGCACCGGTGGTCTAGATGCCTACCTCGATTCCGAAGCCTTCCGGGCAAACTGCGTCGCAATCATTGGCCGCAAGACCAGCCGTGATCCCCTGCTGGCCTTGCTCCATCCCCTGTTCCCAAATTTCTTGCTGGAGCTGATTCGCTCTGCCGCGACCACCCATGCCCTTGGCCAGTTTTGGCGGGTGATGAGTGATCTGTTCCTTGATTTAGCCCGAGCCGAAAAGGACGGCAGGGTAAGCACGGTGGCTGCGGTGGTTGATTTCCTGCGCCAGGGATTGGTGGCTGCAGCTGCAAATCCGATCAGCTACGCGGTTGAGCTTGCTGGGGACCGGTTCTGGGTCCTCCCACCGGAGGCTGGCCTTACCTTTCTTGCCGATGTGGCGGTGCCCTATGTGGAGGCTGTCTTCTTAAGGGGGATGCCGTTTTTGGGCACCGTCTCTTTCAACGCCCAGGCCCAGCAGATTTCTCCGGATCAGAGCACCTTCACCTACGGCGCCCTGTTTGCCGATCCCCTGCCCAGCATGGGCGCCGGCATCCCCCCCAGTCTGCTGATGCAGGACATGTATCGCCATCTGCCGGAGCGTTTGCACCAGTGGTATCGCCAAACCACCCGTGGTGAAGGGGATGTCCGAGTGAAGATCTGCCTCAGTTTCCAAAAGTCGATGTTTTGCGTTACTAATGCCGCCATCGCCGGCACGTTCCCCTACAGGCTCGATCACCCTGAGGCCGCAGCCCAGGCGGCAAACCGGGCCTATGCCGCCAGTTGGGCGGCGCGGCTGAGCAGCTCCCGCACCGATTGTCTTGACCCATCTACTCTCTGATGTGCAGCCTAGGTATTAAGCTCTGATACATGGAGCAGCAATGGATTAAACGAGCGCGTCCCGACCGACTTGAGCGGCGGATTGAGTTCGAGGACTACGAACCCACCCGCACCTTCCTGGAGCGACTCAACGACCTCTCTGAGCAAGAGGGGCGCTTTCCTGACATTAGTTTTGGTCGCACCTACGTTAACCTCACCCTGCGACCCGAGCAGGAGAATGGCGAGATTGGCGAGCTTGAAACCAGCTTTGCAGCGGCAATTGATCAGCTCCTCTGAGTTTAGTTAGCTGGTAACCAAAGGATTAGCGTTTTTTGCGACGGGAATCTATCTGCAGCAGATCCTTCACCTGTTGCACCTGGTTGGCGAGATTAGGGTCAGTGGCCAGTTTTTTATCCACCTGTTGCACGGCATACATCACGGTGGTGTGATCTTTGCCGCCGAAATGGTCGCCGATCTTGGGCAGGCTTAGGTCGGTGCACTGGCGCATCAGATGCATGCCCACCTGGCGGGCCTGGCTCACGGCCCGTTTGCGGCTACTGCTGCACATCTCCTCGGCTGATACCCCAAAGACTTCGGCCACCTTGTCCAGCACTAGTTTTGGATTTATATCGCCATCGGGCATGCCTGTGCCCAGCAGTGGCGCCACCGATTCCACGGTCATCGGTAGGCCTGTGATCGAGGCAAAGGCCACCGCCCGGGTGAGGGCCCCCTCCAGCTCCCGGATGTTGGAGGTGAAACGACCGGCCAGGTATTGGATCAGGTCCCGCGGTAAACGCATCTCCTCCTGCTCAGCTTTCTTGTGCAGGATCGCCATGCGGGTTTCCAGATCCGGTGCCTGGATGTCTGCAATCAGGCCCATGGAAAAACGCGAGATCAGCCGTTCCTGCAGCCGTTGGATCTGGCTGGGGGGGCGGTCACTGGCGATCACGATCTGGCGGCCCGCCTCATGGAGCGCATTAAAGGTATGGAAAAATTCCTCCTGGGTGTATTCCTTGCCTTCGATGAACTGAATGTCATCCACCAGGATCAGATCTGCGGCTCGATAGCGGTCGCGGAAGGCCTGCATGCCGTCCTTGCGAATCGCCAGGATCAGGTCGTTGGTGAAGGTTTCCGTAGACACATAGAAGACCCTGGCGGTGGGATCTATCTCCAGTCGGTAGTGGCCGATTGCCTGCATCAGGTGGGTTTTGCCCAGGCCCACCCCGCCACAGAGAAATAGTGGGTTGAATTCCCGGCCGGGGGATTCGGCCACGGCCAAGGCCGCCGCATGGGCCATGCGGCTATTGGGGCCCACCACAAACCGCTGGAACACATAGCGGGGGTTGAGGTTGGCCTTTAGGCGCGGCAGTGGCCCCGGACTGGAGCTGGTCTCCGGCCCTGGTTTTGGCGCTGCCTCCGCCATTGGTGGCAGCGGCTGCTGTTCGCTGCCTTCGGCGGCGCTGATCACCACCTCCACCGGGGCGGCGGTGATGGCGCTGGCCACCTCGGCGATCAAGCCCTGGTAATTGCGCCGCAACCAGCCGGCGGCAAAGGTATTTGGCGCCTCTAGCTCCAGCCTTCCCGGCCGGCTTGCCAGGCAGCGGGCAGGGCGGATCCAGGTTTCAAAGGTGGGT
>Ga0209299_1000641_pt1 | contig 19852 bp, 23 predicted proteins | sample S_140806_MF_Meta_FD_187326 | JGI IMG/M metagenome (GOLD analysis project Ga0209299, IMG submission 187326) | Freshwater microbial communities from Lake Simoncouche, Canada to study carbon cycling - S_140806_MF_MetaG (SPAdes) (version 2) | ecosystem: Environmental > Aquatic > Freshwater > Lake ...
GCGCAAGCCCACCATGGATGCCGCCCAGGAATCGATCTCGAAGCTGCAGTTCCAGATGGTGCAGGAGGTGCAGAATGTCTACAAATCCCAGGGCGTTTCGATCAGCGACAAGCACATCGAGGTCATCGTGCGCCAGATGACCAGCAAGGTGCGCGTTGAGGATGCGGGCGACACCACCCTGCTGCCCGGTGAGCTAATCGAGCTGCGTCAGGTGGAGAAGGGCAACGCCGCCATGGCGATCACCGGCGGCGCTCCGGCTGAATTCACGCCGGTGCTGCTGGGGATCACCAAGGCCTCCCTCAACACCGACAGCTTCATCTCGGCCGCCTCGTTCCAGGAAACCACCCGGGTGCTCACCGAAGCGGCCATCGAGGGCAAGAGCGACTGGCTGCGGGGCCTCAAGGAGAACGTGATCATCGGCCGCTTGATCCCCGCCGGCACCGGCTTCGGGGGCTTCGAGGAAGAGCTGCGGGCCGAGGCCGGTCCCCACCCCGACATCCTCGAGGAAGAGGCGGCCAGCTACCGCCGGGTGCAGAACCTCCGCCCCGATTACACGGTGGAGATGCCTGCTCCTGCCGCCTCGGCGGCGGTGCTGGACGATCCCTCCGATGAGGATCTCGAAGCAACCCGCAGCCGCCATGGCATCGAGGCCACGGCTAGCAGCTTCGCCGCCTTCACCCGCCCGGGAGTCGAGGAGGGCCTCGACGAGGAACTGATCGCTGATCCTGCAGCCCTCGAGGGCCTGCAGGAGGAGGGGCTGCTCAGTGATGACTGACCTCCCTGAGAAAACCGCCCCCCGCAGCGGTGCCAGGCCCGCGGGCCGATCAGCCGCTCCTGCCGGCGGGACCACCGACCTGGGCACCCCCATCCCGGTTCAACGCCTGCCGCGCTGGGGCTTTCACGGCCACACCGAGCTGCTGAATGGCCGCCTCGCCATGTTGGGGTTCGTGGCCTTGGTGGTTGTGGAATGGAAGCTTGGCCACGGCCTCTTGATCCGGCCCTGATGGCCGCCACGGCGGCGCGAACCAGCCCCCAGGAGCCTTCAAGTACGGAGGCTGCAGGGTCCGTGACCACCACGGGATCACGCGCAAACCCGGATGCCGCTGTGGCGTCCACCGATCGGCTCCCTCAGCAGTTGACGCCCCTGTTGGGACTCGGGGTGGCCGAGCTGGAAGCCTGGGCTCAGGCCCAGGGACAGCCGGCTTTCCGTGGCCGCCAACTGCATGACTGGCTGTACAACCGCGGAGCCCGCAGCTTGGAAACGATCTCGGTGCTTCCCAAGGCCTGGCGTCAGCGACTGCAGGAGCTGCCGGTGATCCCGGCCGGGCCAGGGGTCACCGGGCCCGAGGTGGAGGCCCGTTGGCCACCACCGCATGGGAGTCCCGAGCCCCCCAGAGAGCAAGGGATCACCCCAGGGGATTCAGAACCCGGCCAGTCCCTGCTGGGCCGCTCCAGGTTGCTACACCGCAGTGACGCCCGCGATGGCACCTGCAAGCTGCTGCTTGGCACCGTCGATGGTTTGAGCATCGAAACCGTAGGGATTCCCAGCGGCGAGCGGCTCACCGTGTGCGTGAGTAGCCAGGTGGGCTGTCCGATGGCCTGCCGCTTCTGCGCCACCGGCAAGGGAGGGTTGCAGCGCTCCCTTGCCGTGCACGAGATCGTGGACCAGGTGCTGAGCGTGCGCGAGGCCATGGGCCGCCGCCCCAGCCATGTGGTGTTCATGGGCATGGGCGAACCCCTGCTCAACAGCGAGGTGGTGCTCGCCGCGATCGACTGCCTCTGCCGCGACCTGGGCATGGCCCAGCGCCAGATCACGGTGAGCACCGTGGGCGTGCCGAGAACCCTGCCCACCCTGGCCGAACGGGCCCTCGATCGGCTGGGCCGCGCCCAGTTCACCCTGGCGGTGAGCCTCCATGCTCCGGATCAGCGGCTGCGGGAGGAGCTGATCCCCACCGCCCACACCTATCCGATCGAGGAGCTGCTGGAGGATTGCCGCCACTACGTGGCGATCACGGGCCGGAGGGTGAGCTTTGAGTACATCCTGCTGGGGGGGCTGAACGACCAGCCGCGCCACGCCGCGGCGCTGGCCGCCCTGCTGCGTGGCTTCCAGAGCCACGTGAACCTCATCCCCTACAACCCCATCGAGGAGGAGGAGTTCCAGCGCCCCTCCCCCGCCGCAGTGGAGGCCTTCCGCACCGCCCTGGCCCGCCGCCACACCGCCGTGAGCGTGCGCGCCAGCCGTGGCCTGGACCAGGACGCCGCCTGCGGCCAGCTCAGGCGTCGGCTGGGCTGAGCCGGGGTGATGCACGCGGCCTCAGGCGCGGAGCTCTGCAGGTTCCGCCATCGCGTGTTTCCAGCCTCCCCCATAAGTTGGAGAGGCTTCGGCACCCGTGGCTGCTATGACCGATCCCTCCCCCGGCGCCGCTCTGGTGCCACAAACCACAAACCTGGGGGAATCCAGCGGTCCCCGCCCCCGCTGGGTGCGCTGCGGCAGTTCCAGCAACCCCGATGCGGCCGGGGCGATCGACGAAGCGCTGACCGCCCTCTTTCCGAAGGGCCTCGCCGCGGTCGCGACACCAGCGCTGGTGATCGCCTTCCTCTCCCCGGCCTACCCGGTGGAAGCGATGGCTGGGGAGCTCCAGGCCGCCCTGGGATCCGTTCCCCTGATCGGCTGCAGCACCTCCGGCGAGCTCACCGATGGCCGCTCCCTGCGCCACAGCCTCGTGCTCTGGGCCCTTGGCGGTGCGGGGTTCTCCGTGCGGGTGGGTATGGGGCAGGGGGAATCGGGCAGCCTGCGGCTGGCCTCCCGCCAGGCGGCCGGCTGCCTTGATGGCCTTCCCCCCCATCCCCATCGCGCCCTGGTGATCCTGGCCGATGGCCTCTGTGGCGACCAGATGGAGGTGGTGCGAGGGGCCTACGAAGTGGCAGGAGCCGCGGTGCCCCTAGTGGGGGGATGCGCAGGCGATGACATGGCGATGCGCTCCACCTCCCAGATCTTCGGAGCGAGGGTGCTCAACCAGGCCGTGGTGGCCGCCGCCATCGGATCCGACAGCCCGATCGGCATCGGTGTCTCCCATGGCTGGCAACCGGTGGGAGAGCCGATGCTGGTCACCGGTAGTTCGGGGGTGAGTGTGATGAGCCTTGATGACCGTCCTGCCCTCGACGTCTACCTGGAAACCCTGAAGGCGCCGCCTGAGGCGAGCGCCAGCCCGGAAGCTTTTGCCGCCTTCGCAGCCACCCATCCCTTAGGCATTCCAAGGCGCGACCGTATCGAGATCCGCTACGTGGCCGGCGCCGATCTGGAGACCCGCAGCCTCACCTGCATCGCCGGCCTTCCCCAGGGTGGGATGACGATGTTTATGCAAGGCGACAGTGAGTCGGTGCTGGGAGCCACCGAAAACGCCTGCCGGGAGGCCTGCGATGGGCTGGCCGGCGCCGCGCCGATCGGCATGCTCCTCTTCGACTGCGTGGCGCGCCGCTCGGTATTGGAGAGCGCCTCAGCCGACGGGGAATTCGAGTGCGTGCAGGAGCTGCTGGGCCCCTTGCCCGTAGCCGGCTTCTACACCTACGGCGAAATTGCCCGCACCCATGGTGCCGGTGGATTCCACAACCAGACCCTGGTGGCCCTGGCCCTGGCCTGAAGAGCTTCAGGGTCGCGCGATCCTGCGGGTTCAGGTTGGATCCCGATCCGCCTCAAAGGCACCGCGGGGCACCGTCTCCCGCCAGGGTGCCAACACGGAGAGCAGCAGAAAGGAGGGAACGGCGGCCGCGATGGTGAGGGCGAAGAAGGTGCTCCAGCCCACCGCCGCAGCAACAAAACCCGCCGGGGCGGCCAGCAGTGAGCGGCTCAGGGCATAGACGCCCGAAAACAGCGCGTATTGGGTGGCGGAGAAGCGGGGATTGCACAGACTCATCAGCAGGGCCAGGAAGGCTGCAGTGACCAAGCCGCTGGCGAAATTCTCCACAGTCACCGTGGCGATCAGGCCGCTGAGTCCACCCCCGAACTTCGCCAGGGCCCAGTAGGCGAGGTTGGTGAGGCTGCCGATGATCCCGAACACCCAGAGGGAGCGGTTGAGACCCAGGGGCTTGAACAGCACGCCTCCGAAGGCCGTACCGGCCATGGTGGCGGCGATCCCCCAGCCCCCGTTCACCGCGCCGATCTCGGCCGCACTGAAGCCGGCCTGGAGCATGAAGGGCACCGCCATCCCATTGAGCAGTCCATCGGGCCAGCGATAGAACATCACCAGGATCAGGATCAGCAGGGCGCGGCGGCCACCGGTTCGGCCCAGAAATTCCTTCGCCGGGCCCACGATCGCCTCCCGCAGGCTGCGGGGGGGATGGGCCAGGGGCTGCAGGGCCGGGGCCGTGAGGGTGAAGGGCACCACGGAGGCCAGTAACAGGGCCGAACCCAGGAAGGCGGCTGGCCAGCCCAGCCAGCCCGCGAGCATGAAGCCCCCGGCACCCACCGCCAACATCGCGGCCCGGTAACCCAATGCCCCGGCCGCCGCTCCGCCGCCCCGCTCAGACTCGGGGAGCAGATCGGTGCGGTAGGCATCCACCATCACATCCTGGCTGGCGCTCACCACCGCCAGGAGAACCGCCACGATGCCCACCACGGTGAGCTGGGAGGGATCAGCCTGGGGCCGCAGCAGGGCCATGCCTCCGATCACCACCACCAGAGCGAGCTGCAGCACCAGCAGCCAGCCGCGGCGGCGATCCGGCCAGGGGATGGGCCAGCGATCGAGGAGCGGAGCCCAGAACAGCTTGAGGGTGTAGGGAAGTTCGGCGAGGCTCAGCAGGCCGATCATGCCCAGGGGGATGCCGCTGGCCGTGAGCCAGCCCTGCAGCAGCTTGCTGCCCACCATGTAGGGAGTGCCACTCGCCACACCCTCCGCTCCCACCGCCAGAAGACGCCGCCAGGGGGCGACGGAAACAGCGTGGGAACTGGGAGCCACTGGCACCGGGCAGGGTGGGGGCACCCTAGGGGTGGGGGCCAGAACGGGCAGCTCGTCGGCCAGGCAGCAGAGCAGGAGAGAATGGGTGTATTGCGCCCGCTGTCATGTCGTTCTTCCGATCCACCCTGCTGCCCGCCGCCATCGTGCTGATCTTCGGCCTGGCCCTCTTCGCCGTGAGCGCCCGCATCTGGCTGCCGGGCGACATGGCCGCCCCCGCACCGATCAGCTAGCGGCGTTGGGCCCAGCCGCGGCCCCGCCGGCCGGTCGACTTCTACGATCGGGCCACGCTGTCCGCCCCATGTACGACGCGGCCCTGCCCTTCCCTGAACCCTTCCCCGACAGTCCGGCGGAGCTGGCCCTCGATCCCGAGGTGCTGGCGAGGGAGTTGGCGGCTGAACTGCTCGGCGATCCCCTCGATGAGATCGAGGCCCTCGAACCCGCCGAGGTGGATGTGGCCGCCGAATGCGACCTCGGCCTCTCCCTCCTGCAGGGGGATCAAGCGCAGCGCATGCAGGGACTGCGCATTTTCTGTGAGCATCGCGATCCCCGGGCCATCCCCGTTCTGCTGCCCCTGCTGCTGGCCCCCTGCCCGGTGCTGCGGATGAGCGCGGTGTACGCCCTCGGCCGCAACCCCCATCCCCTGGCGGTGGAACCCCTGCTGGGCCTCCTGCAGGCCGAGGACAACGGTTACGTGCGCAAGGCGGTGGCCTGGAGCCTGGGCAACTACCCGGATGCCCCGATCCTCAACCCGCTGATCCGCTCCCTGCAGCTGGATGTGGCCGCCGTGCGGCTCTGGGCCGCCAGCTCCTTGGCCGATGCCGGTGCCACCGGAGCAGCCAAGGCTGATCCGGCTGCCGCCCAGCTTCTGCTGAGTCTGAGGATCGACAGCGAGCCGGCGGTGCGCAGCAACAGCGCCTGGTCCCTGGGGCGCCTCTATCCCGACTTGGTCGAACCCCGCCAGGAGAACGTGGTGGAAGCCCTGCTCCACACCCTCCTGCACGACGGTGACCCAACGGTGCGGGATGAGGCCCGGCTGGCCCTGGAGCAGCTGGAGCAGCCGGATGTGCTCGACCGGCTCCAGACCTTGGTGGATGAGGGACTGATCAGCTGAAGACGGCCCGGGAAGCACCGGTCAACGAAGAGGGCCGTAATGACCGCCCGATCGGAAACGCGGCTAGCATCACCGAACCTTTCCCACCCCGGGATGGCCCAGCGCACGATCCGTTTCCGCATCCGGCCCGACGGCCGTGTTGAGGAGACTGTGGATGGCGTGGAGGGCCAGGGCTGCCAGGAGCTCACCGAACGGATCGAATCCAGGCTCGGCACGGTGCAGCAACGGCAGGAGACGAGTGAGGCTTACCAGGCCGGACAACGCTCCACCGACCTTCAACAGCCCCTCTCGGCCAACCAACCGGTTGGCTGATCCAGAGCCGCCGATTCCGAATTCTTTCATCCACGCTGCCCCCTTGATCGATGTCGCACTTCAGCACCGTGCGGACCGAGCTCCGCGATCGCCAGGCCCTGATCGAAGCCCTCGGTGACCTAGGCCATCCCCCCCTGGAGGGAAGCCAGCCGGTGCGGGGCTACCGCGGCCAGACCGTCTTGGCCGACCTGGCGGTGCCCCAGGAGCAGGGAGCGGACATCGGCTTCCGCTGGAACGAGGCCATCGGAAGCTACGAGCTGGTGGCCGACCTTGATCTCTGGAAGCAGCCCATCCCCGTGGAACGTTTCCTAGCCCGCCTCACCCAGCGCTATGCCCTGCGCACCATCTTGGCGGCGAGTGCCGAGGAGGGCTTTCAAGTGACCGAGCAAACCAGTCAGCTGGACGGCAGCATCGAGCTGGTCGTTAGCCGCTGGGACGGCTGAGCACGTTGGGCCACGCGCCCATGGAACTCCCGCCCGCCGCCGGTGCCGATCCGGCTCTCGCCTTCCGGGTCAACCCCGACGCCCCGGGAGCAGCCACGGGATTTGAGCCGCTGCTTGGAGGAGCCCTGCGGCAAAAGGCGGTGTGGGTGGATGAGGCGGTCTGCATCGGCTGCCGCTACTGCGCGCACGTGGCCACCCACACCTTTGTGGTGGAACCCGACTGGGGCCGCTCCCGCGCCCTCCGGCAGGACGGGGATAGCACCGAACGGATCCAGGAAGCGATCGACACCTGTCCGGTGGACTGCATCCACTGGGTGAGCTACGAGGAGTTACCGGCCCTGGAGTCCCAGCTGCAACAGCAGGAGATCCTTCCTCTCGGGCTTCCCAACCCAGCTCGCCTGCGGCGCACGTTGCCGCGGGCCACGGTTCCCTCGACGGCCCCGGGTACCCCCACGTGACCCCAGCTTCCGCTTCCACCACGGGCACGGGGATGGTGCCCAGCCGGCGTTTCGGCCGGACCGGTGTGGCGATGCCGGTGCTCTCCCTCGGCGGCATGCGCTTTCAGCAGAGCTGGAAGGATCTCGAAGCCGGCGCCATTGAGGAGTCCAGCCAGGTCAACCTGCGCCGCCTGCTGGAGAAGGCGATCGCCGCCGGCCTCCACCACATCGAGACCGCCCGCCACTACGGCAGCTCCGAGCGGCAGTTGGCTCCCCTCCTCCAGGAGCTGCCCGATCCCCGGCGGATCCTGCAGAGCAAGGTGCCGCCCAACCCAGACCCGGCCGCCTTCGAGGCCGAACTGGCCACCAGCTTCTCGAGGCTGGGCCTCGATCCCGATCGCGATCGCCTCGACCTGCTCTCCATCCACGGAGTGAACACCGCCGAGCTGCTCGAGCAGACCCTGAGGCCGGAGGGCTGTCTGGCGGTGGCCCAGCGCTGGCGGGAGGAGGGCCGCATCGGTGCCATCGGCTTCTCGACCCATGCGCCGCTGCCCGTGATCCTGGAGGCGATCGACTCCGAACGCTTCGATTACGTCAACCTGCACTGGTATTACATCCAACAGCAAAACCAGGCCGCCATCGAGGCCGCCACCGCCCACGACATGGGCGTGTTCGTGATCAGCCCCACCGACAAGGGTGGCCACCTCCACACGCCCTCGCAGCGACTGATTGAGCTGTGCGCGCCGCTCCACCCGATCGTGTTCAACGATCTCTTCTGCCTCAGCGCCCCCGGCATCCACACGATCAGCGTGGGAGCGGCCCGCCCCGAAGACCTGGATCTCCACTTGGAGGCCGTAGCCCTGCTCCCCCGGGCCGGCGAGCTGCTGCCGCCGATCCTGGAGCGGCTGCACGCCGCCCGCCGCTCCGCCCTTGGGGAGGACTGGCTGGGGCATGAGAAGCAGGGACTGCCCCGCTGGGAAGACACGCCGGGGGAGATCAATCTGCCGGTGCTGCTGTGGCTCCACGAACTCCTCGAGGCCTTCGATCTCGAGGACTTTTGCCGGGCGCGCTACGGCCTGCTGGGCCATGGGGGCCACTGGTTCCCCGGGGCCAACGCCGATGCCCTCGATGGCGAGGTGCCCGAGGCGGCCCTGCGGGCCGTGCTGGGGGAGAGCCCCTGGGCGGAGCAGATCCCTGGCCTGCTGCGGCGGCTGCGGGAGCGGGTTGGCGGCCAGGCGGTGCAACGGCTCCAACAGAACTGACCCTTCAAGAGACGACGCGCCAGGAGAGCTGGAGGGGCCTAGATTCAGGGGATTGGCGGTGCCTGGGCCTCGCACCCAGCGCGATCGCCCCAGCAGCTGGCGGCCGGTCTAGATCGCGGCCTCCCCCTCTGGGGCGATCTCCCCCAGGGGCTGGCGGGCGGGCACCCCCACCGCGCGGGGGTAGGCCTTGGGGCAGGGCCCCGTGGGCCGCAGCAGCAGGGCATGACGCACCCCCCGCTCAGCTGGTAGGTCCAGCCGCTCTACCCCCTCCAGCCGGGCGCGCAGGGGCACCAGGGCCCGTTCCAGCTCGGCCTGGTCCTCGGGGCTCCACTGGCCGCGGTAGAGGAGAGCCCGCCCCTCGGGCCGCAGCAGGGGCACCAGGTATTCGGCCACCACGGGTGCCCGGGCCACCGCCCGGGCCAGGGCCCAGTCGAAGCGGCCGCGGGTGGAGCCCCCCTGGCCGGTGCGCTCGATCCGCTCGCAGCGCAGCTGGACCCGGGAGGCCAGATCGAGCTCGGCGGCCATGGCCCCCACCGCCTCCACCTTGCGGCCCACGGAATCCACCAGGGTGAGGCGAGCCTGGGGCAGGGCGATCGCCACCGCCAGCCCGGGGAAACCGCCGCCGGTGCCCACATCGATCACCTCCGGGGAGGCCTCCGGCTCCTCCTGCAGCAGCCGCCGCAGGGGCCAGAGGCTGTCGAACACCTGGGCCACCCAGTAGTCGTCGCCCTCCACCAGGCGGGTGAGGTTGAGGCGGCCATTCCAGTGGCGCAGCAGATCCTGGAGCTGCTGGAACCGCTCCTCCTGCTGCGGGGCCGGTTGCCAGGCCAGGGCCCGCCAGAGCTCCGCCAAAGACATCGAAGCCGCTTCCATCACCGTGGGCCGGTCTGCTCTCCCTAGGATCCTGCACACCGTGCCGGGTCGTCGTCTGCCGGGCCATGCCCCCCACCCAGAACCCCTCCGCCCCGGGCCCCACCCACTACGACCTGCTGGAGGTGACAAGCACCGCCAGCGTGGCGGAGCTGCGGCAGGCCTTCCGCCAGCTCAGCAAGCGCTACCACCCGGACACCACCACCCTGCCCCAGGCCCAGGCGCAGGAGTCGTTCCGGCAGCTGCAGCAGGCCTATGCGGTGCTCAGCGATCCGATCAGCCGGAACCGCTACGACAGCCAGCTGCTGCAGCCGCCCGGGCTGACCTCGGCGCCGGGGGTTCCGGCCCAGCCCCTGCCGCGGACATCACCACCCCGGCCGGTGGGGGTGCGGCGGGCGCTCTCGGGGGGCGAATGGTTCGCCCTGTTGCTCCTCGGTGTGGCCCTGGTGCTCAGTCTGGTGCTGGGCCTGGGGGTGGCCTGGGCGCGGGGGGCGGCCCTGGTGCGCACCCCCAGCTGGTGGCCGGAAGCCGTGGCCGCGGCTCCATCCCCCGATCCGCTCCCGGACTCACCCCTTGCCAATGCCGACCCTGCCCCCTGAGCGGACCCCGCTCTACAACCACCCCCTGCCGGCCCTGGAGGCCTGGCTGCGCCAGCTCGGTGCCCGCCAGGAGGGTTCCCAGGCGGTGCACTGGGATCTGCACCGGCCCGATTGGAGTGCCCGGATCACGCTGGAGAGCGAGGATCTGGCGGTGAGATGGCATGGGGAAGGGAGGGAATGCCAGCGGCGTTTCCCCTATGGCCTCACCCGCGCCGACGTGGAGGCGGCGATCCTGGCGGGTCCCTGAGGTCAGCGAGGCCTGGCAGGGGTGGCCGCCGTGACCGATGCTGGGATCCCGCTGGCCCGGAGATCGGCGGGACTTCAGGAAGAACCAAGCCAGCCGAGGGTCCCCCTCCGAGGCTTCCGACGATGAATGCGGGACTCTGGAGCGGGACTGCGGATTCGAGCGATGGATCTGAGCGATGGAACCGAGCCTCTGGATCCGGAGGCGTGGGTTTGAGTCTTCGCGCCGAGCCGTGGATCTGAGCCTGGAAAGCTGAAACGTCTCGATGAATCGGATGGATCGGATCAGAGCGCCTCTCAGAGCGCATCGAGAGCCTTCGCGATTGCCCGGTAGCAACTCTCCAGCTGGTCGTCGTCGATGCAGAGGGGAGGGAGCAGGTAGATCACCTGGCCCAAGGGGCGCAGGAACACCCCCTCACAGCGCGCCAGGGCCTGCAGCCGCTTTCCGGCCGGATTGAGGTAGCCGGGGGATTCCACCACCAGGTCGAAGGCGGCGATGCCACCGATCAGGCGGGGCTGGCGCACACCGCGGTGGCCGGCCAGGCGCTCCAGGTGCGGCCGGTGCCGCGCCTCCATCCCCCGGTGCCGCTCGGGGAAGCCCTCCAGCAGGTCGAGGCTGGCCAGGGCTGCGGCACAGCCGAGCGGATTGGCGGTGAAGCTATGGCCGTGATACAGGGTGCGGGTGGGGTCCGGATCCACGAAGCCCTGGAAGAGCGCCTCGCTGGCCAGGGTCACCCCCATGGGCAGGAAGCCGCCGGTGAGCCCCTTGGAGAGGGCCATCAGATCGGGCTGGATGCCGGCGCGCCGACTGGCGAACAGCTCGCCTGTGCGGCCGAAACCGGTGAGCACCTCATCGGCGATCAGCAGGGCTCCCGCCTGTCGCACCCGCCGCTCCACCTCCCGCAGAAAGGATTCGCGCACCATGCGCATGCCGCTGGCGCCCTGCACGAGCGGTTCGAGGATCACCGCGGCGGTGGGGGTCTCGAGGAGCCGCTCCAGCACCGCCAGGGCTTCCGCCTCCCGCTCAACCGCCCCGTCGTCCTGCCAGTGGGTGGCAGGCCAGGGAACCCGGGCCACATCGAACAACAGGGGCTCGAAGGCGTCGGTGAAGAGGGAGCGCTCCCCCACGGCCATCGCCCCGAAGGTATCGCCGTGATACGCCCCAGCGAAGGCCACCAGCTGACGGCGCTCGCTGCCGCGGTTGCGCCACCACTGCCAGGCCATCTTCAGGGCCACCTCCACCGCGGTGGAGCCGTTATCGGAGAAGAAGAGCCGCTCCAGGCCGCTCAGCCGGCTCAGGCGGGTGGCGAGCTGCTCCGCGGGCGGATGGCTGAAATCGGCGAAGATCACCTGCTCGAGGCGGCGGGCCTGATCGGCGATCGCAGCGGCGATGCTGGGTTCACCGTGGCCATGGAGGGTGACCCACCAGCTGCCGATCGCATCGATCAGGCGGCGGCCGTCGGCGGTGATCAACTCGGCCCCCTCTCCCCGCACCACCTGCTCGGGCGGCGCGGCGGTGGCCACCTGGGTGGTGGGATGCCAGAGGTGGGGATGCCAGCCCGATGGGGCGGCGGCGCCGATCGGCATGGGGCGCTCAGGGCCGGGGATACCCGTCATGTTGGACCGGCGCCCGGGGTCAGCGGCAGCTTCCGCCCTTCGGAAGCGTGACCAGGGTGCCGCAGCGCAGCAGGCCGCCCACCGTCTTCTCGATGTTGGTGAACAGCACCAGGATGCCGCTGCAGAGGGCGGCCACCAGGACGCTCACCAGAAGGTGACGCTTGCTCATCGCTCCAGGCTACGGAATCCTTCGCAGCGCAGCCAATGCCGGCGCAGGCCAGCCCGATTGAGCGGTTCAATCGGCGGCAGTTCGGCCAGCACAGGCACCCCACCGAGCTCCGCCAGGGTGCGGGGGTTGTCGGGGTGAGGGTCGCCGTTGAGCACCAGCCCCAGCACGGGAATGCGGCGCTGGCGCAGGGCCTCCAGCGAGAGGAGGGTGTGGTTGAGGGTGCCGAGGCCGCTGCGGGCCACCAGCACCACCGGCAGCCCCCAGCGGGCGATCTGCTCGATCTGCAGCCAGTCGCGGCGCAGGGGCACCAGCAGCCCGCCAGCGCACTCCACCACCAGCGGCCCGTCGCCCGGCGGCAGGGCAAGCCGCTCCGGGTCGATCGCCACGCCCTCCCGTTCAGCGGCCCAGTGGGGGGACACGGGCGCCGCCAGCCGGTAGGCCTCCGGCACGATCAGTTCAGCCGGCAGATCCAGCAATGCCGCCACCCGGTCGCGGTCGCCGCCGCCCTCCACGCCGCTCTGCACCGGCTTCCAATAGCGGGCCCCCAGACCCTCCACCAACAGGGCACTCACCACCGTCTTGCCCACATCGGTGTCGGTGCCGCAGACCACCAGGCGCATGACTTGGGTCGGCCGCGAGGGGATCGGACTCAGCATGGCGGGCCGCGGGGGGGGGCTGGCGTGCGCTGGCAACCAGGCCGGCATGGCCTCAGGGAAGCGGCGCGGCCCTAGACCTCTGCCCCAGCAACACCAGCACTTCCCAGCGCAGCGGCCCTGAGGGCCAGTGGGCCAGCAGGCGGCGCAGCTGGCCCGCCTCCAGGGGTGGCTGACGGCTGGCGGTGGCACCGAGGGAGCGCAGCAGCCGCAGGGTGGCGAGGCCATCGCGGGGCCTGCAGCTGAAGCGCAGCCGCTGGGTCTGCAGGCGTTCCAGGCCAGCGCGGATCGCCGCCTCGATCAGCCCGTCCGCCTCGGGAAGGGGCAGGGCCGTGCAGGGCACGGAGGCGGCACGGGCGGCCGCCCGCCAGGTGTCGAAGCTGCCGGCCACCGGCACCGCCAGGGCCAGCCAGCCGCCAGGGGCGAGCCGGCCGGCCCAGTGGGCCAGCTGGGCGGCGGGATCCTCCAGCCACTGCAGGGCGAAGCTGGAGAGCAGCAGGCCGGCTTCCTGGAGCTGGGGCGGCAGGCCACGGTTGAGGTCCCAGGGGGTGCTGGCGGGAGCGGCGAAGGGATTGCGGGCCAGCAGTTCGGGGCAGAGGTCGAGCTGGAGGGGCGGCTGGTCCAGGGAGGGTCGCTGGGCAAGCAGGGCCCGGCTAAGCAGGCCGCTGCCGGCACCGAGGTCCGCGCAGGGGCCGGCCGGGAGGGGAAGGTCGCGGCAAAGACGGCCGAGCCGCCAGGCCACGCCCTGCTGCAGGCGGGCCTGGGCCTCGTAGCTGGCGGCGCCACGCCCGAAGCCTTGCCGCACCCGGCCGGTGAAGGCGGCCAAGCCGGGATCCGCGAGCTGCAGCGGGGTCCGCGGCTCGCCGATCAGCAAATCAGCGGGAAGCGGCTCCTGAACGGTCTTCCCCCCGGCCGCGTCATCAGGGGGCGGCAGGCGGGGGTTGGCGAGGGCCGCGGGCGGTTCAGGAATCCGGGATGGCAGCGTCATGACGGGCCAGTCCGCTCCAACCACTGCAGCACGGCGGCCAGCGGCGGGCTGGTGAGAAAGGCATGGCCGGCGCCTGGCAGCAGGATCCGCTCCGCCGCCGGCAGCCGCTGACGCAGGAGCTCCCGCATCGGGGGCACCACGATCTTGTCGTCACCGGCCTCCACCAGCAGCACCGGCACCTGCTCCGGAAACCCCTCGGGCAGGTCGGCCGTGACCTCCAGCAGGGCCAGGTCATCGCGAAGGCGCCGGCGGGCCTCGGGTCCCACCGGCTGGTCGGCGGGGCCTGGGGGCATCAGGGTGGCGGGATCGGGGGCGGCGGCCTGAACCAGGAAGGCATGCAGCAAGGCCTGGGCCCGCCGGGCGGTTTCCTCGGGATCGGGGCCCTCGGCGAGGGCCTCGGCCATACCCGCCAGGGCCGTGCGCAGCTGGCGCCCCTCGCGACCGGGGGGCACGAAGCGGCCGAAGCCGGCCAGCAGCACCACCCGCTCGGCCTCCGCCAGCAGGGAGGGGGGCAGCAGGTGGGCCCCCATCGAGTGGGTGATCAGCACCTTCAGCCCATCCGGCCCCCAGGCCGGCAAGAAGGGTGGCGCGGCGCCGTAGCCCCGCTCAGCACTGCGCCACTGCCAGCCGCGGGCCTGCGCCTCCTGCCGCCAGGGCTCCCAGCCGGCGGCGGTGCCGCTCCAGCCGTGCATGGCGATCACCTGGAGGGGGCTGGCCGGCGGGGTGTGCACGGTGGCGCGCTGGGGGGTGGCGTGGAGGAGACGCGGGGGGTCTAGCGGAGGGCCACGGCGGTCGTCCACTGCCCCCAAGCGATAGGCGGAGCCGAGGCTGAGCCGAAGCGGCTCTGCAACGAGGCGCGACTTGGCCGCTCCCATGGAGAAGACTTGGAGGCTAAGAGGGCCGCAGAGCCCTCCGGTTCAGGGCGAGGCCGGCGAGAACAGGGGTCCGGGGCCCAAGGCCTCCAAAAGCTTCTCCAGGGTGCCGGAAGGAAGGCCAGCCCGCAGCACCAGCCGCAATCGGGCGGTGCCCTCCGGCACGGTGGGCGGCCGAATCGCCAGGGCCAGCAGGCCCGCCGCCTCCAGCCGCTCCTGGGCGGCGAGGGCGGCGGCATCAGCACCGAGCAGAACCGAAAGGATCGGACCCTCGCCGGGGGGCCGGGGCCAGCCGGCGGCCTCCAGGGCATCGCGCCAACGGCCAGAACGCTCCAGCAGAGCGGATGCCCTGTTGGGGTCGGCCTGGATCCGGCCGAGGGCAGCCAGGGCGCCGGCGGCCAGGGGCGGGGCGAGGGCGGTGGTGTAGCGGAAGGCGCCGCTGCTCTGCAGCAGCCAGTCGCCCACCAGGGAATCGCCGGCGAGGAAGGCGCCGCCGCTGCCGAAGGCCTTGCCGAAGGTGCCGCTCACGATCGCCACCTCAGCGATGCCATGAGCCAGGCCGCGGCCGCCGGGGCCGAGCACCCCAAGGGCATGGGCCTCATCGACCAGCAACGGCACCCGGTGGCACTGGCAGAGGGCCGCCAGATCAGCCAGGGGGGGCGTGCTGCCCTCCATGCTGTAAAGGCTTTCGCAGAGCACCAGCAGGCGGGCCTCCGGGCGGGAGCGCTGCTGGTGAAGCAGGAGCCGCTCCAGATCGGCCGGGTCGTTGTGGGCGAAGCGTTTCAGCCGGGCACCGCTGGCCCGCACCCCGGCCAGCAGGGAGTGGTGGATGAGGCGATCGGCCAGCACCAGGGTGTGGCGATCGGCCAGAGCGCAGACGGCCGCCAGGTTGGCCTGAAAGCCGCTGGGGAAGAGCAGCACCCGCTCGCGCCCCAGCCAGGCGGCCAGGGCCTGCTCAAGCTGCAGATGCACCGGCCGGGTGCCGCTCACCAACCGCGAGGCGCCGGCCCCCAGGCCCGAGGCGGCCAGTTCGGCGGCGGCTGCCGCCAGCACGGCGGGATCACGGCTGAGGCCTAGGTAGTCGTTGCTGGCCAGATCCAGCAGGGGGGAGGGCCGCGGAGGGCTCGCCTGCTCGGCCCTGGCGTCTGGGGCAGCTTCGGGCGCTGCTGGCTGCAGCGCTGCGGCGCCGGCGGGCGCCAGGCTGCGCAGACGGCGGCGACGAACGGCGGGCAGATCTCCGAGGGAGGCGCGCAGCTGCTGGCGCCAGGGGGGCTCAGCAGCGGCTGGCTCGATCGTGTCGTCGGCGCCGCTCACAGGGGCTGGGGGAGAAGAGATCCGGGCGTCCCGGCGCCGGGGATCGGGGGCAGTCTGAATCGAAGTGTGGCTGCGGGAGCTGGATCGGGCGACCAGTGGGTGTTCCCCCAGCGGAGTCGCTGGCGAGAGCGGGAATCAGGCAACCAGGGAAGGCAACACCTCGATCCGAGCGTGGTGCAGAAGGCCGTGAAGCGTGCCGTGACCGAAGCAGGGGTGACCAAGGCAGCCAGCTGCCATACCTTCAGCCACTCGTTTGCCACCCACCTGGAGCGGGGCCAGGACATCCGAACCATCCAAGATCTCCTAGGCCACAAGGACGTGACGACCACCATGATCGATACCCACGTTGTCAATCGAGGCCCGCTCGGGGTCCCCAGCCATGCGGACGTTCTGTAACTACCCGGACAGTTGGTTCTCGGACCCGTGAACCACGGCTAGCTTTGGCGAAAGCTCCAAAAGACCCTATGCAGGGCAAAGAGTCTCGGGCCGGTGCCGACGCGAGTCGTCTTTGGTTTTCGGAAAGGATCGCGGTCCACACTCTGGTTCACGGAACCACCCAATCAAGAGTTCGCCACAGCAGTACTGATGAGCATTCCAGTTCATAGATTTATCGTTCGTGCATGCCCGAACGCCAACCATCCGAAGTACTTTGGGTGGCAGACTGCGCTCATCTGTTTCTTTGTTGGTGATGCCAACAGAGAGCGTGCATTTGCCAAAGCGCAAGATGCACTACACAAGGAAGAATGGCTTCCTATTGGCGCTTTTCGGAAGGATACACTCATTGCAAGTATAGTCCTCGACGAAGGAAAGGCAGAAGTTGTGGCAGCCTATAAAGAAGCTCAAGGAGGTAAGGCTGTTCTGAGAGCACGCACAGATCAGATGCCAATGGCGACCAAAGGGAGATTGCCATTCATGAAGGCGCCACGAATAGGTGAATTCTTTCTGGACAAAGTAGTGCATCGTGCAGGTGGCAGAAAGCTCACATCGGGTGAAGCAGATGCTCAACATAGACGGAACGCTGACTATATAGTTGGAGATTCAGTAATAGAGCTTAAAGACATTCAGGAAGAGGGCCTTCTTGTTCCAGGTCGGCAAGATCGCCCGGCTCAGCTGTTTGGAAGCCTAGGCCGAGGTGGCGAATACGCTTCGCTTTCGCCAGAGGACCTTTCGGAAATCGAGTGGCGGCAATACATGGATATTCTTGGGCGGCCAATTCAAAACCAAGTAAAGTCCGCTGCAAAGCAGATCAAGGCATCGCGAAATCATCCTGGTAAATCCAAGGGAGGAGTGATATTCTTGAACACAGGATATTCAAGTATTTTCACCCAGAAGATCGCATCAAGTCGCCCTACACGAGCTGGCAGTTCGATGCCACCACCACACGCATGCCGGAGTTCACCGCGCCTGGACTGGGCCGGGAGAGCAGCACCGTGAGCATCGATGCGGATCTCAAGGAGAACGGCTCTGGTGTGTTGTACGCCTTGGGGGGATCGGGGGGCGGCCTTAGCCTCTACCTGGACCAGGGCCAGCTGGTCTACGAGTACAACATGATTATCATCGAGCGTTATACCGCCCGCTCGATCAACAGGATCCCCGCCGGCAGGCACAGCATCGATGTCACGACCACCCTCGCCAGTGCCCAGCCGCTCTCGCCGGCCTTGGTGGTGCTGAAGGTGGATGGCCAGGAGGTGGCGCGTACTACGGTGTTGCGCACCGTTCCGGCTACCTTCTCCGCCAGCGAAACGTTTGATGTGGGGGTGGATCTTGGTTCAACGGTGTCGCTCGACTACTTTGAGCGCCGGCCGTTTCGTTTCGATGGCACGATCCACAGAGTTGACGTAAAAATGAACTGAATCAGCCAGGTCAAGCCCCACACAAAACAGTATAGCGCCAGCAAGATTGCCCAAGACATGCTATACTTTGCCTCATGAAACCATGCGTCTATACGACGTTGCTCGGCCAGTATGAGCAACTCAATGAGCAACCTCTGGCGATGGCATCCGACTGGAGGTTCATTTGCTTCACCGATGACCCTAGGCTGACCAGCACAACCTGGGACATTCGCCTGATTGAGCCGTTATTCGCTGCAGACATTGCTCGCAGCCAACGACAGATTAAAATTCTGGCTCACCAGTTTTTACCGGAGCATGATGTCTCGCTGTACATCGACAACAGCGTGCGCTTGAAGGTGCTTCCCGAGGACATCCTGGCTCAATGGACATTGAGTTCTGGACTATCCTTGTTCTCCCACAGTGATCGCGAGACGGTCATGGATGAGTTCCTGGAAGTGATCCGACTTGGTCTCGATGATCAGGCCACACTGCTGGAGCAGTTGAACCATTTCCAGATGCACCACCCTGAAACCCTGAAGACTCAGCCCATATGGAGTGCAATGATGTTGCGGCGCCATCATGAGCCCCAGGTCAGTGCCGCGATGGAGCGATGGTTCCAGTTGGTGCTGCGATATTCACGGCGCGATCAGTTGTCGTCCAACCTCGCATTTGCTCAGTGCGGCTTGATGCCAAACGTCGTGGCAGGATCCAACCTCGATTCCTGGTGCCACAGCTGGCCTCATGCCCTGGGGCGCGACAGGCATTCGCCCCGCTTCAATCCACTGACAGGGCAATTGCCTGCTCTTGCCCGCGTGCGTCAGGCAGAGTTGGCGCAGTTGCAAGAGGAACAAGCGCAGAAGGTCCGGCACGAAGAGGACAGGACCAGGACGCTTGCCAGGCTCTTATATAATCAATATTATACCGATTAACGCAGAAGCCCAGAAGTCTCATGACTGGCGCACCGACAGCATCAGCATCTGAGACCAGAATGAAATCAGGTTGCCTATTACCAGCTGCAGCCACATTGCCTCAGACCAACAACCATGAGAAAAGCGTCTGGTTACACCCTCCTGGCACTGTCATTCCTTGCTTGGGGTGCAATTCTTGCCTTGCCTATCTTCCAGATTTCAGTTGGCGTGACCGCTGCCCTTACGGTTGGACTCATCATTACCAGCGAGGTGGCTTTCTATCTTGGAGTCGCCCTCTTGGGCAGAGAGGTGTGGGAAAAGATCAAGGCCTTTTTCAGAAGAGGGCGTGGGCCATCTTGACTGCCATCATGGGGGGTAGATCATGCAGCAACTCACCACACAGGTCACCACACAGGAACGTCAGGGGCCTTCGATGCTGGTCCGCGAGAGCCGGGTTGCGATCATCGGCGGCAGCATTGCAGGCTGTGCGACTGCGATCGCCCTGGAGCGACTCGGGTGCGATGTCCAGGTTTTCGAGCGCTCAAGCGGCGTCCTGCGCGATCGGGGATCCGGAATCGCCATACCGATCCCCCTAAGGGACGAGCTGATCGACGCCGGTACTTACCCGCCGACTACGCGCCCTGCCTGGTGAGCCACCGCTGGTGGATCCTGGCCGACGGAACCTCGTCCGGTCGTTTGCTCTGGACCCAGCCTGCGCCCGCCGCGCACAACAACTGGGGGGTCCTGTGGCGGTCCTTGCGAGCCGGTGTGGACGACGCTAAGTACCACGGCGGCGTGACGCTGCGCGAATTCAGCCAAGACGCCGAGGGGGTGACGGCGGTGTTTGACCACGGCACCACGCAGCGCTTCGACCTGCTGGTCGGTGCCGACGGGTACCGGTCGATGATCCGACAGCAGGTTATGCCCGAGGCGAGAGCGGAGTATGCGGGCTACGTCCTGTGGCGGGGTAACTACCCCGAGTCCCGGCTTCAACATCGGGAAGCAATCGACCGTGGAACCCAGGCCGACGCCTGGCACTACATCTGCCTCGATCGCGGTCACGGCATCGTCTATACGATCCCCAACTTCGACGGCCGCACCGACCCCGGCCTGCGTCGAGTGAACTGGGGCATTTACGCGCCACCGCCACCGGAGCTCGACTTCTCCGAGCCAACCTCGATCCCGCCCGGTGAAGTGACGAATGAGCACTACACGCACCTGGACGCGTTGGTGACCTCGGGTTTTCCCCCTGACTACGAGGCTGTGA
>Ga0209299_1000648_pt1 | contig 19760 bp, 24 predicted proteins | sample S_140806_MF_Meta_FD_187326 | JGI IMG/M metagenome (GOLD analysis project Ga0209299, IMG submission 187326) | Freshwater microbial communities from Lake Simoncouche, Canada to study carbon cycling - S_140806_MF_MetaG (SPAdes) (version 2) | ecosystem: Environmental > Aquatic > Freshwater > Lake ...
GTCAACCGATACGCAGCTCTTGGTGTTTGATGATGTGAAAAAGAACTTCAACTTTGAGAATCTCTTCTCATTGATTACTGAGGGAATCACATTGGAGTACAAAGGGCAGGATGCCATCAAGATACCAGTGAACAAATCTCCAAAGATTATCATCACAACCAACTATACTATTGGTGGAGTGGGTGGCTCATTTGAGAGAAGGAAGTTCGAAGTGGAGATGAGTAACTATTTTGGTCACACACGATCACCATTAGATGAATTCGGTCATATGTTATTTGATGATTGGAATGACCAGGAGTGGGTAATCTTTGACAACTTCATGATTCAATGCTGCCAATATTATCTCAAGTATGGATTGGTGTCGCATGAGTTCACCAACCTGGATGTGCGTAAATTCATCAAGGAAACCTGCTTTGAGTTTTACGATTGGTCAGGTGATGGAAACCTTCCATTGAATGTGAGATTGTACAAAGATGAGCTTCATGAATCATTCATTGGTGAGTACACTGATTATGCCAAACTGAGTAAAAAGAAATTCTCTCAATGGTTGAGTATCTTTGGACATTATCATGGATACAAGATTGATGAAAATAAAACAAACAATCGGAGATGGATTGAATTCGGAAGGACCGATAAAACACCAAGTGATCCGGATGACATTTGGGATGAGTTAAACGATAAAGCAAAGGAGATATGACAAAACAAAACAAAGAACGAATCAAAGACCTTGAGAGAGCTCTCACCAGGGCGAAGTATCCAAAGCTGCCATATGTGGATAGCTTCCTAACCAATTGGCAGGATAACTCAGCTAATGCACTCACCAAATCAATATGTGGATTCCTTCAGATGAGTGGATGCCAAGCTGAGAGAATCAATACGATGGGAGTGTATCGAAAGAAATACCGCACCGATGGAGTGGAGATGGGAGGACAATGGACAAAGGGAACAGGAACACCAGGTTCCGCAGATATCTCGGCAACCATTCGAGGTAGGTCAGTCAAGATTGAGGTGAAGTATGGGAAGGATAGGCAATCAGATGCACAAAAAGTATATCAAAAAATGATTGAAGATGCTGGAGGAGTGTACTATATCTCAAGAACTTTTGATGATTTCATTGAATTTTATGATAATTTTATTGCCAATCTAAAATAGTTTATTATCTTTATTGAAAATTAACACGCTAAATAATGGAAAAGAACACAAAAACAGTCGCAACACTGTACCAAAAGTTGCACACTGCTAAGTCGCAGATTGGAAAGGTAGCAAAGAATGCTACGAATCCACATTTCAAAAAGTCATATGCCGACATCAATGCACTGCTCACCGCAGTCGAGCCAATCTTATTGGAGAATGGATTGATTCTACTTCAGCCAATTGTTGGAAATGATGTGGTGACGAGAATCATTGACATTGATTCAGGTGAGATGGTTGAGTCATTCATGACCTTGCCGATTATCACTGATCCACAAAAGGTCCTCAGTGCGGTTACCTACTTCAGACGTGGAACATTGCAATCACTTCTCTCACTTCAGGCAGTGGATGATGATGGAAAGGCAGCATCGATTGCAGTCGCACCGGTAAAACCTGCATTGGATAATGCAAGATTTGAGTCGGCAGTTGCATCGATTAGTGCAGGAAAGTATACAAAGGAGCAATTGATTGAGAAATGGACATTGACTGAGGTACAACTTAAAGCATTAGAATTATGAAGTGGCATCCATCCTCCATCGGTAGTTTAATGACTTCACCGAAAAGCAAATCGGAGATACTATCCGCAGGAGCAAAGACTTATATTAAGTCAAAAGCGAAGGAGGACTTCTACGGATACCGCAGTGAAATCAATTCCAAGTATATTCAAAAGGGATTGATGCAAGAGCAGGATTCAATCGACTTGGTTAACACTGTTCGATTCGAAGCGTATGAGAAGAACACCGTTCGAATGGTTGATGAGTATATGACCGGTGAGGCAGACATCGTAACTGATGACCTCATCATCGATGTGAAAACATCCTGGTCATTGGAAACATTTCCCGTTCTCGCTGAGGATGGATATGAATCCAAATATGAGTGGCAGTTGAGAGCTTACATGGCTCTATACGACCGACCTAAGGCAGAATTAATCTATTGCATGGTAACTACATCAAACGAGCTACTGAACGAGTGGGAGAACTTAGCAATCCACCGAGTTGACCACATCGCACCGGAGAAGAGAATCACTGTACTTTCGTTTGATCGTGATGAGGATAAAGAGAGGGAGATGATTGAGAAGCTGAGTGCAGCAACAGAGTATTATAATGAGTATTATAAATTATTGGAAGCGAAATGAAAATAACGATAGAACAATACGAACACACAGTGACACACGAAGTCCCATTCAATGATGTTGACCTTGACGAAGTGTTGAGAATGGTGGAAGGACTATTGAAGGCAACGGGATACTGCTTTAATGGTAATCTTGAGATAGTGAATGATGACTTTGATTTTGAAAAGGAGATAGTTCTACCATATTGAAAGAGGATAAGGGGTAAAAATTACCACATATTTTAAATAGAAATGATTAATTAACAAACAAAAACAAACATACAATGGAATTAACAGTAACAGGCACGATCAAAGTAATTGAGCCAATCAAACAAATAAGCGACAAGTTCTCAGTGAGAATGGTAGTGTTGACAGTTCCCAATGGAGAGTATCCTCAGGATGTCATCTTCCAACTATCTCAGGACAAGTGTAAACTACTCAATGACTATTCACCTGGTATCGACATCACAGTGAAATTCAATCTAAGAGGTCGTGAGTACAATGGGAAGTATTACAATACTTTGGATGTATGGAATGTTCAATCAACACCGGTAGTAAGTGAGAGCTTTGACGATTCACCTTTCTGATGGGGAAACCATTCGTGACTTCATCGATAGAGAGGTGAGGTCACGAGTATCGAAAAGATACAAATTAGCACACATTGCTGAGGATATCGGAATCACTTACCTTCAGTTGTGGAGATTCTTGAAAGGTCATTCAGTGAATGAGGAGTTCTATATCAAATTTTTTAAGTATTATGAGAGATAGATACTTCATTGCCTATGTAGGTACGGGGAATGAGAATCCCCACATGATTATCAACCGATTCCAGGATGTATTTCAAGGAATGAATGTCAATTATTGCATCGTGTTGACAATGGAAGATGATGAGGTATACATCGATGAAGTGGATGAAGCTGCATTCGATGAGGTTAAATGTCAAATGAATTGAGATGGAGAATCAACAAATAGATCCAATCCTAATGAAGCTCATGACCAAGTATTATGACCGTTCAAATAAGGGAATCAAAAAATATGGTACAACATTGGAAAATAATTCGTTACCTTTGATTGATTGGCTGAATCATCTCCAGGAGGAATTGATGGATGCCACACTTTACATTGAGAAATTAAAACAAGAGATATGACTTACTTAGCTTCACTCGCACTCAGTTGGTTCCTGGTATCCTTTGAGCCACTTCAGATGGTGTGGGATAACATCGCGGTGCGAATCCGACCGAATCACTTGGTCAACTACATTCATGCCGGACTTGGATGTTTCAAGTGCATGAGCTTTTGGTCAACGTGGATTATCACCGGTGATTTCATCCAAGCAACCATTGTATCATTCATTGCGTTTATAATTGAGGAATGTTTAGCGAAAATCAAGTAAAGTATATCAATGAGATAATCACGTCAAGTGATGCATCTAAATACGCCAAGATTACGCTTAAAGCACTGTACAAAATATACGATGAGCATACGGGAACAAAGACAACCGATTGCTTTTGTGCCAGGACAGTGAGGAAGATTTATTACAAACAATTTATGAATTGGTATGAAGCAAACACTTGACCGCTACATATCAAGGCACTATGATGAGGTGAGGACTTACACTGAGTATTTTCTCACCAAATTCAAAGCCAACATGATTGCCGATGTAGTCATCAACAACAGTTATCTTTATGTGGCTGAGATAAGTGATGATACAAAGGATGAGAATAAGGTCAAGAGTTATTTATTGAACACGATCAAGAAACAAATCATTTGGTCAACGTCAATCAGTCACCTGGAGGAGAGAGTCAATGCCAACGAGATTGATATACCGAATGACTGCGACGATGAGGAGGATTTGAATCACAAGATACGAGAGGAGAAGAAATACCACAATCAGAAATCATGCATCGAGATATACAAGAGAGAGGTCAAGGACCGAATCAAGTTGATAATCTTTGAGGCATACTATGAGAAGGGATATACAACCGCCAGGTCAATGGCTAAATACTTTGACATTCCGGTAACCTCAGCTCATTACTATATTAGGGATATTAAACACGATCTAAACAGGATAAAAGATGAGAATAAAAGCAGAATATAAAGGCAAAACTATTGTCAAACACACAACGGTTAGAAACATTATCATAGTTGTTGATAATATAGATGTATCAAAGTACAAATATTATGTGTCAATTGGCATGGGGTATTTATTTGAGAAGGAATCAGAAACAACGACCGCACCGGAGCCAATCAAATATGAGGGCATCGAGCAGGAAGTGGAACAACAAACAAAACCAAGCGATGCCAAGTCCAAAACAAAACGAACAAAAAGAAGAGTTTCTCCAAAGGTGCATGGCGGACTCGGAGAGTCAGAATAGCTTTCCCGATGAAGCTCAAAGATATGCAGTGTGCGAATCTAAATGGGATGAATCCAAGATGAGTGCATTGGAGAAGTATTGCTTTGCACAAAAGAGCATTTCATTTGATTATGATGAAACATTGACTCAAGCAAAAGAGATTGCAAGGAATTGGATTCGTAAAGGAGCTGATGTATATATCATCTCGGCAAGGCATGACAAAGCAGGAATGCTCAAAACTGCTGCTGATTTAGGGATACCAGCATCAAGGGTATATGCTACCGGAAGCAATAAGAGTAAGATTGAAATAGTACAAAAATTAAAAATAGATAAACACTATGATAACAATCCCGATGTTGTGAAGCAATTGGGAGTGCATGGTGAGTTATGGATAAACAAGTGATATGCCGAAACACAAAATGCTAACTGAAGAGGAATTCGAAGCTCTATTCAATGAATGGCAGCAATTCATTGAGAACAATCCAATCAAGAAACAAGTATTTGTTGGTAAGGATGGAAGGCATGATTATGAGCTGATTCCAAGACCATATACCTTGGAAGGATTCCTTAACTTTGCTGAAGAGAAGGTTTGTTTAGTTCATCAATATTTTGAGAATCGTGAAGGGAGGTATTCAACATACGTGGATATCTGTACACGCATTAAGCGAGTGATTCGCCAAAATCAGATTGAGAACGGGTTGGCAGGACTTTACAATCCATCCATCACCCAACGCTTAAATGGACTCACTGAGAAGTCGGACATCACGACCAACGGAAAGGACATCAACGAGATTAAGGTGAACATCATCAAGGCGGATGGAAATAAATAGTACCGTTATATTCGAGAAGAACTACTCAGCTCTCCAGGATAAGGATATACGGTTTATAATTAATGAGGGAGGAAGTAGGTCATCAAAGACTTATTCTCTTTGTCAAATGATAATTGTCTACTCTCTCCAAAATAGGGGGAAGGTTACCTCTATTATACGAAAAACTTTCCCTGCACTCCGAGCAACAGTCATGAGGGATTTCCTTGAGATAATGAAGGAGATGGATCTATATGATGTCAACGCTCACAACAAGAGTGAACACATCTACACATTCCCGAATGGAAGCATCGTGGAGTTCTTCAGTGTGGATGATGAGCAAAAGATACGAGGAAGGAAACGCGACCTCGCATGGTGTAATGAAGCCAATGAGCTATTCTATGATGACTTCACTCAGCTCAACATGAGAACTGAATGGAAGCTCATATTCGATTACAATCCAAGTGAATCAGCATCCTGGTTGTATGAGCTACCGAAGGAGGAGAGTATCCTCATCAAATCAACGTATCGCGACAATCCATTCCTCCCGGAATCCATCCGCAAACAAATCGAGGACCTCAAGCGAACGGATGAAGCACTGTATCAAATCTACGCACTCGGTGAGAAGGCAATCAGCAAGAGCAACATATATTCCAATTGGACCTTCGTGAAGCATCGACCTGCTCGGTTCGTGAACTATGTGTATGGACTTGACTTCGGTTACAATCACCCCACCGCACTCATGAGAGTGTATTGGTGCGAGGATGACATCTACATCGAGCCGGTGATATACGAGAGCTACCTCACCACCACCAACCTCATCGAGCGGTGTGAATTATTGGGAGTGGAGAAGAACATCACCATTGTAGCGGATTACGCACGACCGGAGATAATCGCGGAGATGAACAATGCAGGGTATGATGTTCAGAACGCAAACAAGGTTGTGAAGAAAGGCATCGATAACATCAAGACCTTCGGTGTATTTTGTGAGGATGACTCCAGGATAAAGAAAGAATACGAAAACTATAAATGGAAAAAGATTGGCGACTTCATTGATGACACTCCGGTGAAGCTATGGGATGATGCTATGGATGCGGTGCGATATGCCGGTACATACATCCGAAAGGAATACTATACTGATGATTCATACTTCGCCTTCTAAACATAATCAGTATTTTTGTTAATATATATATGGCAATTTACAATCAATCTTGGGTGCATACAATAGCACACGATCTAAATGCTCCGGATGTTAATGGAGATTTATGGCAATCCATTTGCTTACATTATGGAATCACCGAGCCGGTTAATGGAACATGGCTCCAGGCACTATGCGAATTCTTTGATGTAGCATATGAACTTGGTGAGCCATTGATTCAGGCATTAGCTGAGGACTTCGGTGCAACGGGACCGGTGAATGGTTCTTGGATTGAAGCTCTTGCATTACAAATCCAAGGCAATGCCGACCTTATAGATATTTTTACAACACGAATCAATAACGATGGCGGAACATTCGAAGCAGAAGTTTGCCTTGAGGAAACATTAAATAGTTTAGAGATATGAGTTTATTAGATACCGCTTCTTTAATAGTAACGCCAAACGGGTACAAAGAAGGTACGTTATATTCCGTTATTCCAACTAATGGAGCAGGCGATATGTCCGTTGTTAGAGCAACAACTGCAACGCGTGTGAATAGTTCGGGTTTGGTTGAGTTAGTGCCTTATAATTTGTTGACGTGGAGTGAGCAAATTGATAATGCTGATTGGTTAAAATCAAACTCTCCTACTATTACTACAAATATAGCTATAGCTCCAAATGGTACAATGACTGCTGATGGTATACAATCACCAAGTGGAACAAACTATAAAGTAATTTATCAAACCAAAACTATTGCCCCAAATTCAACTTTAACTTATTCTTTATACGTAAAAAAAGAAACGAGCGAAACTAATTTTGGTGGCATAGGAATGTATTTGAGTGGGGGTAGTATAAAATCTTTTTATGTTATTATTAATGCAGTAACAGGAACTCTTGTTTTAACTGCAAATTCAATAACTCCAACTTTACAAGTTGTTGATGCAGGTGCATATTGGAGAATAATTACAACGGTTATTGATGATGGAAATAACACAAGTGTAATTGCTGAATATTACGCCACAATATCAACTAACGGAACGTCTTTAGCTCCTGCAAGTGGTTCTGTTCGTACTCTTTGGGGTTTTCAACTTAACGAGGGAACAATTAAGGACTACCAAAAAACGGAAACACGCCTAAACATACCACGACTTGACTACTCAAATGGTACTTGTCCAAGTTTGTTAGTAGAGCCTCAGAGGACGAATCTTATAACATATAGCCAAGACTTTACAAATGCCTCATATTTTCCCGCGGGAGTTATAGTCGCTGCACCAACCATTACGGCTAATCAAACAATAAGTCCCGATGGAAATCAGAACGCTGATAAAATTGTAATACCCGCAGTTTCAAGTGTAGGCAGTGTTTCAGTTGTTTATAGAAACCCTATATTTTTAAGCGGTGCAAATTCAACAAGCATTTATTTAAAAGGTCAAAGCGGAGGAGAAAAAGTATATTTATTTTATATAGTTGGAACGACTTATGAAAATAAACTTTGTACACTAACAACTGAATGGCAAAGATTTGATTTAACATTTACGGGCGGTGCGGTTTCTTATTGGCATTTAGGAGTTGATTTGAGAGTTGGAAGCGGTCAATCAGCACAATCAGCACAGACGTTTTTTGCTTATGGTGCTCAACTCGAAGCGGGTGCATACCCAACATCCTACATCCCTACAACCTCAGCAAGTGTAACACGCAACGCTGACGTAGTTTCAAAAACGGGAATTAGTAGTTTGATTGGACAAACGGAGGGGACTTGTTTTATCGATATTAATATTGATTCGTCTTTTGCTGAAGCTGATATGAGATTTATCAATGTATCGGATGGAACATCAGCAAATTGGTATTTTATTGGAACAAACAATGCGAATCAATTTAGATTCTTTTACAGAGCAAGTGCAACAACTTATGTTTCAATTACCACGGCGTTAACAAGTGGAAGACATAAACTCGCTTTTGCTTATAAATTAAATGACTATGTTGCATATCTTGATGGAACGCAAGTAAATAACACAACAACACTTGTGGTTGGTAGCACTTCTCAAATTGAATTGGGCAATGCTTTTGGTTTTAACATAGCAAAGGAATATACAAACGCCTCTGCCCTTTGGAAAACTCGCCTAACAAATACACAACTCGCACAACTTACAACGATATGATATACAAGCTAACATACGAAAACAAGGAACAAGCAACTGCCGACCTTTACGCTAAGGGAATACTTACCGAGGTAGAGTTCAACGGAGAGAAACACGAAGCATACGGAGAAGGTGTTCAAGCGGTTGTTGAGATAGGATTGATTATGATAACACCGCCCGTAATGGATGGAATGGTAATCGTTACACCGCCCGTTTATGCAGATGGATATCATTACGATGTGATGAGTGATAAGACCTATGAGTTCGGGGTGAACTTAGTAGAACCAAAGAATCCTAAACACGCATTCGCGGGACATTCAGTAAAAGAGGAGGTTGACTACATCCCACAATTTAATATCAATGAGTAATGGGACAAACAACCATAGCATCACCACAGGCATTCAGTCCTGCTTACAATCCTTTAAAGTTCATTGTTGATTCAACCAATAAGAATAACACCGGATTCAAATATATCTTCCAGGTATTCGAAGCAGGGACATCCAATAAGATTGGAGAATATAAGGTCCTTCCAAAGTTCAATGATGGATATGGTGAGATAGATCTATCAAAGCTCATCCAAAGCCAAACATCTTGGGATTTGAATACCTCCATCACATCCTGGTACAACGCACCGAATTCATACTATGAATACGATGTCAAAGCAGGTGAGGAGTACACATATCAAATCACCTATGTGAGCAACCTAACCAATAACTCCGGGAATGTTCAAATCAACGTGAGCAACATCTTCAGTGTAGGTGACCAGGTAGTCATCACTCAGACCGATGGAGGCGTGGCGAATCCTCAGCTCGAAGGACTGCATACGGTGACCGCTGCATCAGGCGGTGCATTCACTGTTAATGTCGCATGGTCAAGCATCACCACTGCATCAATCGATGGCACTGTTCGATATGCTGACAACCGCAAACTAATAACGTTAAACGTAACTACTTTCAGTGACTTCATTGGATTCAATGGTGCATTGAGATGGACTGATTGGTCGACATATGACTCAACCGATTACAAGCTAACGACTGCTGACAATCAATGGTTGACAAACCAACCTCAAGAATTTAGTTGCACATTGGCTGAGGATTTATATTTGAATCTTGTCAGTCCCAAAACTGCTGACCGAATAGTGTTTGTCAATAGCAATGGAGCTTCATTCTATAAAGCAATAACTAATCCTGGTGAGATATCTCAAGTACCGGTTGGTCCGAATAACTATGGCTCATTAGCAGGAACGGGAACACTCATCGATTCAACAGTTGATTGGTATGAGGTATATTACCGCACCGCATCATCAATCGATTCAATCAGATACCGAATCAACCTGGACCGAAGAGAGTCCATCACTGAATACGATATCTTATTCCTTGACCGCTTAGGTTCATACTCCTCATTCGCATTCCAATTGAAATCATATGAGAGAGGTGAAATCACAAGAGAGATATTCAATAAGGATGTCAAAGGATATGTGAGTGGAGCTGAATGGAGCTATGAAACCGAGGACATGGGATTCACTCAATTGAATCTGAATGTAGTGAAGTCATTGGATTTAAATACCAATTGGATGACTCAAGACATGGCTCAATACTTCGAAGAGCTTTTGACATCACCTCAGACGTTTATCAAATCAGTTGAGTATGTTTGCGGTGAAGCTCCGGTATCAAGCACATACCAACCATGCATCATTCAGAATAACACATATGAGGTATTCAAGCAGAGAAACAAGAATCTAATCAAGCAAAGCATCACAATCAAATTATCAAACCAGGACAACATCAATGGTTAAGATACAAATCAAATATACCTCAAGCATCAACCAACAAGTTGCTGCATTCGAGGATAGGGTAATTGCCAATGGAGGAACATTCGAGGCGACTCAATGTTGCATTGATTACCTTAAAACTCTTGGCAATGATGCTGAGTATGGTGGATATCTTGATGTAAAGGAAGGTACTGCATTCCCTCTCAATTTCTCGGTTGGAGATATCAGAGATTTAACCAAAAGAACGGGTGCCTTCTCCAAGACCATCACATTGGTTGGTAACAAAAACAACCATAACATTCTCGGTCATCACTACGATGTGAATATTGAAGAGGGTACATTCAACATCAACACGATCACTAAGTGTGCGGTCCTTCAGAATGGCATTCCAATCATGGATGATGCCTTGCTTCAGTTGGTTAATGTCCGCAAGTCGCAGATGACTGATGCATATGAGCAGATGGTTGAGTACGATGTCTTGGTGAAAGATACTCAGTGCGAGTTCTACACTGCCATCACCAACAAGGAGCTGACTGATTTGGACTTCAGTGATTTGAATCACATCTTCGGGACCGGTACGATATACAACTCATTCGACAATACAGTGCTTGATGGGTACAAATACCTTCTTCCATACAAGAATGCATTGGAATATTCAGTGAACGAGCTGAAACCTGCTATATATGCAAAAACCTACTTCGACCGAATCTTCTCGAATGCAGGATTCACATACGAATGGACCGGCTTGACTGCTGCCCATTTCGACAAATTAATCATTCCTTACAATGGGGATGTAAATAACTTTGATTATAACGATTATTTGGTTGAGGCATCAAATACTTGGACAACTTCATATGCTCAACCTACGGGACTTAACAACACATTCTCAGAGGTTGTTACCGGATGGACTGAGATAAGTGATTTGCAGTCCTTATTTACGCCATTAACGGGACAATACTCCACACCATTCACATCGAATCCAATTGCGGGACAATATTATCAATGGAAAGTTGCATTGTCAGGCAATATAATCCTTGACAATAACTACACGCAAACCGCGGTACTTGCTCCATTGGTTGGGGGTTCGGCTGCGTTCAATAGATATCGAGTATTTGCCAATGTAAATGTGGCAGGATTTGGAAATGGTGCGGTATATGGTGATCCAATCACAATTGCATATGCACCTGGTTCACCTCTTCCAATTGGGAATACTGTTATTCAATCACTTTCAACAACATTGGACTTCGGTGCGTTCTTCAATACTGCAATTGGAACACCTGCTATCAATGCAGCTGATATTCAAATCATGAGTATAGGAGTGGAAGTTATTCCATGCCTTGATTCAGCCGGTACGATTCCAAGCAACTTGCTTAACTTTTGGGTGGGTAGCACTTCGGGATATGCTCAAGTGAATGTTATCCTTGATTTGAATTCAATCAACCTTCAGGTACTTCCATCGGATAATATCCAAGTAACGGGTGGAATCCAAGAGGTGAATGATTTCATTCCTTTGAAGATTAAGCAATCGGATTTCGTGAAGTCAATCTTCCAAATGTACAATCTATATGTTGAGATTGATCAGGACCAACCTAACAAATTAAAGTTTAGTCATCGTGATGAGTTCTATGATAACGGAGCAGAAAAGGATTGGACATATAAATTGATGAAGGACAAGGAGCAGAATCTTCTCTTCCTTCCGGATGTAACAAATAAGAAATTAAAGCTCACATACAAAGCGGATACTGATTCAGCCAATACGGTATATACTCAAATGACCAATGAGATATATGGTCAGATTGAATATACCTTTGACAATGAATATGTAAAGGATACCGATACGAAGGAGTTAATATTCTCACCAACACCGGTAACACGCACACCATTTGATGCGTATGTCCCGATGATTAGCGGTCAAGCACCAAAGACCAATATCCGCATATGTTATGATGGAGGTCAACAGTCATGTGACAAATGGAATCTGATTGCATATGGAAGCACCGGGTTGTATGGCATCCAGGAATATCCTGCAATTGGTCACTTCAATAATCCATTAATCCCAACATTTGACATCAACTTTGGAACGTGTGACTATTATTTTTATCAAGTTCCAACCTTGACCGCAAACAACCTTTACAATTTGTATTGGAGAAGAACAGTCAACCAAATAAACGTGGGCAAGATGCTCACCGCATACTTCAACTTGGCTGAGGATGATATCCAAACATTAAAGCTAAACGACAAAATTCGTATTGACAATTCATGGTGGAACATTAACAAGGTTATTGACTATGATGCGAGCACATCCGCACCAACCAAAGTTGAATTGATATCAGTTGATTCAGATATCGACCTTGCACCATTTCAAACCGCACCAGGTACAACAACCGGAGGCAATGTAATCAATGAGGCGGTGAACAATGCACTGCGTTCAGCAACAACAAGTAACAATACTGTATTGGATGGAGCAGATGTGATTATCAGAGGTCAAGGAAATTCAGCTCTCCCGAATGTCAGAGGAATGATTATCGGAGATGGGCATACATTGGACCAAGATGGAATCATCACACCTCGAATCAATGGCATATTGACATCCGATGCACTAATTGGATACAAGAAATACGTTGCTCTTTTGAATCAAGTGAGTACATCAGCACCAACCGCAATCATATTTGAGAATGCTTTGACTGCAATCACCTGGACTCGCACCGCTCAAGGTGAGTATCTTGGAACACCATTGATTCCATTGGATACATTGACTACCTTTGTAACTATTGGAAACACTGAACACGATTACCTCGCAACCGCATACATCAACACTGATGGCAATGTGGTAGTGAGAACAACCAAAACATCCAACCATCAACATACCGATGGGAGGCTTAATTATTCACCCTTAGAAATCCGAACATATGAGTAACGAGGTAGCAATTGATTTAACGTTAAACGGAGTAGGCTCCCTCAAGTCGCAGTTAAAGCAATTAAAGGAGGCACTTGCCAATGCAACTGATCCTGCTCAGATGGATGCACTCGCAAAAAAGGCGGGTGAGTTAGCAGATAGGATTAAGGATGCTAATGAGCAGGTTGCAACATTCACCACTGGTTCGAAATTCGAAGCGGTATCTAATGCATTCTCAAACATCCAAGGTGATTTGATGTCACTTGATTTTGAAGGTGCATCCGAGAAGGCTGCCACATTTCAGAAAACAGTTGGCTCATTAGGGAAAGCAGATATCACCGGTGCCATCAAAGGACTCACAAAGACAGTCACCACTCTTGGTGCTACATTCATGAAGCTCGGTGCTCAGATATTACTCAATCCAATATTCTTGATTGCTGCGGTCATTGCTGCAATTGTAGTTGGAATTGGATTGTTCTTGAAAAAGATTGGTGTTCTTGATGCAGCATTCAAGGCGTTAATGGCTCCAATCAATATCCTCATCGATGCATTTAAATGGTTGACCGATGAGATTGGATTGACATCATACGCAGCAGAGGAAAATGCTGAGCGTGTTACCAAGGCAAATGACAAAGCAATCGAGTCATCCAAGAAACGTGTTGCAGCAGTTGGTGACAATTACGATATTGAGATTGCAAGAGCGAAGGCAGCAGGAAAAGACACCACTCAACTTGAATTGGATAAATCCAAAGCACTTGAGAAGGAAGCAATATACCGCAGACAAAAAGCTCAAGAGGAATACAATGCACTTAACAAAGTTGCATCGGCTGATAACATGGAGAAACGCAAGAAACTTCGTGAGCAGATTCAAGCAGAGAATGACATCATTAAGGCAGGAAGAAAAGACCGTACTTTGATTGCGATTGCTGATGATGCAGAACAAAAAGCGAAAGAAGATGCAGCGAAAGAAAAAGCGAAGTCAGATGCTGAAGCAAGAGCTAAGGCATACAAGGATGGAGTGAAAGCTATCCAGGGGGAAATTGCCACTGCAAACAAATTAGTGACCGATTCAACCAAGACACAATTCCAAAAAGAGATTGATGATACCATTGCAAAATATGATAAGTTAATTGCTGAGGCAAAGAAATATAAGCAGGATGTCACTGCATTGGAAAGTGCCAAAACTCTTGAGATAAATACTATTCGCAAAACTGAAGCAGACAATGAGGAATTTGTTCAAATTGAAAGTGCTGCAAAAGCGGTAACTCGAATCACCGCAACCAACAACCAAAAACTTCAGTTGCAAGGCGAGGCGAATATGAAGTCCTTCCAAGATATAAAGGCTTACAATGAAGCAGTGGCTAAGGCTGACGAAGAACTTGCGGCTGCCAAATTTGGTGCGGTCAAAGGAACACTTGATGCAATTGGATCACTTGCCGGTCAGAATAAAAAAGTAGCGAATGCATTGTTCTTGGTTGATAAAGCTCTTGCAATTGGTCAAGTAATTGTCAACACTCAAAAAGAAATATCCGCATACGCATCCAATCCAACATGGTCCTTGTTACCTGATGGGGGTGCAACATTGAAAACCGCTGCAATTGCAGCCGCGAAGATTCGTGCAGCAACATCCATTGGTACAATCGTAGCAACATCCATTGGTAAGTTTATGAATGGTGGAGGTGGAGGAACTGTTGGCGGAGGTGGTAATGTAACCGCTCCGAGTGCATCATCAACATCGACTCAATCATCAGTACCTTCATTCACACCTGGTAACTTATATGGTCAAGGTAACAACCAAAATAATGTCGGAGGAGGTCAAGATACTAACCAAAATATCACAGTCACTGCGGTAGTGAGTGAAACGGAAATGACTGCCACACAAAGCAACATATTGAAAATTCAAAAATCAGCACAATTATGATATCATATCAAGCACTAACCGATGAAATCATCGCGTTCTACAATGCACACCTCCAGGTTAAAAAGGTAGGTACTGATTTCAAGGAGCAGTTATTCAACTTCGCCACTAAGGATGAGAAGTATCCTCTCGTGTATATCGTACCGGTGGATGTCCTTGCAAGTGATAATGTGAACTTATTTAACCTTGAGATATATTGCTTTGATATCATCCAAAAGGATCGTGCGAATATCACTACAATTCTCTCAGATACTCAGCAGATATTGAATGATTTGTATTTAAATTACACATTCTCATTGACTGACACTGATTTCGATGTGGAAGGATTCCCAACATTCACCCCATTGAACAATGACCTCTTGGATTACGCAGCAGGATGGTTGATGAACATTACTTTTGTACTTCCATCGTGGACTGATTGCCAAATTCCTGAACAAATTCCGAATTAATCTTAATATATAAGTATGGCTTATAAGAACACCGGTGAATTCAATATACTTTATCCAACAAGGAGAAAGGTTGCCAATGTACTCAAGAACGTAATCAAGCAGGAGGCATTGATTGAAACGGGTACCTTGTATGATTCAGTGCGTATCAATGCCAAAGTAACTACGGAGGGAAATCTTCGCATTCAAATCGTTGCAGCTTATTACTTCGGATTCCTTAACAACGGTACAATCACCATTGCACCATTTGATTTGGTTCGAAAGTTCAACACTGAGCTTGAGCAGAGTGGATTGATATCAGAAATGTATGGGCAGTATGTGAGCAAATTGGCTCAGACGTTCCCAATTCTGGAACTTGGTGGATTGCTTCGTAAAAAAGTCAAAGTCATTTATGATTTCCAACCTCTTTTTGGAGAGTTTTGGGATGCACTTGATTACTAAATTTCAAGCTCTTTTCGCATTGCAAGGAAGTTAAAAATCAATACAAGTTTTGTATCGGTGATTGCATCGAACTTTGAAAGGTCACCATTGCACATGGTCCATATCAATTGTTCCCATCCCCACTTGGATGATTTCTTTTCCTCTTCCTGCTCTTTGCGTTCTTCCTCATCGCTTATTTCCTCATCATCCTCATATGATTCACTCATAAGATTGGCATGACTATCCAAGAAGTTTTGGCGGAACTGAAGGTACTCAGGTATCAATCCAAATACTGAGGTGATTGGAATGTCATCGAAGAGATGCACACGATCACTTGATTTGAATTTGTATGGCTCAGTGATTACATTCCCCCATTCATCAGTGGATGTCTTTCGGTAGAGAATCGCACATATGTTGCGGAGGTTCTTGATATAGTCATCAGTGACGAATCCCTCCAATGTGATAAACTCACCGAGAGTGATGTCAACAAATGGCTTGAGCTTGAATTCATCGAGCTGATGCTGATATCTCTTGGATGGTTCTGAGGTCATCCACTTCAATTGCTTGATGATGTCCTGAAGTTCGTCAAGTTCTATATCATCGAAGTCCTCAATGGGTAGGTCAGAGAGGATGGAGAGCACATCGGTATTGTATTGCAATGTTCCATCCTCAATGTTTAATGACCTAATCTCAATGAATTGCTCAATCGTTATTTGGCTCCACGCTTTCGGTAGCTTCAGATTTTGCATGGCTTGAGATTTTTTCAGTAACGAATACCAGGTAAGGCACTGCGATTTCCGCTTTCAATTGTTTAAATAGTTTTGCTTTGTGTTTCAAATGTGCTTCAGTATAGTGCTCAACTTGGCTGAGGTCACTGCGTTTGAACATCAATGCCAACAAATCACTAATCCAATTGTGTGACTTGCGACCAATAATCTTCTCAATCATCTTGGTGTCCTTCACTGAGAGCTTCAACTTAGCTTCATATGTATATCCTTCCAATTCAATTGACTCAACTGCATCCTTCTTCTCATATTTACTTGAGTTAAATTCCTTCACTTTGTCAATAAATTCAGAAAGTTCCACATCATTGTCATCCCATTCGGATTCCTTAACACCGAAGTATTCAAAAATCTTGATATACCTATCGATGTTATCAAGTTCTTGGTTGTTGGTGATTTCAGTTACCTTCTCGAATTGTTCAATGGTCAATTCATCCATTCGGTTGGGGATTTCCCTTTCAAATATTTTTATCATAAGTATGTTTTATGAACAAATTTACAATTTTTTTAATATATACATGACCAAAGACTTGCCAATTTACAAAATCACGATTGATCCCGAATACTCCGATGGAGAAGATTTGGGAATTGAGCAGATTGCGTTCACATCTCAACCGGCAATTAAGGTGAAAGGAATGGCATTCGAACAAGCACAACGAATGATATTCGCTGATGACTTAAAGTATCGCATCACCGCACCTGCCATGATTCCCATGGAGATATATCGCAAGGATGACCAGGAGGGAGAATACTATGTTCAGTTCACTGAGGAAACAATCGCAAAGATTCATGAGAAGTTCATGAGTGACTTGCGTAATCGTGACCTATTCAACCTGGAGCATGACACATCCAAGACAGTTCCGGCATATATCCTTGAAACGTGGGTGGTGGACAATCCAAAGCAAGACAAGGCATTCTCAACATTCGGCATTGATGTGCCAAAGGGAACATTGATGGTGACTGCTCAGATAACTGATAAAGAGTATTATGCTGAATTGGTTGCCAATGACCAAGTTGGATTCTCTATTGAGGGATTCTTGGGATTGAAATTAAGTAATCAATTAAACAAATATAACATGAACAAATTACCTGATGGGGAGCACTTAATCGATGGCAAAATCTACGTTGTTGTAGATGGCGAAATCATTGAGATTAAGGATGCACCAATTGAAGAAGTTGCAATGGAAGAAGTTGCATTGGAAGAAACAGTTGTTGAGGAAGAAGCTCCAATTGTTGAAGATGCAGTTGAGGAAGAAATGGCAATTGATCCTGCATTGGATGCTGAAGCAATCCTTGCAATCGTTACACCAATTCTTGAGGAGAGAGAGAAAGCAATCATCGCATTGATCGCTGACCTTCGCAACCAAATGGAAGAGATGATGGTCACTGAAACTGAAGATGAAGTTGAAATGACTGAAACAAAATTATCGGCACATGACAAGTTTAGTGCAGTTAGCAAATTTTTAAATTCTAATAATTAATAAACAAAACAAAAACAAAACAAAATGAGCAGAAAATTAAAATTCGACTTAGACATTGACGCATCAGCGTTATTGCAAGCAAACAGCGAGGCATTCTATTCTCGTGCGTATTTACAAGAAGAAACGGTTGATAACTACCGTACACTTCCAGGTATCAAATACAAAACTAAAATTTCCAATGTAACATTTGGTCAAGTTTTACAAGCTGAGAACTGTGGATGGAACGCATCAAATGACGAACTTGCTTCAGTAGAAGTTGACGTATGTGGATTGTCAGCAATGGCTGAGATTTGTCAATTCCAATTGGAGCAATCATTCGTATCATTACAAATGACAAAAGGATCTAATGGTGATTTCACTGTTGCATCTTTCATGGATTACTACTGGGGAGAAATGGCGAAAACAATCGCAGAGAACGTTGAGAAATTACGTTGGTTAGGTGATACGGATTCTGAGGTTGCTGCATACGCATTGTGTGACGGTTATGTAAAATCATTGGTTGCTGATTCAGCAAACGTGATTGACATCGCTTCACCAATCGCAATCACTCCATCAAATGTACTTGCTAAATTGGCATTGGTTTACGCTGCTATTCCTGCTGCGGTTATCGCTAACCAAGAAGAGTTGAGAATTTATGTATCTTCACCGGTGGCTACTGCTTACCGTGCTGCGGTTGCTGCTGCGAATACTCAAGCCAATTTAACTCAAGCATTGGACTTCTCTTATTTGGGAATCAAAATGGTATTGTGTCCAGGAATGGGAACAACATCCAAAATTGTTGCTACATTGAGAAACAACCTTATCTATGCATTCGATGCTGAAGGAGATGGAAAAGCGTTACGCGCAATCAACTTAGCTGACACAGTTGCTGAGCCGGTTATCCGTACTCGTGCAAACATGAAAGTTGGATTCACTCACGTTAATGGTAACGAGATTGTATTCTACAATGCTGCTGCATAATTAATATTCTTGAGGGGATGAAATACTCCCCTTTATTTTTTAAAATTTTTTAAACTCATCCTATGTCGTGCGAAAATTTAGAATCTATTGTGAAGTCATGTGACAACAATAGTGGGGGGGTTTTCAAAGTGTACATAAATCAACAAGATAACATCGATGGATTCACTTTGGACTCAGCTCCAAATTCATGGACCATTGATAGTATCACCCTAATTGGAGGTGGTGATTTATATACTGAATTTGAAATCCGAAGAAACACCGGAAGTTACACCGAAGATGCAGCGATTGACCTTGTCAATGGTAGCTCATATGTAACTGCAACAATCAGCTTGATGTTCCATCGTCGTGAC
>Ga0209299_1000652_pt1 | contig 19735 bp, 21 predicted proteins | sample S_140806_MF_Meta_FD_187326 | JGI IMG/M metagenome (GOLD analysis project Ga0209299, IMG submission 187326) | Freshwater microbial communities from Lake Simoncouche, Canada to study carbon cycling - S_140806_MF_MetaG (SPAdes) (version 2) | ecosystem: Environmental > Aquatic > Freshwater > Lake ...
ACAACCGTGCAGAGGTAGCCGAGCGCATGGACCGCCCGACCATCACCGGCGACGCTGTCATTCACTACCGCAAGTACGCCGAAGGCCAGCCGTGCATTGTATTCTGCACAGGAATAAAGCACGCCGAGCACGTAGCCCAGGCTTTCAACGCGGCAGGCTGTCGATTCAAGGTCATTGACGGTACGCTTGCCAAGGAGGAGCGCGCGCGCCGAGTCATCGACCTGTCCTCAGGTACACTGCAAGGGCTGGTCAGCGTGGACATCGTCTCAGAGGGCTTCGACCTGCCCTGCGTATCGACGGCCATCCTGCTCAGGCCGACGGCATCTCTCTCCCTGCACCTTCAACAGATCGGCAGAGTCCTCCGTCCGTCACCGGGCAAGCAGCGCGCGGTCATCCTCGACCACGTAGGCAACTGCAGGCGGCACGGCCTAGCCGAGGAGGTCCGCGACTGGTCGCTCGACGGCATCCGCAAGCGGAGCAAGCGTGGCCCGCAGGATGACGTGGCCGATACCCGCCAATGCCCGGAGTGCTTCGCAGTCCATACGCCAAGCCCGGCCTGTCCGCAGTGCTTGCACGTCTACGAAATCAAAGACCGCATCCCTGACGTGGTCGATGGCGAGCTAGAAGAACTGAAGGCGCGTGAGGCCATCCGAGGGCGCAAGCGAGAGCAGGGCACTGCCCAGACCCTTGAGGACCTAATCCGAGTCGGCAAAGCCAGAGGCATGAAGAATCCCTACGGCTGGGCGCACAACGTGTTCAAGGCACGGCAAAAGAAATGAGCGAGGCCGCCATCCAGCAGGACATCCGACTGTCCCTGGGCAAGTGTCCAGCCGTGCGGATGTTCCGCAATAACTCCGGCGCATACAAGGACCCCCGCTCTGGCCGCGTCATCCGCTACGGCCTGACCACTGGCTCGGCTGACCTGATTGGCTGGCAGACTCTTACGATCACCCCTGACATGGTCGGCCAACGGTTCGCCCGGTTCCTCTCCGTTGAGGTTAAAGCCCCCAAAGGCAGGCTTACCCCTGAGCAGGAGACATGGCAGCAGGCTGTCCAAAGGGCTGGGGGTATCGCCATTGTCGCGCGCTCGGTCGAGGACGTACAGTTTCTGGTTGCCTGAACGCAACCCTGCCGACACCTTGGGCCATCCCGCACCCTATGGCACCTCGTCTCGACTTCGCTACCGTCAATGCCGCCGCGCTTGGCTCCCTTGAATCCCTCTGCTGTGAATGGTTCCCCGCTGGCAAGAAAGACGGCCATGAGTTTAAGGTCGGCTCAGTCCGAGGTGAACCTGGCTCCAGCCTCTCAATCAATCTGACTACTGGTAAATGGTGCGACTTCGCCGGTGACGATAAAGGCTCCGACCCCATCTCCCTTCTCGCCGCCATCAAAGGCTGTAAGCAAGGCGAAGCCGCCCGAGAACTGGCCGAGCGTCTGTCCCTGGGCGTTACCTCTGCCACCGCCCCGCGCGCTGAGTACGAGTCCAAGCCGTCAGCTGCGTCCGAGTGGGAACCTCTGCCCCACGCTCCAGACGGTTGCCATGAGCCTGACCTGAACCACTACAAGCACGGCCAGCCTGTCGCCACTTGGCCTTATCTCACCGCTGAAGGCAACCGCGTTGGCCTGATCTGTCGATTCGACCTAGCCGATGGCTCTAAGGAAGTCCTTCCTATCACATGGTGCGAGCACGTATCCGGCAAGCAGTCGTGGCGCTGGAAGTCTTTTGCCAAGCCCCGCCCCCTTTTTAATCTGTCAAAGGTGGTCCATGCCGACGCTAATAAGTGGGTGCTCATCGTCGAGGGCGAGAAGACCGCCGAAGCCGCCAGCCGTCTGCTGCCTAACCTCACCGTCACGACCTGGTCAGGTGGCTCCAAGGCCGTCAGCCTAGCCGACTGGTCATCCCTTGCTGGTCGTCGCGTCCTCTTCTGGCCTGATGCCGATGAGCCGGGTCGCAAGTGCATCGAGCTAATCCGCAAGCAACTGCCAGACGTCCGCATCGTCACCCCGCCCGCTAACGTGGCCGAGGGCTGGGACCTTGCCGACGCTGAGGCCGAAGGCTGGACGACTGACATGGTACGCGCTCACATCAGAGGGGAGCCTGTTGCCACCCCATTGCCGGCCGAGTCACCCCCTCCTCCTGAAGTGCTTGAGGCTATCGACTACGCGAATTTAGACGCCCAGCCCCTGCATGAGCCAGACCCAGTCCAAGAGGAGCCTTGGCCGTTCCGAGTCCTCGGTCACGACGATGGCGTTTACTTCTACCTCCCCGACTCCAGCCAGCAGATCGTCAGCCTAACCGCAAACGACCACAAGCACCTGCCGTTCCTGCGCCTCGCTGGTGCTAACTGGTGGGAGACTCACTTCCCCGGGCGTGAGGGAGCCGATTGGAAAGCCGCCGCTAACGCTCTCATCCAAGCCGGACACCGTGAAGGCATCTTCGCCCCGCGTAAAGTCCGAGGCCGTGGCTGTTGGGTAGACGAAGCCCAGGTCATCTTCCACGCTGGCGACCGTCTGCTGATTGGTAACGAGGAACGAACCATCCCATCCTTTAAGTCGAAGTGGATATATACCCAAGGCCAGCGCCTTGAGGCTGACCAGGCTGAACCTATATCCAATGTCGAGGCCGCCCGACTCATGGCCCTGACCGATATGATGAACTGGAAGGAACCCATCTACTCAAAGTTCTTCGCAGGCTGGTGCGTCATCGCCCCGATCTGCGGCGTGCTCGGTTGGCGTCCCCATATCTGGGTCAACGGCCCCTCTGGCTCTGGTAAGACGTGGCTCCTGAACAACATCCTAGACCCGCTGGTGGGTCGCCTTGCCCTTTCGGTGCAGTCAGCGACCACTGAGGCTTACATCCGTCAACGCCTACGCTCAGACGCCCTCCCTGTCGTTTTCGACGAGGCCGAGTCTGAAGACAAGCGCGGACAAGCCCGGATGCAGTCCATCCTCGAACTGGCCCGCGCCGCGTCAGCTGAGACCGGGGCCGGTATTGGTAAGGGTTCCGCGTCAGGTAAGGCCATGGAGTATCAGATCAGGTCCTGCTTTGCCTTCGCCTCTATCGGCGTGGCCGCTAACCAGCGCGCCGACACCAGCCGTATTACCTCCCTTGAACTGAGGAAGGATAACACTGACGGTGGGCAGGCTCGCTTCGAGCAGCTGAAGACCCTCTGGGCCGATACCGTGGCTCGCCCTGGCTTCGCTGAGGGCATCCGCTCACGCTCTCTTGCCAATGCCCTAGCCATTACCGAGAACGCCCGTACCTTTGCCAAGGCCGTTGCCATCAAACTCGGCGACCAGCGTATCGGTGACCAGTTAGGCGCTCTGCTCTCCGGGGCCTTCTCCCTTACCTCTACCCGAGTCCTGTCCCTTGAGGACGCCACCGCTTGGGTCGAGAAGCAGAACTGGACCGGCTTCCTCCCCGATGAGGCCGACCAAGACGAAGTCCGCGCGCTCGCTTGGATGCTCGATAAGTCCATCCGCTTTGAGCAGCAAGACCGTACCTATACCCGCTCCATCGGCGAACTTGTTCAGGCTTACTACTCGACCGAGGTCACCGTGGATGACGCGGATAACATCCGAAGCAACCTGATGCGCTCAGGGCTGAAACTCGAAGACGATACCGTCTCCATCTCGAACCATCACCCCGCTCTTCGTACCCTCTTCGAGAACACTTCATGGGCCGATAAGTGGAAGGATCAGTTTGCAAGAGTACCGGGCGCGGTGCACCTATCGAGCATCCGATTTGGGGCTTCGACCCATCGGGCCGTCCGTATTCCGAGGACAGCGTTCCTCGCTTAGTCGCTGTATGCACGCAAGGTTTGCGTATCTGCATACACCTTAAGTGTCTGTAGCGGTAACGCTTTAGGTTAGCCGTGGACTGTGTGCAGCCGTGGGGATATATAGCCCCCTTTATAGGACATCCCCTCCTACCCCTTCCCCTCACCCCTCTCTCTATATCTATCTATCTATTGTTATAGGTAAGTAGTAGGGGGCTTCTGTAACACTGCTGGTAGTCAGCGTGTTAAGGTGTATGCAAGCACTGCACACAACTGCATACAGCCGCATACAAGCCCGTTGGGTTATAGTTTCACTTAACCTTACCTTTAGCCCCATAACCTGATCAGTGGTCGAGACTCAGGATAACATCCCGCCAGAGCACCAACGACTCGTTGATGCTCACTTCGACTCATTGTCCCCGGCCAAGCAGCGCAAGGCTAGGGCCGCTGGCTTCAGGCCGTACCGCGAACTGCCCAGGTCAGGCGATACAGTCATGGAGCTAGACGAGGCTAAGGCTTGCTGGCGTCTCAGGCAAGACGAGGGAGACGACGCTACTGTCCGGCATCAGACGTTCGAGCGCGCCGAGGTCCTGGCTATCCTATCGGTCGTGCTCAACTCTATCGGACGCAAGCGATGCCCGGCCATGCGTGGACAAGCCGAGGTCATACGGATCGGACTAGGCATAGGCACCAAGCTTACGATGAAGCAAGTCGGCAAGCTGCTTGGCTGTAGCCGCGAAGCTGCGATGGGGCAGGTCGCATCATTCAAAGCGCGCGTAGAAGCCGGTATTCGGGGGGTAAAGGCAGAAACCTCGAAAACAGGGGTAAAAGGGCCTCAAAGGAATCTTTTATGAATACCGCTAGTGCCGCGTGGCTTGCCACCCCGCCGTTTTTTTTAACATGAGTTTTGAAAACGAGCAAAAAACGCCTGATTCTGAAACGGTGGAATCCCCGCGTAAGCCAGGGCGACCGAAAAAGGAACGGCCTGAGCTAGACGTGGAGGGAATTCCCGACGCGAACTTTGCGGACACGATTGCAAAGCATGAATCGCTGGTAGTCCTCTCGCGTGAGAAGTACGAGCGGCTGCTTAGGGCCGGTGATGCAGAGGCTCGATACGCCCAGGTAACTTATAACCAGAGTCTGAAGCAGGCCATTGCTCTGCGTGAGGAACAGGAACGCCGGAGCGTGTTTGCCCGTGAACAGATTCCTGCGGTCGAAGCGCGTGAGGCGATGCTCCGTTTAGCTGGGCTGATCGTCGAGCGGCTAGACGCGCTTGGCTCAGAGTGCGGTGAGAACTGCAACCCTAAGGACCCGATCAAGGCTATCGGCATCCTGACCGATTGGGCGAGAGACGCCCGTGAGAAGGTAGCCAGGGTGGCCGGAGTGTTCGAGGAGCCGAAGGCATGAACGCCGAGGAACTGTTCCAAGAGGGACTGATGGTCGTAAGGCCGTCAGCATTGAGCGACCCGGTTGCGTACCTGAAGGAGAACGTTAAGAAGATTCCTGCTGGGGTGTTTGATGGCGGTTACAACCCTAAGCGATGGCCGTGGATTGGTGAGGCCGTTCGGATATTCAACGAGCCGACGACGAGCCGGATGTTCATGCCCTGGGCAATCGGCTGCGGGAAGACGCTGACCCTGAAACTGATTGCGACTTACCTGATGGCTAACCGCCGAGCGTCGATGGCTATCTACCTCGACTCGCAGGACAAGGCGAAGGGGTTCACGCTGAATGAGCTGCGTCCCCTGTTCGAGCAGGTCGCTGACATCCGCTCGCAGATGAGCGCCGACGATAACGACAAGTCAGGAACGCTTCGGTTTGCGGATGGCTGCTTGATTCATAACCGATCGGCCTCGACCGAGAAGCACCTACAGTCCCTGCACGTTCGGTACGTCCTCGGCTCGGAGATCTGGCAATGGCCTAATGGGGCAATCGCCATGAGCATGAGCCGATTGAAGGCGGCGGCGTTCGCGTCGAAGGCTGTCTACGAAAGCCAGCCAGGAGACATCGAAGGACAGGGTGCTGAGTTCTGGAAGTTCTACCTGATGACTGACCAGCGTCAGTGGATGTTCGTCTGCCCGGTCGAGACGTGCCAGCATCGGCAACCGTGGCTATGGGATTACATCAGGTTCCCTGAAGGGGCCAAGGGCATCGACGGCTGGGACCTTGAGGCCGTGCAGAACGGAACGACTTACGAGTGCTCGAAGTGCAAGACGCGACTTGAGGATAACGACGAGGTGCGGACTACCTGCAATGAGGTCGAACGCGGCGCCGGGTTCGTAGCTACAAGGCAAGCCGAGAAGGCCGGGTACGTCGGCCTGCACGTCAACGCTCTGGCGTCTACGAGCTGGGGGTCTCTGGCCGTGGATACAATCAAGGCTAAACAAGTTGCAGAGCTGGGTGATATAACCCCGAGGAAACTGTTTAAGACCCAGTACCTTGCCCAGCCCTGGAGCGATGACACCGGGGCGATGGTCGTATCGACCGAGTCTTCAGACTACGCAATGGCAGACCCATGGGACGCGGTAGCGTACATCGGGCCACGCGGCCAGATCGTGGACAAGTCCGAAGCGCCTGAAGGGTCGGTTAAGTTCCTGACGGCGGCCATCGACTGTCAAGGGGACCACCTGTGGGTTTGTCTGAGACAGTGGGCGCGTACCGGGCATAGCCGTCTAGTCTGGTTTGGCAAGGTGATGAGCACCGAAGGGCTGACGGATTGGAGTGGAGTTGACGCCCTAGTGGCAAAGCATGGCATCCATCCGCAGCTTGTCATGGTAGACTCTGGTGACGGTAACTCTACGCAGGAGGTCTACAAGCAATGCGCTACCCGTGGCTGGCAGTGTGCAAAGGGTTCAGGCCAGGAGTACTTCAACGTCAAGACGAAGGCCGGTGATGCGGTGCGTCGATTCTATAACACCCCTACCGCCGTCCATGTGCCTGGCGTTCGCAACCCGACGACGTTGGTCGTATGGTCTAACCTGAGTGGTAAAGATTTATTCTGGGGCACGAGAGCACGCCGCGTGTTTAGTTTTGCCCGTGATGCCTTGCCTGACTACATTGCCCAGCTCGATAGTGAGATCAGGACAAAGGAAGCCGGGAAGCCTATCTGGCGTCTGCGTCAGGGGGTTAAGCATAACCACGCCCTTGACTGTGAGCTGCTTGGGATGCTCATCGCGGCGCGCTGGGGGCTGATTGGCAGAGATGAACCGCAAACCTTACCAATTCCGCAATAGTATATGTGCGCCTTAGGCATCTACGTCGGCTTACCAGAGGAGACTTTGCTTGCCTACAAAGAGGAGGCTTTGGCACAGCTCGGACTGGCTGTCACGTCGTACTCTGACTCCGGCACGAGTGTTAACAAGACTGCAGGGATGCCCGTGGCTCAGAGGATTCAGGAGCTCAATTACGCTTTATCTCGTATCGATCCAGTGCGCTACGGTGGTGCTCACACCTCCGTGCAGATTAACTGGTCCTCGCGTGTTGATATCTAATGGCCCCTAAGAAACTTACCTCGAAAGCCAAGGCGGCTAAGAAGCAACCCTCTGCGACCTACTCGCAGTTCGCGAGCACGACCCAGACTGGTGCGCGCCGTATGCTCTTCGTCAGCGCGGCCAATGACCAGCGTAAGGAGGTCACGTCTGCGACCCGCTTGACCATGGTGGGAACGTCCCGCTGGGCCATGCGGAACAGCCCGATCTATAAACAGTGCGTTGACGAGGCAGTGCTCATCTCTGTCGGTGACGGCCTGATGTCTCAGTCCTTGGCTCGCAACCCGAAGACGGCCATCGCCCACGATAAGTACTTTCGCGACTGGTCGGTCCGCTGCGACCTCACTAGGCGCTACAACCTTGGGCAAATCCAGACCATGTGGATGCTCGGGGCCTTGGTCGATGGCGACTCGTTCGGCATCCTGACTAACGACCCTAAGACCGACGTGCCTGCCATCCAGGTACTCGAGAGCCACCGCGTCGGCGCTCCTCGTGATGCGTTCGCCACGAACAATATCGACGGAGCCTACCTAGGGACGTACGCGGAGATTACCGGGTGGAATGTCTACACCGGCGACGATAGGAGCGATAGCTACATACCTGCCAATGCCATGCTGCAGGTTACGGAGTTTGAGCGTCCGTCTGCAGTGCGCGGTTATCCAGTTTTGCAGTCTAGCCTGAACTCCGTTAGAGATCACCTCGAGGTGTTCGGCTTGGAAGTGAGAGCAGCCCGGGACAGTGCGGATCATACTTTAATCCTGAAAAAGCAGGGTGGGGTGCTCCTCGACGACCCGGCGGCCCGCTTCTCTGGTGACGTCAATTCCTGCGAGAAGATTGCCTCCCAGATGGGCGGCAAGATGCTGGTGGTCGATACGAACGAGGACCTGACTCAGTTGACTCAGACCCGTCCTTCGGCTGCTTGGATTGGAATGATGACCGCCATCGAGCGGGATATCGTTCGCCTGCTCCCTTACGAGTATCAGGTCGCGCCCGGTTCTATCGGCGGTGCATCGGTTCGACTAGTGGCAAGCCGTGTCAGCCGATGGGCTTCCAAGTGGCAGTCTATCCTCATCGACAACCTCGACCGCGTGTATGACTACGTCATCGCTGATGGCATCGCAAAAGGTAAGATTCCCGACGACCCGGACTTCAATCGCAAGACGTGGATCACCCCTCGTGACATCACTGTCGATGCGGGCCGTGAAGCCTCGCAGGACCGTGCCGACCTCCAGATGGGTCTGACTACCGCCCAGGCTATCCTCGCCAAGAAGGGCATGACCTACGACGAGGTGCTCGAGCAGCGTGCCGTCGAGATGGAGAAACTCGTGCAGAAGTCTAAGGACCGAAGCCTGCCGCTTTGGATGCTCTACCAGTCTGCCTTCAATTGGCTACAGCAGGGTCAGGCTTCGTCTCAGACGCCGTCTGATGTCGCGGACAACCTCGACCTGCCCCCTCCTCCCGAACCCTCTAATCCATAAAATCGTGCGCTGTCTAATCTCAGGTTTATCCGGGCGTGAGCCAATGCTCATCGACCCCATCAAGGCGGCCAACCATATGAAGCACGCCGAGAAGTACGGCGTCGTCGATGGCGTCCTCGATATGTTCTTCAACCCTGTCGAGAAGCCGTACGTCACGGCGGCTGGCACTGGCGTGATCCGAGTGGCCGGGGCGATGGGCCTCGGGCTTTCCAAGTTCGAGCGCCTCACTGGTGGCGTAGACATTGAAGACATCACTAACCAGATTGACGATATGCTGGCCAACCCGGCTGTCCGTCGTATCGCTTTCAACGTCTCTTCTCCTGGTGGTACTGTCCTCGGAACCCCTGAGCTTGCCGACAAGGTGGCTAATATCCCGCTTCCGACCATGGCCTATACCAAGGACATGATGGCATCCGGGGCAGTGTATGCGTTTAGCCAAGCCGATCAGGTCGTTGCCTCTAACAGCGCCTACGTCGGTTCCATTGGCGTCATCATGGTCGATGAGTCCTACGCGGCTTACTACGAACAGATTGGCCTCAAGATGGAAATTTTCCGCGCCGGAAAGTACAAGGCCGCTAACGTGGCAGGCGAAGGCTACTCTGACGAGATGCGCGCTGAAGAACAGGCTCGTATCAACGCTATGCACGAACAGTTCAAGCAAGTCGTGCTGCGTAAGCGCTCGATGGCTAACCGTGCGGACATGGAAGGCCAGATTTTCACGGGCGAAGAAGCCGCTGCCAAGAACCTGATCACCGGCCTTGCTACGTCTTTTGCTTCTGCCCTGGCATCCTTCGAGGGTTCCAATGGTCAGGACGCCAAGAAGACCGCCACCGTAAAGTCTGGCAAGTCTGCCAAGGCCAGCATCAAGCGTATGTCCGTCGAGCTCGAGCCTGAGGTAGTTGACCTGCTGTCCCCGCGTCAGCGTGAGATGGTCGATTGCTACTCTGACATCGAAGAAACCTTCGGAGCCTTCGACCAGAGCATCGGGCCTGATGGCGCACACTACGCCCCTGTCTCCCCGTTCGCATCTGAAGGACTGCTCTGCCAGAATTGCGTCTTCTATCGTGGCCCTCGCGGATGTGCCATCGTGTCCGGCGACATCGACCCTAACGGCATCTGTAAGCTGTGGGTGATTCCTAACCTTACCTAATCCGCAATAGTATATGACTATCGAAGAGCGCGCTAAGGCTGCTGAAGCCTCCGTCCTTTCCCTGACCGCCGAACGTGACGATCTCCGTAAGACCGTCGAAGCTTCTGTGGTCAACGTCTCTGCTGAACTCGATGCCATCAAGGTCGAGGCCAGCGTGAAGGATGCGACTATCGCCACCCTGACCGAAGCCCTCAAGGCCGTTGAAGCCGAAGCCGCCGCCCTCAAGGCGTCCGCTCAGTCTGCCTCTGCCGAAGCCGCTAACATCCTCGCCGCCTCTGGTGTCGAGCCTGTCGCTGCCCCGGTTGCCTCGGCTGCTGAAGGCTCCATCGTCGAGCAGTACGCTGCGATGCCTGCCGGTCCTGAACGCCGCGCCTTCTTCAAGAAGCATAAGGCTCTCCTTTTCTCCGCTAAATAATTCCGATGGCTCTTCCCGACTCATTGACCGCTCGCCTCGGCGAACTGCTTACCGCTTCTTGGTCTGAGATTGCTGCCGACGCCGCTGCCAACTCTGGAAAAACGACCCTTAGTTTCAACATTCAGATTGACGACACTCCGACCGGAGGACCCATCAACTACCGCATTGATTACTCGCACCGATTCAGGACCGAAGTGACTCAAAGCAAATATGAGATACTGACCGGAACGGTTTCTTAATTTCCCTTCAACCCTACCTAATATAACCTACCATGGCTAATACCATCAACAGCGCCCTGATCGTTGACACTGTCAGCGAATACGGCCTCACCAAACTCGCGAACCGCCTCGCGGCCCTCAGCCATTTCACCACGGATTTCTCCGCTGATGTTAAGCGCCCGGCCGACGTCGTTCAGGTTTCGCTTTCTACCGCTGGCAGCACGACCCTGACGAACCCGTCTGACTTCTCGACCATCGGTGCGTCCACCCTCGGCGCCTCTGCCGTCACGCTCGCCCACCTGTATCAGCCGTTCGGTCTCTCCTACGGTGACATCCAGAATGGCATCAAGCTGGAACGTATCGTGCAGATCAACATGGACAAGCTCGCCGACGCCATCTGGGCCGCTGCTACTGCTCCTATCACCGTCGCTAACTTCGGCGCTGCCACTGTCACCGCTGCCGACTCGGCTGTCACCCCTGGCTCGGACAACCTCCGCGCTCTCTGGGCTGGCGTCTCGAAGGCTGGCCGCAAGGCGCTCATCGTGAACCCGGGCATCTACTCCCAGCTTATCCCGACCAGCACGACCTCCCTGCCCCTCTCTGAAGGTGCTTACGGTTTTGAAGGCGGCGTTCACTACGCTTCCCTCTTCCCGTCCGAGGCCAAACTGGCTGGTTTCGCTTGCTCGTCCGAAGCCGTGGCGATGGCCGCTGCCGCTCCTGACTTCCAGGCTACTCAGAACAACTTCATCCTCAGCGAGTCCATGGTTCTCCCGGGTCTTGGTCTGAGCGTGTTCTACAATGTCTGGGGTGATCCTTCCACTCGTAACCTCGTCGGCTCCTTCGAGCTGATGTTCGGCGCGAACAAGGGCATCACGACCGGCACGATCGCCTCCGTCTACAACCCCTAATCTGGGCTGACGGCCTGAAACAGCCCCCAGCGATGGGGGCTTTTTTGTATCTCCAATTCCCTACCCTCCCCACCTATGAGCATTTACGATACATTCCTCCCAGATTTCCAGATTGTCCTAGCTGATATAGGCGTCCCGGCCACGGTCGGCTCCGACCTTTTCCTCGTCGGCCTGTCGCGTCCGATGAATACCCCCCGCTTTGAGGCAGGGGGCTTCGTTGACCAGAAGATGTGGACGGTGCGTTTCGCTGCCGCTACGGCCCCTTGGACGGCTTCTGACGGCCGGGTTGGGGGTCAGGTCGCAACCGTAGTCTCAGGGGTTCCTGCGGCCTTCCTGGCTGAGGGCAAGAAACTGACCGTTAACGGGCAGGTCCTTCGTATCAAGGGACAGGCTTACAAGCAGGCCAGCGCCGTCATCGAACTAGACTGCATCGACGATAACCAGTAATGGCCAAGGAAAGCACACCGATAGACCCAAAGTCAAAGGCTGACTTTGACGCGGCTATTAGCCAATTCGCTAAGGACGTTAAGGTTGATGTGAGCATTATCACAAACGAGCAGATGCGCCTAATGCTCCGAGATGCCATGACGTTTACCCCGCCTATGCCTAGGGGTGGGGGCCGTGGCCTGAGCGTGGCAGCTCATAAGGCCGGTATGGGCAAACTAGCCAAGGACGTTAAGCGCATCTTTATTCCCATGGATCAGGGCGTCAAAGCAAAGGGGGTATTCCTGCGGCAAGTAATCAACGCTGTCCAAGGTACTGGCCCTAGTGGTCGCTCCTGGATGGACTTCATTGCGCTTCAACCTACGGAGAAGAACATCAAGGGCCTATCCCCCGTTATGCGTAAGATCATGCAAGATACGGATACCCGCCGGGCCTTTGCCAAAGCTCAGAACTACCTAAGTAAAGCCCGGGCTGATGGTAGTATGCGTCCAGCACTTGGACCCACTAATGACCTAAAAGGCATTCACGATAAATATAAAGCCAAGGTCGGAGGGCGGTGGCCCAAGAACGCCCCGCTTGGTGGTCCTCAATACATGGTTGGGACTGAATCATTGTTGCTGGCATATATTGCTAATCGGCAACTGAAGGTCGGCTATACCAAGGCGGCTTGGGCTACTGCTCTTCGTTTAATCCCTCCGCTTGTCAGTTCCAAAGGTAACGCCCGTAACTATGGCGTATACGACGCGCCGTGGGTTGATGCTAACAGATCGGCTATGGGTCAGTTCTCAATGAGCCAGACCGCTGATAGTACGTCCATGGAAGCCACTAACCTGATTGGTAATATCAATAACATTGCAACCGATGCCGACACTGAAAATATTGTCTATGGCAACCGAGTTAAGCAAATTGCCAATAACCCGGAATCAATCAGAGCACGCCTTGCCGAAGCCGTTGAACGAGCCAACCGAAAATAACCACCTTTATGGGAACCAAAAGTGCACGACAAATCATTGAAGCCGCTATCGCTTCTCACCTCTCAGCTCAGACCGAACTGTCTGGGATGTCTATCTACACCGGCGACGGCGCCGATACCAACGTATTGCCCAAGGCCATCGTCCTCTGCGACTCTGCCAGGGCGCCTAACGGTATGCCCCAAGGGTTAGGTAACTACTCCTGCGGCACGCGAATCACAGTCTTCTCATCTGCCGACGATAATACCCTTGTCGAACATCGTGCCCGATGCGCTGCCGTTGCCGGAGCGATGCAGGACCTAGCGGCCATTCAGGCTATCTTTGTCGCCGGGGGCGATGCCCTATGCTATGACGTCACTCCACAGTCCGAGGATGAAGGGGTAAACGAACGCTCCTGGGCATCTGTTTTCGGGTACGATATTCTGATTGTGGTCAACCCGGTCTGATAACCTTACTCACGAAACAATAGGTATATGGCCGCCGTAGTCCAGGGAGTTAGTGCGATCTACGCACTTCAGAACACCACCGTGTCTAACGCCGTGGTGCAGTCCTACACCAACGACGGCGAGTTTAACGCCGAGGCCACCATCGTTGACGAGACCGGTAAAACTATTGCTTGGCGCGGCGACGACCGAAAGACCCAGATTACGGTGGAGCTTATCGCGAAATCCTCAAGTATTCCAATCCTTGGCGCTGACTTTTCCGTTACCATCAACACTGCTGCTTCTTACCCTAGCGGTTCCGCTTCGACTACCTTCTCGGGTTGGGTCACCAAAATTTCGGACAAGGGATCGGTTAAGGGTTACTCTGCTGTCACTGTTACCGCCGTCGGCTACGAGGCCGTCGTCTAACCGATGGATAAGCGCTGCCTAAGCGCGTTCACTGACCCGGCTCGAATCAAGATGCTGGGTCGGTTGGTTTCTCCGTTTTCAATGCTTAACCGTGTGCAGCTTGAATCGGCAGAGTCCCCGTTTGTTATGGATTCAAAGGAAGTCCGTCCGCTTGATCTACTTATCGCGGTTAAGATTTGTGCCGGTGAGCCTATCTCAAAACTCAGCCTGAAGGACCATTACTACCTAGGACGTCTCAGCGCTAGCGAGACTTACTTCGTTAAACAGATGTCCCGCTTTGCCGAGTATGTTCTCGTCGATGCGTGGCCTAAATTCTGGGAGAAAAAGGCCAAGCACCACGATTCTAGCGGTATGCCTTGGGTCCTTACCGTGGTCTGCAACCTGGTTAAACATGGCATCTCAGAGGAACGCGCTTGGACAATGCCGGAGTCCCAAGCCATCTGGCTGCACGCTGCCTTTGCTATTGGCAATGGTGCTGATATGAAAGTACTTACCAAGGAAGACGAAGACCTAATCGCTAAACTAGAAACCGAACCCGCATGAGCAACGTTGTAAAATTTAGCATTACTGGTGATACCAATGCCGAACAGGTAGCCGGACGTGCTAAGACTGCTGTGTCTGGTCTGGACAAGCAACTGGATGGTATTGCTAAGAAATTCGGCTCAAGTTTTAAAGACATCTTCCTTTCCTTCTTAGGACCTATGGCGCTTCTTGGTACGGCTATGGGGTTTATCGGCAAGATGATTGCGGACAACCAGAAGAAGCAAGAAGATGCAAATCAGGCCGCTATTGATGGTACGAACAAGCTGATGTCTGCAGAAGATAAGTACTACGCAAATAAGCGCAATAATGAGAAGATTGCCAAGGAAAACGTTGAACAATCCAAGATTGAACGCAGGAATATAACTAACGAATTCTTGCAGAATGATCCAAGGGGGCAGAAAATATTTGATCAGGCTTTGGTTCAACAGACATTTGGTCACCCATTTAGGGAAACTAGAAAAGGTGGCATTGCGAGTGATCCTGAAGTTCAGGCTAAAGTCCAAGCACTCATTGCTGAGGACATGAAAGCCAACCCGTCCAGCCCTGACATTAGCGGACTTCCTAAGTCTTTCTCCGGCCCTCAAGGTTTCTCTAACGTTGTCGGCGTTGGCCCTGATGCTGTCATGCAAGCCCAGCTAGACCAATTAGAAGAACTGCGAAAGCAGACCATGCTGCTTGAGCGCATTGCAGGTTCGAGTGGCTACACCCCTCAAGACTTTACCAAGGGAGTTAAGAATACTACTGCATCCCCTTCACGATCCTATCTACTGACTAAATAACATGGCACGCATTGATAAAGGAAACGACCTCCAGTCAGCCAAGCTACAGCCTGGTTGGACCTCTACGTCTGACGGTTTTGGCCTGATCATGATTAACGCCACGTTCAAGAGCGACCAGGACGGCGGCTTTGATCCGTTCGTTCGCGGTACGGCTTTCCCGGTCTCTTCGTACAGCTACTGCAAGTCTCATAAGGGCAGCATCAGCTGGGACCATCTTAACCTCGCTACCCTGAAGGTCGATTACGTTGGCATCGACCCTAGCATAAACGGAGGGTCATTCACCAATCCTAACACCAGCGTTGCTAACGGCCTTACCGCTGAGAACATTACCGCCCACCCTAATTTCTTCACGCCTGCTTCTGGCTTTGCCGGTGGTGCACTGGCCGGATTGCCTGCTGACTTTGGCGGCGCCTACGATGATTCAACGTTAGGCCCAGTTGTTAATCGCTATAACTCATCTACCCAAGAAACAGTCCCTGTTCCGTCTTGCGAAGGATACTATGGTGCTTGCTTTGAGCAGCCAAGGGGCGGGCGGTTCATTGGTTTTGTAGATCCGCAATATCCTACGGTTTACGGAAAGACTCAGTACCTGGCAACGGCTACGACCATTAGCGGAGTAATCTATGTTTCGGAACAGACGTCTGTCTTGGCTTTATATGAATGCCTAGGCAAAGCTACCGGAACTTCTAACTTTAATGTGTTCCCGCTTATTCCTGACTATTGCACTGTCGGAAGCGGAACAGGTGGCGGTTACGTTAACTTGCTCTCACAGGTCAATGTTGAGCAATACGGATTGCTATTTAAGGTTATCTACGAAGTCCGCTATTCATCGGTCGGCTGGGACGCGGGCGTCTATATCAACATCTAAGCGCTGACCATGGCTATCCAACCCGGGACTGGTTATACGTTCACGGCTTCTAGCCAGGGGGAGAACCTGACCGTAGAAAAACCTTGGGAAGCCATTGGTCTCATGCAGGGCCGCAAGCCTTTGCAGTTCGAGGTAAGGTCCTACGGCGGGGTTGGACAAAATACGGCAGCCATCCAGATCGCCAAGGGGGCCGTGAACTTTGATAAGAGCAATATGCCTCAAATCTGGAAGGAACCCCTGACCAGCCGTCGCCAGATTTTCATGCAGAAAGTAGCCGTCGGAGGCTCAGGCGTCACGGCGCATGACGGTGAAATCCCTATTGGGAATACGCCATGGATGGATAACGGAGGATATTACCAATTACCCGGTGACGGATTCTATTACGTCACAATCTGTAAGCCTGACATTGCGGGCGACAAAATTGACGTCTCGGCGCTGCTGACAACTAACCGTCCTTTCGTTTCAATTTTCCAAGACTCAGAGGCATTAAATGATATTATCTTCCAAGAGACCGGCCCGTCGCAGTACGTCAACCGACATAACATTCAAAGGATGGAGGGCTATGACAAGGATTCTACCGGGTATGATTATGACTTCGGCGCGTGCCACACAACTTGGTTTAACCCGGTGAAGTGGGGCTATGACTGTAAGATTATTGCGACCATCAATGTCACTACTGTTCATATTGAAGAAGAGACGGTTAAGCGCTTAGACATTCGACAGCACGTTGTCGGCTCAATCGATATTAACATCCCGCTGCAGTACCTTGGCTCAACGCTATACGATGTTGAGGGAGAGAGGGAAGCTGACGATCCGTTCAATGTTCAAAACGATGAAGACTTTATTCGTATTTGTAACAATGATTTAAAGATTACTCTTAACGGTATTACGCCGCTAACAACCAGTTTCTTTACCGATATGCTCGGGCCTGACGACTGGGAAGAAACTAACTTCGTCTTTGACCAAGAGTGCACCGGCACGTCTTGCTCTCATCCGTTCCACGTCAGGAAGCAGATTGTTGGTGAATCCTACACGTGGAAGATTTGCACCGGCATGGTTAATAACATTATCCCAGGCAACATTGATACCGACTTCGAGCTTACGGATGGTTTCTTCTATCTGTCTGCGACAGTATCTGGCGACAATTACCCCGTTGCCGTTCAGATCTATTCTGGCTCCGCTATCCCTGCCGACGGAGAATCTGCCAGTTATATTGGAATTGCTCGGATTGTTGATGGAGAAGCCCAGCAGCTTGTCTCATCGTCGCTCTGGACTGAGCGGTTCAAGTGTGGCTCTAACCCGGCTAAGTATTGGTGGAGCAACGTATGATTGGTCTTCCTCACCGCGTCGGCGCTGCGCTTGTAGTCCTTGGTCAAGCCAACGGATCGCAAGAGCGGAAAGGCCACATCTTAAACAGTAATAAATACGGCAATTTATCTCCGGCTCAGTTTCATACGTATTTCGGTAACTATCCGCAAACCGAGCCGTCTCTCTGCATTGTAAAGACTGCTGGTACCATTGGGGTTACAATTGGTAGCGATGTTCAATATACCGAGGAAACGCTCCCGAAGAACGCCCTTAAAATTGTCTGCTACCGTACCGAGATTGATCACTTTTATCCAGACGCGGCAAAAGAAGCTGATACTAATATACCGCCTTTCAACACTGAGACGGCATTGTACTTTTTTGAGGATGGAACTTCAGTGCTGAATGACGGCACTTATCCAGGCACAACTCAGCAGGATTTGGTTGATGGATGGAACTCAACATTTAAGACCGTTGTAGCCAACTCATTCTCAATTCACGCAGAAGATACTAACCTGCTAAATCTGCCTTGGCCTGAAGGAGTATATAATCCGACTCCTCTATGGCCTCGCTATACATCTGAAGATGCTTGGGAAAGAATTGGAAACGATATCAATCCTCCTATATCGATTGAACCTGACGAAGGTGATCCTTACTATCAAACTCGAGATGGCCCGCCTAATGTTCAGGCAGGTAGCCAAAGCCCTGCTGAATGGATTTGCCCTTGGAAAGTAGCCTATGACGAAGGGGTACTATATTCGCAGCTGCAAATTCAATGTGATTTCTCATATCAATTTACTAACCAAGGAGAGATTCCATACCCTGAAGGCTCAGTTGAGTGGAGCATTGTTCATCCTTGGGCACCCGCCGGACAATGGCTGGCTGATGTAGCTACTTGGCAATATACTCAAGATGACTTTGGTAATACATCTAACCCATACCCATCAGGCGCTTACCGTTCTGAGTACTTTGCCATTGTAAGGCCGAACCCTTCTTCGCCTGGAGCTGACGATAGTTTTGTTCGTTACAAGTGTAAGGCTACCCATGGGCTATTTCTTGATTCACGGGGAAGCTGCTGGAATCTTGATACAGAATTAAAAGTTAAAGTTTACATCTGGAAGACGGTCCCAAAGGTTTGTTTTTATCCAGACAACAAGGACTTCCCTGATCATTCGCCTCCCTACACTGCAACTCCAATTTCTTGGTGCAATTGGCAGAGAGGATTGCCTACAACTTTTAAACAGTATGAGCCTTGTAACTATCTTAGTGGCACCCGGCTGTCCGGGCCCGTTAACGGACGCGGCCCTTACTTAGGATTTCAAACAGGCCAGCCATCAGGAATCGATTACACTTTTCCGCCACCCTTACCGGTCCATGTCCACTATTGGGGGTGTATGTTTGCCCCTGATTACGAAAGCGAGAAATGCGTAGAGCATGAGGTAAAAGAATATACCGTGGTTGTTTCAGCAGGTAATACTTACGAGTGCGACGGTACGGCACGCCCAGGCGTAGACTATACTTCATTTGGAGTTAAGCTGCACGACATTGTCCTTCCTAAGATTGAAGGGTACATTACTTACATTAAGGACTATGAGGTTACTTCAGTTAAAGGCCCTGATCTAACCGCCTAGCCCTAGGGATATAGTCCCCCTCCCCGTTACGCCTCCCTAAACCCTACTTTTCCCGCAATAAGTAGCATGGCTAACACCGCTTCTTTCTCGCGTGGAGACTCATTCGGGTGCACTTGGACGTGGACGCCCAGCGCCGGGGAGCCTGCTGATCTGCTGGATACGACGATTACCTCGGACATTCAGGACCGCTGCGGTAACATCTACGCGCTAACGGTAACCATCGCTAACGACGGCCTATCCTTTACGACCATTTACACTGGCGATACGTCCGACTGGGCGGTCGGTCAGGCCAACTGGGATATCAGGTTCGTGTTTGCTGGCTCGCCCACGACACACTCCCAGCAGTTCCGCGTGATCATTGCGGATACGGTTACCAAAGCCTAATTCTATGGCAACCATCAACGGCACCTTCAACAGCCTCATCGCTGGCACCTTGTCGGGTACCATCGGTACACCCGGACCCACAGGCGCCACTGGTGCGACGGGGGCGACGGGCCCTGGCGTAGCCGCGGGCGGCACCGCTGGGCAGTTCCTGACGAAGACGACTACTGGCGTGGACTACGCCACTAACTGGACGACCGTCAACCTGTCGGCCTACCTGACCAAGGCGGGAAATCTGGCTGGCCTGACGTCCCTATCCACGGCTCGCGATAACCTCAACCTTGGCACGGCCAACACCCCGGTCTTTAATGGCCTGACGGCGCAAGGCTCTGGCTCGAACGCGGCTCAACTCTCCCCGACTAGCCTGACCCTAACGCAGACCGGCTCTGGCATCTTCACGATCCAGCCGTCCCAGGGCATCGTCTTCCCAGACTCGACGGTGCAGACCACTGCCTACCCCGGCCCTGTTGGCGCTACCCAGTGGGGAAGCATCGGCGGCAGTCTCATCAATCAGACAGACCTCTAT